>Ga0213872_10001538_pt1 | contig 14815 bp, 10 predicted proteins | sample VelepicomBERX_R2_FD_160071 | JGI IMG/M metagenome (GOLD analysis project Ga0213872, IMG submission 160071) | Rhizosphere microbial communities from Vellozia epidendroides in rupestrian grasslands, the National Park of Serra do Cipo, Brazil - RX_R2 | ecosystem: Host-associated > Plants > Roots >...
TCAGAAATAGAGGCATGACCCTTCCCGACTGCCAATTGGAATTAGTGGTTCTATAGCGCGGCAGGCCGACAGGGGGGATTGGACAAACGGTCCTAGGTGCGGTGCAGCATGGCTGGTATGCGTACTGCTTTATAGTCCTGCTTATCGCGTCCGACTGACGCCGGTTAGAGATTTCCGCCGCGCGATGAAAGCACGGACAAGTGGCAGGAAGAACGCCTTGCTGAATCGCCCGATCGGCGGTTCGGGTTCCAGATAGAACGACTGGCCGACGATGTCCGTGTTGTATTCATCGAGGATGATCCAAAGGCGGAGGTCTGGATCGAGCCCGGCTCTTCGTTTTTCGATCAAGGGGATTTCGTAGGCGAAGCGATTGCCGTCCGGCTCCTTGGTGGTGATGGGGAACAGCAACAGCAGGTCGCCACTGGCACGGGGCATCCGCACACCGACAGCTACCGGCCTGCCCTTGCGCCCCTCCGTCTCGCCACGACCCGCCTCTCGCGCCCAAAGGTACGGGTAATGGATGACGCAGGCCGTTTGAATGTCGCCGAAGCTCATGCCGCTCCGGAGTCGTCGGTGGACGCATAGGCCGCGACGGCATCCTCGATCTCGGCGAGAAGGCTGTCAGGCATGGTTTCAATCGTGCCGGCGGACCTCACGTCGGCAGAATGGCGGAGCCGCTCGTAGTCCTCGATGGAGAGCAGGACAAGGCGGGGCTTGCTGCGTTGGGTAATGGTGACCGGATGGCGCAATGCCTCGGCGATGATGTCGCCTGACTTGCGCGACAGATCGCTGGTTGTATAGGTACCGGCGGGATTCGGCATCGGCTTCTCCTGTAAACGCTGTATTTGCTGTAAAATACAGCATTGAGAACGGCCGTTCAACAGGCGCGCCTTCAGACGTCATCCAACAGCGACAGCATGTCCTGCATCGCGCGCCGCGCCGCCTTCGATCGCAGCAACGCCTGCCGCAGATCCTCGGATGTCCGGAACCCGGCGAGAAGCGCCCAATCGGCAAGGCTGGTTCCCATGCCCACGCCAGTCTCGCTCACGTGGTCGCGGGCCAACTGGCCGACATCGGGCGCGGACATGGCCGCCCCGGCGCCCGCCGCCAGATGATGGTGAAGCGCCGCCTCGCCGGCGATGCGCGGATAATCGCCGCGCAGGCGCAGTTCGTCGAGCAGGGCCGGCGAGTTCTTCTCCATCGCCTTGTGCGACAGAAACCACAGATGGAGGTGGCGGCGGCGGGCGATGCGTTCGATCAAGGCCAGGAATTCGCTCTCGTCGAGGTGATTGGCCGCCAGCCAGGCCGCGAACGCCGCCTCGTCCTCCACCAGCCCCCGCTCCGCCTTGAAGCGAGCGGCCTCCTCCTGCAGCGCTTCGGCGGCGATCTCGATGCCGGTCAGGCCGGCCAGCACCTCGACCAGGGCGCGGTCGAGCGCCGCTTCGTTGATGGCGGCGAAATCGGGGTGATGCAGCGCCGCGTGTTCGGCGATCTCGTGCAGCGGCAAGACCGTCCCCTCGCACTCGACCGTCCGGTCGCGGTGATAGAGGGCGGAGAACATGATGGTTTCGTTGAACTCGAAGGGCACCGGATCGGGCCTTGCTGCCTCTCCGGCGGCGATGGCCTTGACCCGTCGCAACAGCTCGATGGCGTCGAGCTTCTTGCGATCGACGTAATGCAACGCCGCGAACCGCCTCAGCCGGTCGATCCCCTCGGCATTGAGCGGCCCGCCGTCGCAGGCGGAAAACACCGCGGTCCAGGTGCGGTGGGAGAAGTGGATCGCCTTGGCGCGCTCCAGCAGCCAGGGCAACGCCGCCGCCGCGATCACCCCCTCCTCCATCGCCCGGGCGAAAGTGGCGCGCACATTGACCATCGGCTCGCTGACCTTGAGATAGCCGCTTTCGGCCGGCCCGTGGACCAGCGCAACCTCGTCGTCGTCGGTCAGCGCCCCTTCGGCGTATTGCCGGTAGATCTCCCCCACCCCGACTGTGCCGTACCGCGCGGTTTCGGCCGCCCGTAGCGCGCCCATGCTGCTGGCCCCGAGCACGGTGATCCCCTGCTTCAGGGCATAGAGGATCTCCTTGTGCCAGATCGACAGATCCTGCAGGAACACCCCGTCGATCAGCCCGATGATGTCCGGCTTGAAGCGTCCGATCGCCGACAGGAGATCGGCCTGCGCGGCGGGCGGCAGATAGATCGCCTCGCCACAGACCGCCCTCGCCTCTTCCAGCGGCAGGCTGGGGCCGAGAAAGATGACCGCTCTCATGCCGAAGCCCGCGCCAGCGCCGCCCGGGCCCGCGGTCCGGGCGCGTACCATTCGGTCTGAGCGCCCTCGGCGCCGGGCACGAAGACCTTCAGCACCGAGACCGGACAGTCCGGTCCGGTCAGGTCGTGAACGATGACGCTGGACAGCCCGGCGGCGGCCAGCCTGGCGAGGATCACCCCGACATCGCCCTCGAAACTGTCGGTCGCCTCGCTCTCTCCGGCCGGCCAGTCGACCGAGCGGCCATCGCGCATCAACGCGGCGATCAACGCCTGCGGATCGCTCTGCCGGAGATGGGAATGGGCCTGCTTGAACAGATCGTCGCGCGACCCGGCGATATAGACGGCGCGGCTCTGCGCCGCCTCGGTAATGGCGCGGCTGGCGGCGACCACCGGATCGAGATGGGCGCCATAGCCGCGATAGATGCCGATGCGGGGATCGTCGAGATCGCGCAGGATGGCCATGAACACCGGGATGTCGGTATCGGCGCGGCAGTCGAACAACAGGATCTCGGCCCGCGCGGCGGCGATGCGGTCGAGCAGATCGCGCAGCATCGGATCGCCGATGGTTTCGGTCCGGACCTGAACCAGACCGGCACGTCCTTTCTGCCAGGGCAGCATCGTCACGGCGACGGCATCGCGCTCGACCACTTCGAGCAGACCCGAGGTCAGCGCCTCGAGGAAATCATTGCCTGAGGCGAGGCCGTTGGACGAAACATGGAAAGCGCCCATCTCGGTGACCCGGGGATCGAGCCGGTCCATATTGACGATGTATTGGGGCGTCGCGACCTCGCGCTGGGCAACGATGTCCCACCCTAGACACCAGTGATAAGGCCAGTCCGGGCTGAACAGCGAGTTTTTGCTGAGCGGCAATTGATCGAGGGGGATGATCGGCGCGTTCTTCGCCATGTCGCGCCACGACGCCCGGATGCCGGGCAGAGTGAAATACTCCGCCTGATGAACCTCGATGGCCTCCATCGCCGCCGACACGCTGGCGGCGGCCAGACTGATGCCCTTGCCGGCGCTGACGGAGAGGGTTTTGCCGTTCGGACGAAAGGAAAGAACCGTTGGAATGCCGAGGCGGTCGAGGCCGGTGATGTCGGCGAGACGGGTGATGCCGGCCTGGTGGAAATATAATGTTGCGATGGAGAGCGTTTCTTCGGGGTTCCGCGAGCGATGAGCACCAGAAAGGAAACGCTTTTTCGACGAAAAAGCCCGCCCGCGAAAATAAATCGCCGGGCGGGCCAAAAAAATAAGAGACCCACTCATTAGCTCTAGCTCACGGGCTCAGCAACGAACTCTTTATGCATCGTTGCTCGGATAAGCCGGTCAGCCGTTGGGAACAACAACAACGCTGGCCGACGCGCTGTGAAGTACATTTTCCAAGAATTCGTGGTCCTCCTGTGAGGGCGTCGTCCCCGGCGCGGGATGAAGAGATTTAGCGAGTTCCGCTTTGACCTCATCCCCCGTAGCCGGGGTGAAGCCAGCCTTACGAAGGACCTCATGCTTTTCTGCCGGGGTCTTGCAGGCGCGGACCGCCGCGTGGAACGCCGGATCGTCAGAAAAAGCCTTGAAGAGCTTCCGAATCTCATTCGACGACGCCATGGAAAATCCCCTTTAAAGTGTGATGGGCGGCCACCATAACAACGAATAGGCAACCCTACAAATTCTTATGCGGTCCCCGCATCGGCCAGTCCCTGCTTGGCCAGCCTCTCCGGAGACGGGAAGAAAAACACAAACCGAGCGCCCTGACCAGGGGATGAGGCAACAGTCACATTTCCACCCAATGCGACCGTCTCTGCTCGGACAGCGGCGAGCCCTATCCCGCGGCCGGAGAGCTCATCGGCCTCTTCCCGGACCGAGACATTGTCGGCGAAGATCAAGCTCAGTACCTCTTCGTCTTCCAGGATGGCGGCCTGCTCGCGCGACATCAGGCCAATCGACGCTGCCCTATCGCGGAGGGCATTCAAATCTATTCCTCCCCCATCGTCGGCAATCGTCAAAGTGAAACCATCTCCCTGTGGCCGTATGATACAGTCGATCCTGCCAACCGGTTCCTTGCCCTGGACCAGCCGCTCCTCGGCGTCCTCTATCCCATGAACAACAGCATTACGAAATACATGAATAAGCGAGCGCAGGAACGGGCCGTAAATCTCCGGATCCAACCAGAGGTCCTCGCCACCATCTATGGAGAGCGGCGCAACTTCCTTGTTCAACCGCTTAGCGACGTCGACTACGACACGCCTGTAGACCATCAGGGCAGCGGGCAGAGTAACCTTGTCAAGATTACGGAACTCAATGAACAGACTTCGAATGTCCTCCTCCAGATCAAATGTTCCGCGCGCCAGCAACTGTTCAGCAACGGCGCGCAGCTTTCTAGCCTGGGGCATAGGCAAGAAGACACCTTTGCCGTGACTAAGAAAATCCTCGCCGAGCGCATCGCGAACGATAGCCAAGTCGGCTTCCAGTGTCGCATGATAATCGACCGACAAAACTAGCTCGACAATCTTGCCAATGCTCATCGATGGGTCTTGCCTCGGGAACTCAGCCAACCGCTCCTCCAATGCATGAAGCATTTTCGGTGTAGCGTCGAAATTGAGTTGCGCAAATGTGCCTTTGAAGGTGTGGACCTGGCGAGATATCTCCTGGTGGATGGACTGAGGCGTGGCTCGTGCGGGGAGGATCTGGGCCAAGTCGTGACGAAAAAATGAGCGGTATGAGTCGATGGCATCGAAGAAGTCACGGCTGTCAGTTACTGCTGTGACGATCATCGCCAGATGGAGACGTTCATTGGCAACCTTCTTCGACAGCCGGTGCTCCTCTGTTGCGTCAGTCAAGACAACCATGACATGGCCGTTGTCTAGCACGCGGTACTCCGCCTTTAAAATTCGCCCCCGGCGCTCAACTATCGACGGAAGCAACGAGAACAGCAGGCGCCGCTTAAACTGATCGTCACTGGCGAAGGCACTCTCCAGCACTCGGCGAAACAATTCCGCCCTTTCTCCGTCCTCTTCAAATAGTACTTTGTCCGCGGCAATTCCCGCAGGTTCACGATCCAAGATGGAAACGCACGCGCGGCTGTAGTCCGGTTCGACTATCAGGTCGGGACCAAATGAAAGGAAGCCCTGACCGGAAGTATCCAACAGGTTGGCAACCTTTGTTCGGCTTTCCGCCACCACGTCGAGGGTTCGCCCCAGTTCGGCCGTACGTGCCGCCAGTTGGCTGTTTGCCAGCACCAACTCGCTTGTCCGCTGATCTACTTGCTGCTCAAGGGCGACTTGACGGTGCCGCAGATAGGCAGTGCGGACCCGGACCAGCAGCCAGACTGCCAGGGAGGCGAAGATGGCGGCCGTCAGACGGAATGGAACAGTCTGATACCAAGCGGGAAGAACCAAAAATGGAACATCGAGGGTGCTTTCGCTCCACACTCCATCGCGGTTAGACCCGCGCAAATGCAATGTGTAACGTCCCGGCGGCAAGTTGGTGTAACTGGCAAGGCGTCGCGTAGAATCGGTTGGCACCCACTCGACATCGTACCCTTCCAAGCGATAGGCGTACTGATTACGTTCCGGCGCAGAATAATCGAGCGAGGCGAATTCAACTGACAAACTGTTCGCGTCGGGAGAAATATTCAGGCTATGCCCATCTCCGGACCCGTTCACGGCTTGCGGGGGAAGTTGTCGGCCACCGATACGCAAGTCGGTAACCACCACCGGAGGACGCCATTTCCACGCAGCGAGCCGGTCAGGGCGTATGACCGTTACCCCCCCATCTCCACCGAACAGCACTTCCCCTTGGGGCGTCACTGTTCCCCCGTTTAGGGCGAAGCTTCGGATCCCCACCCCTTCGGCGCGGCGTAATACACGAATATCCAGTGTTTCCGGGTCGATCCGCGCCACCAGCCCGGTACCCGTGCTCACCCAAATACCGCCAACATGATCTTCGAGGAGCGCGCAAACATTGAGGTCCGGAAGGCCTTCGCTAATACCGATCCGGCGAAACCGAAGCGGACCGTCATCAAGGGCCCCTTCGCTGACCGCGACGCCCCCGCCAAACGTTGCCACCCACAGACGACCTCGCTTGTCTGTAAGGAGGGATGAAATCAATCCGCCAGGCACAGTCCCCGCATTGCGAGGGTCTGGAGATATAAGTTGGGCCTGCGCGGTACGGGGATCAAACAAGTAAAGACCCTGAAATGTACCCATCCACAGACGTCCACTGCCTGCCGGCGCCATCGCGCTGACAACATACCCGCTCAGCACCTTGTCGATACGGCGCCGGCTTTGATCTACCCCATAGCCGAGGCGCCACAGGCCGTCGCCGCGGGTGCCAATCCACAATCCGGAACTATCACTTAAAAGCGAGAGAATTGACGGATCGGGTCGGTCATGCACCAACTGAACGTGCGCAAGTCCTTCACTATGCGACGCTCGATAAAGGCCGTGAAACGTCCCCAGATAGACATCTCCGCCTTCAGTCTGGGCGAGACCGATGGTCAGCCCCGGCGGCAGTGAGTTCTTCAGGTGGGACGATCCCGAACTCAAGGCGGTTAACCTATGTCCAGACGGATCGAGAATGTCGGCCCCACCTTCGATATAGGTGACCCATACGGTCCCGTCCCGCCCAGCAAGCGTTGACGTGATATCGGCCCCTCTCAATCCTTCCGCTGCGTTCGATCCGCCAAAGACAGTCAGAACGGCATCCTGAGTGGGATCATGAATTCCAAGACCTGAATACGTCCCGGCCCATAAAAGTCCGCTATGATCCCGATAGAGCGAAAAGACGAGATCATGGGGCAAGCTCGTTGCTCGAGTGCCATCGTGTCGAATCCGGCGCGTACGTCCGGTTACCGAATTCACTGCGACGATGCCGTCGCCCTCAGTACCGACCCATACGATGCCAGGTGCAGCCTCCGCGAGGGTTCGAATTGCCAACCGACCAAGATCCGGTCGGATCGCCTCCTCCAGCGTCTTGTCTGCGCCCCCCGAAGGCAGGAGGATGTGGAGGTCGCCGTCGGTCATCCCTACCCAAATCCTACCGTCGCCAGTCTCAAGCAACGATCGAACTTGGCCGCCGGCCACCTTCGCACCACCCACAGGCACCAAAGAAAACTCAGATGCTCCCTTTTCCTGGTGCGCCAGCCCTTCGTTTGTGCCAACCCAAAGTCCGCCGGCATGATCCCGCAACAGAGCGCGGACCCCATCCCCGAACGGCCGGCCAGAGCCGATGCCGATATGTTCCGCATTACCAATCACACGCCCCTGCTGATCAAAATGATCGAGCCCATGATCGCCGCCGGCCCACATGCCGCCCTCACCATCCTCGGCAAGTGACCAAGCCAAGCCTGCTTCCTGACCTGACTTAGATTCAGCAAAAGTTACAAAATGATCTGTCGTCCGGTCATATCTGCTAACGCCTCGGCCGTTGGTGCCAATCCATAGTCTTCCGCGATTATCGGTTTGTAGGCACCTGATGAAATCGTTCTGCAACGCACCCGAATTCCCTGGATCGGCGCGATAGACGTGGAAATGGTACCCATCCCACCGGGCCAGCCCCGCCTGCGTTCCAACCCATAAAAACCCATCGCCATCCTCGGCAAACGCGGTCACCGACGAAATCGGCAATCCATCATCGGGACCATAATTCCGGAAGATCGTATCGGCGAGTTCCGCCCAGCGCTCGGGCGGCGCAGCGCTATGGGCGGCGAAGGGAGATAGCGCCGTCAGCCATGCCAGCATGAGGGTAAGGAGGATGCGGGCGGTCAGAATCGTTCCCCTGCTGCCCGCCGGGCGCCCAGGCGGTGCTAAGGGCGAATTATGAGAACTGGACAGGCCACGTCAAGCCCATGAAATGTAAGGCGGAAATCCCGGAAGGAAACGGTTATCCTGGCGAGGATCTTATCGGGGAGGGCGGGATGCGGCGGTTTCTTCTGTCGGCGGCGATTGCGACGAGTCTGTCGGGCGGTGAGGTTCGGGCCCAGGCCCCCTCGCCCGACATGCAGAAATTCGCCTCCTTCGTCGTCAGCGAGCCGCACAAGCAGGCGATCCTCGCCGCCGCCGCGCAGGCGGCGCAGCAGATCCCGGGGCTGTGCACCAGCGCGCGCTTCACCTTCACCTCGAAATTCGCCGTCGTGGTGCCGCCCGAATTCGGCGCCGACGGGGTGCCCGTCAAGGGGTTGTGGAAGGAGGTCGTCGATTCGGAAGGCTGCGGCGGGCAGCTCGCCTACAATCTGCTGGTCGGGGTCACGCCCGAGAAAGGCGTCACCATCGCTCCCTGGATCCCCGGCGATGGCCGGACCGACATCACCCTGACCCGCGACGCCATGATCGGGGCCTTCCAATATGCCGCCGTCAAGAACCCCGGCTGCCAGAGCAATCGCGTCATCACCGCCAAATTCGAAGCCTATGAAGGCGATCCCATCCCCGATGCCCTGCACGGCCCCAATTCGCGCGCCTGGCGGGAAACCTGGACCGTCTGGTCCTGCGGCACCAAGCTTGACGTGCCGTTCGGCTTCACCCCCAACGCCAAGGGCACCTCCTGGCGGCTGCTGGAGCCGCTTCGGCCCGGCACGCCCTGATCAGTCGGGAAAAAACCCGTCGCGGATGTCGCCGGTCAGGGCGCCGAGCTGGGTCTGCACCCAGTCGAGATATTCGTGCAGTCCGGTCTCGATGATGCGCTCGATCGGCAGGTCGCTCAGCACGGCGCGCAGCTCGTCAAGCTTGTCCTCGGCCGCCGCGCCGCCCGACAGGCGGTAGCGGCTGCGCAGTTGCGTCAGAAGATAGGCGATCTGGCGCACGCAATGGGTCGCCGAGCGCGGGAAGGAATCCGAGAACAGCAGGAATCCCGCCACCGCCGCCGGCGACAGGCGGCCCTGATAGACCCGGCGGAACGCCTGATAGCCGTTGGCGGCGCGCAGCAGCGCGTTCCACTGGCTGGCGTCGAGCGCCGAGCCCACCGCCCCGACATGCGGCAGCAGCAGATGGTATTTAATGTCCAGCAGGCGCGTCGTCTGGTCGGCGCGCTCGATATTCTTGCCGATGCGGTAGAAATGCCAGCCCTCGTCATGCGAGAAGCTGCCCTCGACGATGCCCTCGGACACCTGGCATTGCTCGCGCAGGCGCCGGCACAGCCGCATCAGGCCGGGTCCGGTCAGGTCGCTGGCGGAGACCGCCCGCCAGCTGTTGCGCATCACATTGACCTGCTCCCACATCTCGATCGAGAGAATCGGCCGCAGCGCGCGGGCGTTCTGATGCGCCGCCTGCAGCGAGGCCGGCACCGAGGTCGGGTTTTCCGAATCCAGCAGATAGAAATGCACCACCGAAGGGCCGTCGGCCACCTTGTGCTTTTCGAAGAAGCGCTTCTCGTCGGCGTTGATCTGCACCACCGACATCCAGTTGCGGGCGCTGTATTCGCGGGTGAAGGTCTCGGTCACCTCGACGATGCGGGCAAGATTCTCCACCCGTTCGAGATAGCGGGCGAGCCAGAACAGATTCCCGGCCGAGCGGGCCAGCAGATTTCCCATCGTCAGGCCCCCAAGACCCAGGAATCCTTGGATCCGCCGCCTTGCGACGAATTGACTACGATCGACCCCTCGCGCAGCGCCACCCGCGTCAGCCCGCCCGGCAGCACCCAGGTGGTCTGGCCGGTCACCGCGAAGGGCCTGAGATCGACATGGCGCGGCGCCACGCTGGTGGCGTTCAGGGTCGGCGCCACCGACAGGCCGATCATCGGCTGGCTGATGTAATTGGCCGGATCGGCGATCAGCTTGGCGCGGAACTCGTCGATCTCGGCGGCGGTCGATTTCGGGCCGATCAGCAGGCCGTACCCCCCCGATTCGCCCACCGGCTTGACGACCAATCGGTCGAGATTGTCCAGCGTGTAGCCGAGCCCCTCCGTCTCGCGGCAGATGAAGGTCTCGACATTGGGCAGGATGGCGTCTTCGTTCAGGTAATAGCGGATGATGCGCGGCATATAGGCATAGACCGCCTTGTCGTCCGCCACCCCGGTGCCCACCGCGTTGGCCAGGGCGACATTGCCGGCGCGATAGGCGCGCATCAGCCCGGGCACCCCCAGCATGCTGTCGGGACGGAACACCTCGGGGTCGATGAACTCGTCATTGAGGCGGCGATAGATGGTGTGCACCCGCTCCAGCCCGCCGGTGGTGCGCATATAGACCCGGTCGTCCTCGACCACCAGGTCGCGCCCCTCGACCAGCGGCACCCCCATCTCGCGCGCCAGGAAGACATGCTCGAAGAAGGCCGAATTGTAGATGCCGGGCGACAGCAGCACCACCTGAGGTTCATCGGGCTTCGGCGCCACCGCGGCCATGGCGGCGTGCAGGCGGATGCCGTAATCATCGACCGGGCGGATCCGGATATCCGCCATCAGATCGGGAAAGGCGCGCATCATCAGCGAGCGGTTCTCGACGACGTAGGACACCCCCGACGGCGTGCGGGCATTGTCCTCCAGCACGCGATAGATGCCCTGCTGGTCGCGGATCAGATCGATGCCGCAGATATGGGCGTAGGTGCCGAAAGCGACGTCCAGCCCGCGCATTTCCGGGCGGTAATTGGGGTTGCCCAGCACCAGCTCGGCCGGCACCACCTTGTCCTTCAAGATCTTCTGGTCGTGATAGACGTCGTGCAGGAACAGGTTGATGGCCTGCACCCGCTGGATGACGCCGGCCTCGATCACCTGCCATTCGTCGGCGGTGATGATGCGAGGGATGACGTCGAACGGCAGGATGCGGTCGATCGAGTCGCGCTCGGTATAGACGGTGAAGGTGATGCCGAGATTGAACAGATCGCGCTCGGCATCGGCCGAACGCCGCGACAGATCGGCGAAATCGAGACCGCCCAGCCGGTCGAGCACGGTGTCGATCTCGGCCTGATTGCTTGTTCGTCGACTTGTCAGCTCACAGAAGAACGCTCCGCGGTCGTAGCCTGCCATCAATCCGCCGATCGCGCGCTCTCCCATGCTTCCTCCTCTCCGGATAATCACGCAGTGGTTGAAGCAACCAGCGTGCCAGTCAGCTTATCCCGGCTAAGCCGGGCTCGGGATTAGGGTCATCACCCTGATTTGCCTCAAAAAAAGCTCTATACGCTCAAAAATCAGGCACCAATAGGCTCGACATCCACCCCGACTTTGAGCCGGTGTTCGCCACCGCCCAGCACCACGCCGCGCAACGGGCTGACATCGTCGAAATCGCGCCCCCAGCCCAGAACCACATGTTCCTCGTTCGGCAGGCAGTCATTGGTGGGATCGAAATCGATCCAGCCGAACTCCTTGATGAACACCGAAACCCAGGCGTGGGATGCGTCAGACCCGCGCAGCTTGGGCTTGCCCGGCGGCGGGCGGGTCAGCAGGTAGCCCGAGACATAGCGCGCCGGCACGCCCATCGAACGGGCGCAGGCGATGAACAGATGGGCGAAATCCTGGCACACGCCGCGCTTCTGGGCCAGCACCTGGGACAATGGGGTGGCGACGGTGGTGGCCGCCGGATCATAGGCGAATTCGTGGCGGATGCGCCGGTTGAGGTCGCGCAGGCAGCCGATCAGCGGCCGGCCCGGGACGAAGCTGACCTGGGCATAGGCGCGGATGTCGGGGGACAGCGAGACCAGCGGAGTGTCGAAGCAGAAATCCGCCACCTCGACCTTGGTTTCGCCCGACAGGCCGGCCAGCGGGTCGGGGATGCCTTGCCAAGGTTGGCCGGACTCGGCGGTGGGCAGGTCGCGCGGGCGAACCTCGACCTTGCTGTTGACCTGCACCATCAGCGTGCCGTGCGGGTCGCGCAGACCGAAGAAGGCGGTGGGGTTGCCATAATAATCGACGCCGCTTTCGTCGATCTCGGAGGGGTTGGGGGTGACGCGCAATTGCGCGCGCAGGCAGGTCTGATGCGGGGTCTGGCGCGGAGTCAGGTGGGCGAGATGATGGGCCAGCAGAACCGGTTCGCCGTAGCGGTAGGTGGTGACGTGTTTGACGCGGTACATCATGATAAGTACCCGGCGTTACGACGGGCCGGCAGTTTTGAATATTCAACACAGAGGCACAGAGACCACAGAGAAAAGGAAAAGCGCGAAGCGCAATTCACCTTCTGCTGCGACATTTTTGGGAAATGAAAAAGATTACCCACGGCGCTTTTCTTCTTCTCTGTGGTCTCTGTGTTTCTGTGTTGAATTAATTTTTTCTTAGGCATCACGGCCAATTCTCCGACGCCGCCCGCACCACGCTGCTGCGGCCGGTGGAGTGGGTGAAATATTGCCGCGTCACCTCTTCCGACAATTCCCACAATTTCGATCGCAACGTCTCCATGAAGCGCGCCAAAGCCCGCGCCTCGCCATCCTCGTCGACGATACAGAGCCGCTCGATTTCCGCCGTCCTCACCGCCCCGGTCAGCCAGACGCACAGGCGCTGCTCGGGGCCGAGGAAGCTGCTGCGGCGATGCGCCGCCAGCATGTCCATGTGGTTGGCCAAGCTCGCCAGCTGGAACCCCAGCGAGCGCGGATTGCTCTCGTCCACCATCAGCAGATCCCACACCGGGGCGAATTGCGGCGTCGAGAGATAGCGCGAGCGATAGGTCATCGAGCTGTCGGAAATCTCCAGCAGCAGATCGAGTACCGGCCCCGTCGGCGTGTCGCCCACCGACAAGGCGCCGCTCAGCAGATCCAGCATATGCACCGCGCGCTCCAGCCGGCGGCCGAAATCGAGGAAGCGCCAGGCCAGGCCGCGCGTCATGTTCTCCATCACCAGGCCGTTCAGCGCCTCGCACGCCAGGATCAGCGTGTTCAGGAGCGCCATGGCGTCCTCGATCGACAGGCTGGCGCCGTCCACCGGTTGCACCGATCCGACCAGATGATTGACCGCGCGCCAGGTATCGGGCGACAGACGGTCGCGCGCCAGGGACGCCATGCGGTGGATGCGCTCGGCCGAGAAGCGCAGGCCGTCGCCATGGGCGGCGTCGAAGGCCATCGCCAGGGTCCCGGCCAGCTTCTCCTCGTCGGTCGCCCCGTGCGGCTGGAACAGGCGCGACAGCAGGCCCAGCGCCAAGGGCAGTTCCTCGGCGGCGCCGAAGCCCGCCATGTTGCCGCCGCGCGCCAGGCCCGCGCGCAGCATGCGGGCGGTGTCCTCGACACGTTCGACATAGCGGCCGAACCAATAGAGATTGTCGGCCACCCGGCTAGGCATGTCGCGCGCGCCGCGCATCAGGCGCACCGCCGGGGTCCGCGTCCGCACCGCGACCGGCGCCTTCTCGGCCTTGTCGGCCAGCACCCAGGTGTCCTTGCTGCCGCCGCCGGCCTGCAGCGACACCATCGAGCCGCCGCGCTCGGACGCCACCCGCAGCAATCCGCCCGGCATCGCCACATAGCCGTCGCCATGGGCCACCAGATAGACGCGCAGCATCATCGGCCGGGGATCGAGCGCCATGCCGTTCCACACCGGGGTGGTCGACAGGCGGATGCGCGACTGGGCGATATAGTCGCGCGGCCGCTCGCGGATCTGCTCGGCCAGCTCGCGGCGCTTGATGTCCGACAGGCGGTCGCCGAACAGGGTCGAGGCCTTGCCCGGGCGCGGGTAGGACGGCTTGATCACCAGATTTTCCAGATCGCCCAGCACATGCGACAACTGGTCCTCGCACCCGCACCACCAGGACTCCACCGAATTCATCAGCAGATCCTCGCCCAGCAGATGGCGCGACAAGGCCGGCAGGAAGGGCGACAGCATGCCGCCTTCGATCACCCCGCTGCCCAGCGAATTGGCCACCACCACCGCGCCGCCGCGCACCGCCTGGGCCAGGCCGGCGATGCCGAGGACGGAATCGCTGCGCAGTTCCAGCGGATCGCAGAACGGCGCGGTGGTGCGGCGCAGGATGACGTCGATCGGCTGCAGCCCTTCCAGCGTCTTCAGCCACACGCGGCCGTCGCGCATCGTTAGATCCTCGCCCTCGACCAGGGTGTAGCCGAGCTGTCGGGCGAGATAGGCGTGCTCGAAATAGGTCTCGTTATAGGGGCCGGGGGTCAGCAGCACGATGCGCGGCGTCTCGCGCGAGCGCGGGCTGAGTTCCAGCAGGCTGTCGCGCATCTTCTGGAAAAAGGGGGTCAGCGTCCTCACCTTCTGGTCGCGCAGCGCGTCGGCCAGCACGCGGCCGATGATGCCGCGATTCTCCAGCGCATAGCCGGCGCCGCTGGGCGCCTCGCAGCGGTCGCTGACCACCTGCCAGCTTCCATCGGGCGAACGGGCGAGATCGGCGGCGTAGAGATGCAGATGGATGCCGCGGGCCACCCGCACATCCTTCATCGGCCGCAGATAGCCGGGATGGGACAGCACCGGCACCGGGGGAATCAGGCCGCGCGCCAGCAATTCCTGCGCGCCGTAGAGATCGGCCAGCACCAGATTGAGCAGGGTGGCGCGCTGCACCAGCGCCGCCTCGATGCGGCTCCATTCCTCGCCGGGGATCAGCATCGGCAGGGGGTCGAGCTGCCAGGGCCGGTCCAGCCCCTCATTGCCGCTATAGACGTTGTAGGTGACGCCGTTCTCGCGGATCAGCCGCAGACCG
>Ga0213872_10001539_pt1 | contig 14814 bp, 9 predicted proteins | sample VelepicomBERX_R2_FD_160071 | JGI IMG/M metagenome (GOLD analysis project Ga0213872, IMG submission 160071) | Rhizosphere microbial communities from Vellozia epidendroides in rupestrian grasslands, the National Park of Serra do Cipo, Brazil - RX_R2 | ecosystem: Host-associated > Plants > Roots >...
ACGGCTAGCCTCGGAATACTTCAGCCAGCTTCTCATGAAAAGTTCGAATGCCAAATTTTTCAGCACACCTCTCCCGACTTGCTTGCGCAAACCTGCTTCTCAGGGCGGGATCCACCATCAGCCGATCTAGAGCGCTCGCAAGTTCCCTTTCATCGCCTGGTTCGAACAGGAAGCCTGTGACGCCATCTACGATCTGCTCTGCAATTCCACCGCAGCGACTCGCGACCACCGGGGTTCCCGCGGCCATGGATTCCATGACGACGCAGCCAAACGGCTCGGGCAAAATTGAAGGAACCACGGTAACATCTAAAGCAGCATAGACGTCATGCACATTCGTAATTTCTCCTGTGATCAGGATTTTGTCCTCCATTTTCAGATCCTTGATAAGTTGCTGAAGACGGATCAGATGGTCTTCGTTTCCAGGAGCTGCAGATCCCACGATCACGTATCTTGCTTCAGGGTGCTCTTCTGCAAGGATGGCTGCGGCTCTTATTAATACTTCTTGACCCTTTCTAACCCACTTTATTCGTCCGACTACGCCGGCCAAGAACTTAGGATTACCCACACTGGCCCGAAAGCGGTGTGCGCTCTCAAGGTCTACGGACGCCGCATCAGCATCTAAACCGTCGTAAACCAAGGTGCACTTCTCCTGAAAACGTGGTTCAAATTGACGCTGAACAGCCGACGAAATAGTTATAATTTTGTCGGAAAATCGCCACATGTACTTCTGATAGTGTCTCCACATCCCGGGATATTCGGAGAAGAACTCGCGAATGTGCCACAAGTGCCTTCTTCGTGTCAGAGTAGTTGCCAATGCGGGGGCCGGTAGGACGGCAGTGTTGCTGTGGACAACATCAACGTTCAACTTCACGATTAGAACGACGAGCCAGAGCACCGAGAGCCAAAAGTGGACGAAAAACGCTATTTTACCCCTCAAGGAGCCAAGATTTAGTCGCTCGATGACAGCCAGAAAGGGAAAGATATGCACTTTGATGCCAGAATTCTGCAGTAATTCGGTAAGAGGGCCATCGGCAGGCAGGACAACGTGAATCTCATGACCGCTTCGAGCAAATAGTTCCAGCATCCGGTGAAGGCATCGACTTGCACCATAAATGTCAGCGGAATTGTGAACAGACAAAACGACTATATTGTCGCGCTCTAAGAACGCATTTTCGAGCAATGATTGGGTCGCAGTCTGCATATTCACCATCGCGGACGGAACGTGAGGCGGCCACTTTTCGCTCTGCCCCTTTCTGGGCGCTTCCCGCCGACTATTTGATGTCTGGATCATTGTCCGCCATCAACGTCGCAGCGGAATGTCTCAATGACAGTGCGATAGAAGATCCCGTGCCTTATTATCCTCACAATTGCCTTGCATGCTGACGATGCCATTAAGGGGTCTCCTTTGCACTGAGCACAGCCTGTCTTCACCTGGCTCATCAATAGACTGCTCCAGTGCCGCCTCTTCATTGCCCCGGACAAGTTGCTTTTGAAATCCGATGCGGCGGGGGTACAGGAGGAAACGAACGCTGATTTACTAGTACCGAGTCGTTGAATCTGCGACGCGTGTCTGCGAGTGCTTGGTAAGGTAACGTCGAGCGAGTTTGATAATAAAGGGGGGAGTAACCTCTTTACCGATACGCTTAATGATATTCCTTTTATTGCGATAGTGCGTGGGAGTAAAGATGGATTCGTGTGGCACCAGATTGTTGGTTACTGTATGGAAGTAAATGATCAAAGAGGAACGAAACAAATTCTGTCCTGTGACAGGCCTTACGCCGTGAAAATTCGAGTCATCAATTTCAAAAATGACAGTTCGATTAAATACTGGTTCAATGACCTTTTCGCAGCAAGTTCCAGCTTTGTTCCAGAGTTCGAGTTGACCACCAAAGCTTGAGTTCCAATCTTGATTGAGATAAATCAACATGACAAGACGACGTTTGAGCCCACAGTAAAAATCCAGATTTCTGTCGGCATGCACCTCAAATTGCGCGCCGGGTGGAAATATGTTGTATCCGGCTCCAGTAAGATATGGGTCGGGCAAGAGGGCTTCGATGCCTGTGATCTCGGACAGAAATCGTAGAAATCCTGCCGAGTGAACTATCGATATGAATTGGAATGCAGAATCTCCAAGGTCAACGGCCGATCGAAACATGTATTTCGTCATTCGGTCGTTACTTTCATAGAGCCATTTGTCACTCGTAAGTGGGGGCATCTCAGAGAGCAGTGATTTCACAGTCGAGGCCGGAAACAGTCCATCCAGAACGAGATGTGGATATGGTGAAGCCGACCGATACGTCTCCGAGAGCTCATCGATTGTATTGTCAACTGATAGTTTGCAGCGAACGAGGGAAAGAACGTTAGCAGTTTGATTTGTGATCATGTCGTATGCTGCTTTCTAGATTCGCGATGCATTGATGCCGGACAACTAGCTACGCTGGAGCTAATCTCCTTCTTGAGCGCCAGCTAGATGACAAGACGGTACGACCCCTCCCTTTCCGACGCTGCCAGTATCGCTCTGGCATACAAGCGAAACGGAAACCTTGTCAATAGAATTTTAGGCCCGACTCTAGAGCGTCATTGCCCAGGCTCAAAGCTGTTTGCCGGCTTCCGAGATTGCCTTGTCCTTGCGCCTCGTTTCTGTCTGTCGCCATTCTCGCCTTCCAGGCATAGATCATGTGCTTCGATACCCGCAATCCGGCCCCAGATCCTCGGCCTTTACCGCCAGCCTTCCGCCCTCGCCCCAAAAAACCGGAATCGTACTCAGTCCTGTGCGGATTTCGTGAGCAGGTCAGGACCATCTTGATCCGCACCGAAGGCGACAATTCTCATCCAGCCGCAATCTCTCATAACGTTCTCAAGAGGGATTCGCGCTCCCATTCGCTGCCTTCTTACTCTGCGTCAGGTAGAACAGAAGCTCAACACGGTTTGAAACGCCGAGCTTGTCAAATGCGTGAAAAAGATAGTTTTTCACCGTATGCTCGCTGAGCAACAGTTCCTCCGCAATCACCTTGTTTGTCATGCCCGTAGCCGCGAGCCGAACCACCTGCATCTCCCGAGCCGTCAAAGACGGCGCATCTTTATCCAGCACAGCGTTCGGGGCGGGAATGCTCTGCAGGGCGTTGCGAAGGTTGTTCGTCTCCTGGCGGCCCGCCCAGATAAATCCCTTGCTCACCTGCTGAACGCAATCCAGCAATTCCGACATCGGCTGTCGTCGCGAGAAGACTCCCCGCGCCCCGGCTCGAAAAGCCCGGATCACCATCTCGTGCGTCGATGTGTGCAGCAATATGACAATCGGCGTGTCCGGATGCGCTTGATTCACCTGCTGCGCAAGCTCCAGCCCCGCGCCAGGCTCCGATGGAAGATCAGCCGCTACTATCACAAGATCGACCTTCCCGCTTCCAACTTCCTGCAAAAGCCGGGCGGGCGGCAGGGATTCAGCTTCGTAGCCTCCTTCACGTGTCAGGACATTGGCTAGAAGGTCCCCACCCATCAGATCGCGATCAACGATCAGAATTCTGCTTCGCGGGTTCCGCGCTCGCGTAGCCCCATCCATTTGCTCCCCTCCTCCTGTATCCGTCGAAGTATTTGAGAGCCCTAATGCGGGGTGATGACGTTTCAACTACTTGGCTGGTTCTTTCCTGCTTCGCTGGCTGAATGCGCAGAAAAACTGCATTCGGCGGCATGAACTGGTTTCTTAGTTTCGCAAAGAGCAAACTATCCGTTCGCCTTGCACTCTACGCTATAGAGCCACTCTTCTCATCCACCATTTTGGTAATATTGTTGCCATTCTTTAGTACCGTCAGAGTAATTTTTCTCTAGGATTTGCCCCACACTATTGCATCTGTTTCGGCTGAGGGCCTGGGCCGAATGGCTCCATTTGTCCTGATCTTCCCAGGCACTTTCAAATACCCGACTCCTTGTTTGCATGAACGCATCCGCCGTACTCTCCAAGTTATAAATACGGCTTCATTTCCAGTCCGATACTGCTTCTAGCAGTTGCCGTTTTGCACCATCGTAGTGGCGTGAGAGTTGTCGTAGTAGCGTAAAAGCAAGCAGCGAGCTTCTCAGCCAGTGCCCGTCAAGTTGTGTGCAGGTCCGAGAAACTCACGGCAATAGAGCCAGTATTGGCGCTAGCGTCCAGGCGCTTCGCATGTCTGGAGGGCCCCCTTCGAGGGTGAGATCGGACGCCGACAGCCTGAAGTACTTGCTCCCCCCAGGCGTTCCGTCCGAAGGCACGTAACAGAACCGTCTTGCAGTTCGCGTTTGCTAAAAGCAGACTGAGTGCTTCCGCGCAGATCGTTGGCGGCTGCTGGTTAGTTCCACTGTGAATCCTCCCGGCAGGTGGAAATGTTCGTTTCTCCACTAACCGGCGACTGATTGTTGTCATGACGCAAGCATCCTTTTGGAGAGGCTGATGAATGACAAACGCCGCCTGATAATCGGTCTCCTTCAGCTATGTGATCTTTTCCTCATAGCCATGGTATTTGTTCTGACCGCCGCATTCCTGGCGGAAGCCAAGCATGAGATCTCTCTGGCGCGCTTCTTCGCCATGAGAACCCGTATTGTCAATTTCGCTATCTTTATCGTCGCGCTGGCTCTCTGCCACATCGCCTTCCGCCTTTGCGGACTTTACCGCTCGAGAAGGCTTTCCCGACGCCGCACTGAATTCATCGATGTCCTGGAAGCCATGACTCTGAGCAGTGTGTGCTTTGCCGTCCTCAGTGTAAGTTTTCACATCCGCGTAATCACAGTTCCGTTTCTGGTGCTCTTCTGGGCGGTCGGCACATGCATTGTCGCGGCCGTCCGGCTGGTGCTCCGCCTCTTCGCCGCACAGCTTCGAGCCAACGGCAAAGACCTGCGCTACATGCTCATTGTGGGCAGCAATCACCGAGCGGCTGAGTTCGCGATGAGCATCATTTCGCATCCCGAGCGTGGGTACAGGCTGCTTGGGTTTGTTGACGATCCCTGGCTTGGCATGGACGCGATTAAGCCGACTGGTCTGAGCCTGGTCAGCGGTTACTCCGGTCTCGCCGAATACCTGCGACGCAACGTGGTGGACGAGGTGGCGTTCTACCTGCCTTTCGCGTCCTTTTACAAGCGATCCTCTGAGGTTGCAAACCTCTGTCAGGAACACGGCATTATCATGCGCTTCAACTCAGATCTCTTTGGGCTGAAGACCTCGCGGTGGCGGTCGGAGGAGTTCGGGGGCAAGCAGTACGTCGCCACTTGCACGGGGCTTGGTGACCCGGTGCCGCAGATCGTCAAGAGAGGCATCGATATCGTCTTCGCCGCAGTTGCTCTGGTCATTGTCTCGCCCATCCTGCTGGGCATAGCAATCCTCGTTAAGATCACTTCGCCAGGTCCGATCTTCTTTCTCCAGGAGCGCATCGGCCTCAACAAACGGCGCTTCAGGATCTTCAAATTTCGCACCATGGTGCCCAACGCGGAACAGCTGATGTCCAAGTTCGAAGCACAGAATGAAGCCGGCGGACCAGTCTTCAAAATGAAGAATGACCCGCGCATCACGCCCATTGGAAAGTTCCTTCGAAGGACCAGCATCGATGAGTTGCCTCAGTTGCTCAACGTTCTCATGGGGGACATGAGCCTGGTCGGCCCGAGGCCGCTTCCGATTCGCGACTACGAAGGTTTCAATGAAGACTGGCAGCGTAGGCGCTTCAGCGTAAAGCCTGGCATTACCTGTCTCTGGCAAGTCAATGGCCGCAGCAGTATAACTTTTGAGCAGTGGATGCGCCTCGATCTGAAGTACATGGATGAGTGGTCTCTCTGGCTCGATCTCAAGATCCTCGCCAAGACAGTACCTGCTGTCCTGCGCGGCTCAGGAGCCGTATGAGCATTGCCGCCCAGCTTCTGGAAATCCCCACCACAGAATCCATTCTCGGCGTTCGTGTCGCCGCCAGCAGCTACGAGGAAACTGTCCGCAATTGTCTCGCCTGGGGCGAAAAGCGCCAATCGCGCGCGCTGGTCTTCGCCAACGTGCACGTCATCATGGAGGCCTCTGACGACCCCGGCTTCTGCGATCGGCTCAATACGGCGGATATGGTAAACCCTGACGGCGTGCCGCTCGTCTGGACGCTGCGCGCGCTGGGCAACCGCAAGGCACAGCGTGTGTATGGGCCCGACGCAACCGTTGCTTTACTCGCCGCTGCGGAAAAGGCCGGCCTTTCGGTAGGCTTCTACGGCGGCAGCCCGCAGGTGCTCGATACCCTCCTCCGTGTGGTCAGCGCGCGCCATCCGCTGCTCAGGATCGCCTACGCTGAAAGTCCACCTTTCCGGCCGCTCACCGCCGAGGAAGATGCGGCCGTTATCGAACGTATCGCCTCCTCCGGAGTTCAATTACTCTTCGTAGGCCTCGGCTGCCCCAAGCAGGAGATATGGGTAACCGATCATCTGGGCAAGGTTCCGGCTGTGATGTTGGCCGTCGGAGCAGCCTTTGACTTCATTGCCGGCACAAAACCTCAGGCTCCCCGCTGGATGATGCGGAATGGGCTGGAGTGGGCCTTCCGTTTCGCAACAGAGCCAAGACGGTTGGCCGGGCGCTATTTGAAACACAATCCTCGCTTTATTGGCCTGGTGTTGTTGCAGTTGCTGAATGTGTCCAAAGAATGATATAGGTGCGCGTCGCGTTCCTGATCGCCGCGACAGCGCCACAATCAGGAGACTAACTTGCAATTGATGTTGGAGTCCTTCGATGAGTGAGACTGAACAAACCATAATAAGGCGGCCGCCGGTAGTCGCAGGCCCGCTGCTGATCGACGAACCAATTGTTCCGGAGAAGCGAGGCCCAGGACGTTACGATAACCTTGCAGGGCTGCTCAACGTGCTACGCCATCGCTGGAAGCTGACAGCACTCACCACCGGTCTGATCTTCGCTCTTGGCGTCGGCGCTTATTTCCGGATCGCCTCTTATGTTGCGACCACGATCATTGAGGTGAATAAGGACGATCCTACCGACAACGACGCCGCCCAATCCAATGGACCAGTGTTGAACGCGGACGACATCAAGGGTGAAGTGCAGACTGATGTCAACATTCTTCAGAACGACGATGGCCTGGCGCTCGCCGTCATTGAAAAGCTCAATCTGCTGAATGAGCCATTTTTCCGCAAGGCCATTGCTTCAAGCGAGAAGGGTCTTCCGCTCGATCGCGCGCCTCGCACCCGCGACAACGCCCTGGACATCTTCCACCGGCATTTGAAGGTCGAATCTCCTCCCGATTCCCGGCTCATCACCATCACGTTCAGAAGCCATGACGCGGCTTTGTCCGCCAATATAACCAACACGCTCGCGCGCACCTTCATCGAAGACACGGTATCCCGTCGCAGGCGCTCCATTCTCACCTCCTCGACTTGGCTGCAACATGAACTCAGCGAGCTGAAGGCTAAGGTCGAGGAGTCAGAGCAGAGACTGGCAGACTATGAACGCACGACCGGGCTTTCAGGCATCGAGGTCACCGGAGCCACCAATGTCAATGGCAATACCTCCGTCACCGTTACCCCGCAAAACACCGTTACCGAGCGCCTGCTTACCCTCAACCAGGAGCTGAACGCGGCTGAAGCGAATCGCATATCCACTGAGGCTGTCGATCGACTGGTCAAATCCAACGATCCCGATCTCGTTATAGGGCTCGGACCTATGGCTGTCTCCAATGCAAACGGCCCCGCTGCAAGCTCCATCACACCTGAGAGCATCACCCTGCTCAGTCAGCTTCGCGCCCAGGAGACAGACCTCCAGCGCCAGCTCGCCGCAGCCGCAATCAAGTACGGGGAAAACAACCCTCGCCGTATCGAACTCCAATCGCAGGTCGCCTCCGTGCAACGGCAGATCCACGCTGAGCTTGAGCGGCTGCGCCAGCGCGCGGCCAACGCGTCGTTGTATGCCAAGATAAACGAGGCTTCCATCCGTCAGCAGTTCCGGGAGCAGCAGGGCGAAGCCAACGATCTTGCCGACAAGAGCGTCAAGCTGCAGCTGCTGGCCCAGGAAGCGTTCTCCAACCAGAGCCTCTATGAAAATCTATTCTCCAAGCTGCAGACCGCGACTCTCTCTGCCGGGACACACGCCACGCGTATCGAGATTGTTGCGGAAGCCATTCCCGCCGGCTCACCGAATTTTCCTAAGCTCCCCATCTATCTGGCCGCTCTCACCGCGGCGAGCATCTTCGTCGGCGTCACCGTCACGTTTCTGCGCGAAAGCCAGGACCAGACGGTGCGCACCCTGGAAGAGGTTTCCGAAATCAAAGGACGCACCTTCCCTGGTTACATCCCGCGCTGTCGCAATCTTGGTTCTGTAGAGACTCCTGCGGGCAGCAGCGAGCTGATCACTGCTCCGGGCTCGCCCTTCTCCGAAGCCTTCCGTTCCCTACGTACCTCCATCGATCTCATGCTCGCCCACACCTGGCCGCGAACCATCCTCATCACCAGCGCCCTCGGCAGCGCCGGCAAGAGCACGGTCGCATACAACCTCGGTGTCGCCTATGCGCAACAGGGATCGAGGGTTCTGCTCATCGATGCCGATCTGCGAAACCCGGATCTGCACCACTTCTTCAGTGTGCCGCCGAGTCCAGGCCTGCGTGAAGCCTGTGCCCAGCCCGACGCATACGAGATTGCCGGAATCGAGCAACACTCCGTTCTGCCAACCCTCTCCATCTTGCCGGCCGGTGAGCGTTCGCAGCTGCCCTCCGAGCTTTTTGCATCGTCCGGCTTTGCGACCCTGCTCAACAGACTCTCCAGGTCTTTCGACTATGTGCTCATCGACAGTCCTCCCATCCTTGCCGTAGCCGATGCCTCGATTATCGCCACCAAAGTGAACACCGCGATTGCCGTCGTCCGCTCAAGAAACACCACGCGGCTGGCGGTCTCGGCTGTCGCCGAGGCGCTCGAGCGAGCCCAGGTACCTGTCCAGGGCTTCGTGCTCAACGACGTCGACAAGCCGGCCCTTGATGGGTTCTACGAATACAGCTACTCGCGCGGGAAAGGGGGCCAACTTGCAGCCAATGCATAAACATCTCGCATTCACAACTTGCTCTAACGCGGTCGCGGTCCTGACCATCGGCCTGGTCAGCGCAGCGACTCTCTCCGCCCAGCTTCTGCCCGCTCCCAGGGTAGGCGGGCAAGGGAGCTTCGATTCGGCCTCAAACGCTCCTGCCCCGGATACGCCGACGCTGAAGCACAGGCTGCCCTTGATCGCCCCTGTTCCCGAGGACTTTTCCTCCCTCAGGATCGCTCCCGGCTTCCTCCTGAGCATGGAAGTCTTTGACACACCCGAGTACTCGCTTGAACTGCGGGTTGATGCCAACGGTAACGTGGCTCTTCCGCTGGCGGGAGATGTGCATGTGACAGATCTCACGCTGGTCGAAGCTTCGGGCAAGATCGCCTCTGCCCTGCGTGACTCGAAGATACTTAACAATCCCCGCGTCAATCTCAACGTAGAAGAGTATGCCAGTACGCAGGTCACCGTGCTCGGAGAAGTCCACAACCCCGGCCGCATCGAAATGCTGGCACCTCGACATCTCGACGATGTCATCGCTATGGCCGGCGGAGAAACCGAGGACGCAGGCAAGCAGATCGAAATCCGCCATTCCACCGGAACCGAACCGCATAGCCTCCTGATCGAATACTCGCGCAACACTAACAGCCATATCCTTAGCGAAACCATAGTCCGCCCCGGCGACACCGTTACCGTCAGGCGGGCCGGCATCGTTTACGTCCTCGGCGCGGTCAACCGCCCCGGCGGATATATCATGCAGGAGGATGGCGATCTCAACGTCACACAGGCCGTCGCACTCGCTTACGGCACCACCATGCCAGCAGCGATCGGCTCCATGCGCGTCATTCGCAAGACGGACGACGGCGGCGTGAAGGAGATGCCAATCGATTTCCGCGATATGGTAAAGGGCAAGATCCCCCCGCTCCGGCTGCAGGCCGAAGACGTCGTCTACGTTCCCCTCAGCAAAACCAAGGTGGTTCTCGAATCGGGGCTCCTCAACACAGCTGTCGCGGCCGCGGTCATCTGGAACCGCTGAATCCGGTTCTGATTTGTTCAGAACCCGCAGATCCTCCCGAGGGGGAGCAGAGACCAGTATGAAGCAAAGCATTATTCCAACAGAAAAGCGTTATCCGCTGCTCTACTGGACCACCTTCGCCTATCTACTGGGCGTGCCGAATTTTGTGCACTTCGACGTCACCGGCCGAGTTGGCAACGCGCTCAATCTGACGTCAATCAGCACCATCGTGCTGACCTGCATCGCTGGCTATTTGCTCACCATGTTCCTGATCTTCGACCGAAGGCCGCTGATGGTGCGCAAAGTCGATATCAAGCTCTGGGTATGGGCGCTGCTCTTGATTGAGTTGCTCGTTGGCGTCGCTTTGCAGCCTGCCATGCGCCTCGCTCCAGCCTCGTCCGTCGGCTCACTTCTCTCCTGCTTCCGCCTTGGGCAATGGGTGGTGGCCTTCTGCCTCATCCTGGCGCTCTACACGCGAACCTCACCTGGGCAGACCACCGAGCTGGTCGTACGGCTCCTCGGGCGCATCAGCTGGACATGGATCGCGCTCGTGTGGACGCTATTGCCCATCCTGCCCGATCAGGTCTACGGTAGTTCCGATGATCCGCAGGAAGCCTCCGTCCGTAGGCTCGGCGGTCAGCTTCTGCATCCTGCCCATGTCGCCTTCCTCGCAAGCGTCGCCTTCTTTTATTCCCTGTTTTTCTTTCCGCGCGGACCGCGCAAGTGGCTCGCCTGTGTTTTCACGGTAATCACCCTTGTGCTCACCGGTTCGCGCGCGCAGCAGGCTGGTTTCCTGCTCGCCCTCCTGGGCTATACCATTTTTCTTTCGCGCAAGCCCATCCTTCGCTGGGGTGCGCTGTTCACGGCAATCGTGGCGCTACCCATCGGACTATCGCTCAGCACCGGACTGATGAAGTTTGTGGGTCGAGGACAGAGCATGGAGGCCCTGGCCTCCCTCGATGATCGGACACGCACCTGGCAGGCCAGCTTCGAGGCCATCCTTCAAAGGCCGGTCGTCGGGTATGGATATAGCGTGGGTGCACGGGGCGCAATTCACGATCACTGGCGCTTCGCAAATTGGATTCCACCCCACGCCCACAACGAGTTCATCGAGATCGCGCTCGACGGTGGCTTCATTGCGCTTGCGATCCTGCTCTTTCTCTACGGGCTGGTGTTCTGGAAATCTCTCCGGGCGGCGCACCGCGGTCCGATGCACTTGTTCGTGTTTCTGGTCTTCGGCCAATATTGCCTGAATACCATTACCGGGTCGGAATTCAGCTATCAGTACCTGGGTACAGGAGGCATGCTGCTGCTAACCTGCGTCGGTGTGCTGGCGGACTCCCCGCCGCTCTCGCTTCGCGTGAAACTGCGGTCACGGAGTGCTGATCCCGTGCACTGTTCTTATGCTTCGGCCACCTGAGCCATGATTGAATTTAGCTGGCGCCCAATGACCGAGCCCGAACCAATCCCGCGAACGCACTCCAGGAGTCAGGCATTGCCGATGCAGATGCAGGCTCAAGCCGCGCCCCAACCTTCAATCATTGCCCGGCTTGTGCAAAGGGTCGGTGGCGGAACGACACCAGCGGCTCTTTTCGATCAGGCCCTCGTTAGCGGAGCCAACTTTCTGACCAATGTCCTGCTCGCCAGGGCCTTCGGCATCCGGGAATACGGCGTCTTTGCGCTCGCCTGGATCGCTGTTCTGTTCGCCAACAGCCTGCAATACGCCCTCGTCGTGACCCCAATGATGAGCGTCGGGCCAAAGCAGGATGAGGAGGACAGGCCATCCTACTTCGGCGCGGTCCTCGTCCAGCAGCTCGCCTTCGCTTGCATCGCGACCCTGGCAATGTTCATCGGAGTCCAGTACTCGAACCGCCTGTTCCCGGATTGGAAGATTGCCGGCCTGGCGCTACCCGTCTGCGCAGCCACCTTCGCCTATGTTCTACAGGAGTTTCTGCGCCGTTATTTCTTCTGCACGAGGCAGAGCAGGCGCGCGCTTATCTCCGACGCGGTAAGCTACCTGACCCAGGTCCCGATCATCTTCTGGATGGGCAGCCGCCACATTGCCACCCTGTCCAACGCGCTGTGGATCATCGCCGCAACTTCGCTCGCCGGCTTCCTGGCTTGCGTTCGCTGGTTCGAGCCCGTCACCCTGCAATGGTCTGCAATCAAAGCCGTCTCCCTTCGCCACTGGAGGATCTCCCGCTGGCTCGCTCCCACCGCCTTCCTGCAATGGGGAGCCGGCAATCTGTTCCTGCTCGCGGCCCCGGTGTTTTACGGCGCAGCTGCCTCAGGCGCCTTGCGGGCAGCCAACAACATCATTGGTGTGGCCCACATCTGGTTCCTCGGACTGGATAACGTCGTGCCGGCCGAGGCCGCGCGACGCTTTCGCCACTCTGGACCGGCCGGCCTGATGCCGTATATCCGGGATGTCTTCCTTCGCTGGGGCGGAGTCACCCTGGCCTTTGCCGGTATCATCGCCGCTTTTCCCGGTTTCTGGCTTCATGTCACCTATAACGGCAAATATTCGCAGGACGCAGACGTACTGCGCCTTTACGCCCTGCTCTATCTCATCATCTTCACGCTTGGCCCGCTGCGTGCGGGACTGCAGGCAATGGAGTACACCGCGCCGGTTCTCTATGCCTATCCGGTGCTCATTGCCTTCTCGGTCGCTCTCGCCGGCCCCTTCGCACGTAATTTCGGCCTGAACGGCGTACTTTTCGGCATGTGCTGTGTGCAGTTGATAATGGCCGCATTCATGGGCACGGCCCTCCGCTTGCGCATCGGCAAGCTCCGCAAGCAGGCGGCCCTGAACGAAGCGATTGTTTCAGCATAGAAGGAATGAGCCGTCTCACAAATCAGCGGATTACGAGGTTGAAAGAGAATTCGGATGAAAGCGCTCCGACACATCCTGCCGTGGTTGCTCCCGCTCTCGGCCTCGGCTTCTGTCTACACCATCACCGCTCCCCATCTCACCATGCACGCAGGCGACCCTCTGCCGCCGCTCATCTTCCGCGTCTCGCCATCCTCTGCGCCCTACGCCAGCATCTTCATCGGAGAGCCTGCTCGCAGCACGGCCGCAACCTCCGCCTCGCTTCCCGGCGATTACACCATTCACATTACGCAGGGCTCTCTTCAGCTTGTCAATCCGGCTGACCGCGCCGTCTTTAAGGATGGAACGCTCACCGTCCTCCCTGCTGGACCAGTCGGTGCAAGGCTGACCAACTCCATAGAGTATCCTCCTGGCTTCTTCGACGGCCCTTCGAGGTATCCCGCCATAAATGTCACGCACAACACAACGGCCAACCTGATCCCGGACTGCAAGACCGACAACGCCGCCGCTTTTCGCCAACTCCTGTCGCAGCAGGGACAACGCACGCCGGCCTCCACAAATGGCGGCACGTTCCCACTCTTCCTGTATTTCCCGCCCGGTTGCTATGCCACCAGTGAGCCGCTCACGATTTACGGCAACACCTGGTCGCTCTGGGGCTCCGGACCGCAGCGCTCATACATTCGGCTGCTGCCCAACTCCGTCGCATTCAATACGGGCCATCCGGTCTCTTTCTTCAATCCGCAAAGCGTCACCAAAAACGACAACTTCCGCGAGTACATCTACAATCTGGGCTTCAACATCGGCGTGGGAAACCCGGACGCCATTCCCTTCAGCACCGTGCAGAACAACTCCGGTGCTGTCCGTAACGTGCAGATCTGGGCTGACGATTCAAACTGCCCCACCGCAATAGGCTTTAATCGCGAATATCCCGGCCCCATGCTCTTCAAGCATGTGGCCGTCTACGGCTGCCGAGCAGCCTACTCCTCGTCGCAGAACGAATACAGCATTACATTCGAGAACTTCACGACCGAAGCCCAGACAAAAGTCGTTCTGGATAACCACTACCTCACAGTGAGCATTCGTCACTGGCTCAGCGACAATTCCGTCCCGGCCATGCACGTCTACGGCGGAACGGCAGCCAACGTGGCTCTCCTCGACTCCGAGATCCGCAACGGCGACACCGCAACCGCCGGCATTCGCGTCGATCCCGGCAGCGCTCTTTACGTCGAGCACCTGCACGCTACTGGCTACAAACCGACGGAGATCGACTCCGGAGCTGGCTCGCCCATCGAACACGCAGGCGACATCACTCAGGCCTGGACTGGATCGGGACAGAGCGTCTTCAACTCCACTCAGCCTCCCAATTCGCTCCACCTTCCGGTGCGCGAGACCCCGGAACCCAACGATCCCCCGGTAGCGCAATGGTTGAGGCTCGATGCGCGTGCAGAGCGATGGCCAGACCAACTCTCCGGAACAGCCTCGACCGTCTACGCGCCACCTGGCGTTTATCCTCCAGTCGGCACAGTTCAGATCAACATCCCCGATTCGGTCAACCATCTTCAGTTTTACGAATCCAAATTTCCCACCGACGCCCCGCAGGTCGTCCTGACTGTTGACGGCTCGTCGCGCACGCCGCTGGTGATCGACAGCTGCCCATACCAATCCTGCCAGATCATCCACTCCGGCAGCCGCGCAATCGTGCTGCGTGACACCACCCTCAACAGCTACGAGGCCAGGGATGGCGCCGGCGATCTTTACATTGAAGACTCAATGCTTAACATCGGCCCGCGCGGCGGTCCCACGCTGAACCTTTATCCCTCGCAACACATCTGGGCCCGCCAACTCAACTTGGAGCAGACGAATTTCGACAAGCTCCACTGCTCCGGATGCACCCTCTGGGTACTCGGCTACAAGACGGAACAACCGCCATCGTCCGTCGTTCTTGCCGACCACGCTCGCGCAGAG
>Ga0213872_10001540_pt1 | contig 14811 bp, 9 predicted proteins | sample VelepicomBERX_R2_FD_160071 | JGI IMG/M metagenome (GOLD analysis project Ga0213872, IMG submission 160071) | Rhizosphere microbial communities from Vellozia epidendroides in rupestrian grasslands, the National Park of Serra do Cipo, Brazil - RX_R2 | ecosystem: Host-associated > Plants > Roots >...
GCGCGAACTGTTGCGTGCGGAAGGCATTCTAGCCGGCTCGTCGACCGGCACGTTACTTGCCGCAGCCTTGCGATATTGCCGCGAGCAGACCATATCCAAGCGCGTCGTCACTTTTGTCTGCGATACTGGTACTCGCTATTTATCCAAGGTCTATAACGATAACTGGATGATTGACCAAGGACTGCTAAAACGCGAAGTTTACGGCGACCTGCGCGACCTGATCAGTCGTCGATTCGATGAAGGTGGCGTCGTCAGCGTTTCCGAGACAGATACACTGGTAACGGCATTCGCGCGCATGCGTGCCGCCGAGGTTTCGCAGTTACCCGTCATCCGCGATGGCAAGGTGGTCGGCATTATCGATGAATCCGACCTGCTGGTCAAAGTGGCGGGCGACGCGACGCATTTTCGAAGCGAGGTGGGCGAAACGATGACGCACCAGTTGCAGACTTTGCCCCCCTGTACCGATTTAGCCGAATTGAGATCGACGCTTGACCGCGGACTCGTGGCGATTATTGCCGAGGGCGATCATTTTTACGGCTTGATCACGCGGTTCGACTTGCTCAATCATTTGCGGAGAAAATTGTCATGAGCCAAGCCAAGCAACAAACCGCATTCGCGACACGTGTGATCCATGCCGGGCAGATGCCGGATCCGTCGACTGGCGCGATCATGCCACCGATTTATGCGACCTCGACATATGTGCAGCAAAGCCCGGGGGTGCACAAGGGTCTCGATTACGGACGCTCGCACAATCCCACGCGCTGGGCGCTCGAGCGGTCCATCGCCGATCTCGAAGGCGGTGCACAAGCATTCGCATTCGCATCTGGTTTGGCGGCGATTTCAACCGTCCTCGAAATCGTTGATTCCGGTTCGCATATCGTCGCCGGCGATGATATGTACGGTGGCTCGTTTCGCCTGTTCGAACGCGTGCGCAAGCGCAGCGCCGGCTTGCAGTTTACCTATGTCGATTTGACCCGGCCAGAAAACTTGCTGGCGGCGTTGCGTCCTGACACGAGGATGGTTTGGGTAGAAACACCGACCAACCCGATGTTGAAACTAGCCGATCTTGAGGCAATCAGCAGTATTTGCCGCGAGCGCGGCATCATTGCCGTGGCCGACAACACGTTTGCCAGCCCATGCGTGCAGCGGCCGCTGGAGCATGGCTTTGATATCGTCGTCCACTCCACGACCAAGTACATTAACGGTCACTCCGACGTAATTGGCGGCATTGCCGTGGTCGGCAATGAATCGCATCAGACGGAATGGCGCGAACGTCTCGCATTCCTGCAGAACTCGGTAGGTGCAATTGCCGGTCCATTCGATTCTTTCCTTACACTGCGCGGTGTGAAAACGCTGGCATTGCGCATGGAGAGGCATTGCGCAAACGCGTTGGAACTTGCGTCCTGGCTGGAGCGCCATCCAAAAGTTGGCAAGGTGTACTACCCTGGGTTGGAGACCCACGCACAGCACGCACTTGCGCGTCGACAAATGCAAGGTTTCGGTGGCATCATCTCCATTGATCTCAAAACCGATGTGACCGGTGCGCGGCGATTCCTTGAGCGCTGCGAAATTTTTGCCTTGGCAGAGAGTCTGGGAGGAGTGGAAAGCTTAATCGAGCACCCGGCAATCATGACGCATGCAACAATTCCGCCAGAGCAGAGGGCTAGCCTTGGTATCTCGGATTCGCTGGCCCGCCTATCAGTTGGAATCGAGGACGTCGGCGACCTGCAGCGCGATCTGGAACAAGCGCTAGCGGCAATTTGAAACATTTACTGCTCCTGAAATAGTGTGTTTTACGCGCCGCTCGACTATTTCGTAATCTCCAGCGCGAACGACACACCCTCCGTCTACAACAGTACCGCTAGACTTGTTGTACTTACTTCATGCCGCTGCGGCGAGGGCGTTGCGCCGAGGCCGCGAGCGATCGTGTCAATCAATTACTACCCCTTCGATCATCCGCGCGAAAACACGCGGGTGACGCGTTCGAGGTGGGCGCGCATGGCGCGCTTGGCTTCTACCGGATCGCGCGCCACGATAGCCTCCACCACGCGACGGTGGTCGGTGATGGTCTCCTTGCGCAATTCTTCCGTGCGGAAATGCTCGTGCAGGCGATGCCACAGCCGGCCGCGCTGGTCCCACAGGTATTCAATCACGCCGACCAGAGCGCTATTGCCGGTGGCGCGCGCAATCGAGAGATGAAATTCGCGGTCGCCGTGTTCGCAGTTGAACTTGTTGTCGTGGTGCGCCTCCATATCGGCTGCCGCCTGCAGAATGGCGTCGACCGCCTTGTCCGTGGCCACGCGCGCGGCGATAGCAGCGATTTCAGGCTCGATCAGGCGACGAGCGGAAAGAACTTCGAAGGGGCCGAGCCCTACTTCCTGAACCGGTGCGGGTTCGTCGAGCTTTTCGCTGACGTACACGCCGGAGCCGCCGCGCACTTCGACGAAACCGGTCAATTCAAGAGCGATCAGGGCTTCGCGTAATGAGGCGCGACTGACATTCAACTTGGTGGCGAGATCACGCTCGGAGGGCAAACGCTCGCCGGGACCGATTTTTTCTTCCAAAATCAAATCCCGGATACGCATTGCAACAACTCGGTACAGGCGTTTCTCACCACCGTTTTTCTGCGCGAATGCAGACATGAATTGCGTCCCCCGAGTCCTCGAATATGTTATATTTTTGCAAATACTCATCACCCAGCGTGAATCACGCTGCTTATTTGGTCAGGCCATTCTAAATTGGCCTGACAGATTATGCAATCTGGTCTTACCAATTTTTGCGTTTGTGACACACTGACCACATCAGGCGCAAGAAGCATTTCTACCCGGGAATTTCGTAATCGCCTCGGCAAGATTCGCTCGCTGATGTCGCGAGGTTTTCCGCAGTCTTGACCCTGCATAGAGCGGCGCCGCCGACACGATCTGCGATCGCGTCAGCCTAGTGATACGCTCTGGATAGAGCGCTATCGCCTCCTGCAACTTGTGCGAGAATGCATTGACAATCAGCGAAGCAACGACCAGTAACCGTCCGCTGTATATCATCATGCACGGCAACAACATCGTTGCCATCGTTGCCAACGACAATGGCCTGCCGGCGGGTACGGTATTCCCGGACGGCAGACCAAACAAAAAGGCGCGTGATCCACGCGCCTTTTTGCTTTCCAAACCGCCCGGCTCTTAGCCCTTGAACCGCGCCTCCGGCACACCCTTGACGCCAGGATTCAACAACAACACCGCGCCGGCCCATTCGTCGGTCGAATTCGGCGGCACGATTGAGGTCACGATCATGGTGTCGAGATTGGCGCCGCCGAAGCTGCACATGGCAGGCTTTGCCATCGGCAGATCGATACGTCGGTCGAGCTTGCCTTCCGGGGTAAAGCGCAAGATGCATCCGCCATCGTTGCCGCAAATCCAGTAGCAACCGTCGCCATCCATCGCCGCGCCGTCGGGCCGGCCCGGGTGCTCATTCATGTCGACAAATACCCGTTGATTGCTCGGCATGCCTTGGTCGGTGTCGTAATCGAAAGCCCAGATCAATTGGCTGGCCGGATGCGAATCCGACAGATACATGGTACGCCCGTCCGGTGACCAAGCCAGGCCGTTTTGTGTCAGCAAGTTTGAGACGATCGGCGCCGAAATACCCTGCTGCGTCGTATAGCGATGCAATTGGCCGACCGCTTTCTTCGCCGCCATATCCATGAACATGGTGCCGGCCCAGAAACGGCCTTGGCGGTCGCAGCGGCCGTCGTTGAAGCGCAGCCCTTCACCGAGGCCTTCGGTCGGCGCAGCCAGCTTGGTGGACAGCACGGCTTGTCCGGCGCCGAGTTCAATGCTGAAAATGCCGCTTTCCATACCGGCGATCAAGCCGCCGCGCTCCTTGAGTGCAATACAGGCTGCCATTTCACTGGTTTGCCAATTGCGCGTCATCCCGGACGATGCATCGAGGCGCCAAATGGTTTTGGCCGGAATGTCGACCCAATACCACGCACCATGCGCCGCATCCCATACCGGGCTTTCGCCCACGCCACAGCGAATGTCGCCGACGCGCTCAATACCTGCAAAACTTGTCATGCTCGCTTCTCCAACTTCTTCCAACAATATTTCAAAGGTGCCTTCTAATGTGTGCTTACATGCGCACTTCTGACGGCACGGGCACCAATGCCTTCATCACCACCCAGGCAATCAAGTAGGCCGACGCGCAGAACGAAAAGACGATCATATAGCCGGTCTGTACGTGGCCAGCTGCCTGGTAATAGTCGAACAGCCAGCCGCTGCCTTTCTGGAACAGCACGCCTCCCAAGCCGCCGGCCATGCCGCCGATGCCGATCACGGAAGCCACCAGCTTCTTGGGGAAGGAATCGGACGGCGTCGTGAAGATATTGGCCGACCACGCCTGGTGCGCCGAAGCGCCAATGCCGATCAGCAGGACCGGAATCCACATGCTGATGCCACCCAGCGGTTGCGCCAGCAAGACCGCAAGCGGAAAGAAAGCGATCAACAACATCGCCTTGCGTCGCCCGTCAAACACCGAGGCTCCGCGGTTGATGAAGTAGGCCGGCAGCCAGCCGCCGCCTATGCTGCCTATCATGGTCATGCTATAGAGCACGGCCAACGGTGCTGCAATCTGCGTGCCATGCAAGTCGAATTGCACCGCCAGGTATTTCGGCAGCCACAACAGGAAAAACCACCACACGCCGTCGGTCATGAACTTGCCGAAGGCAAAGGCCCAGGTCTGGCGGTAGCGCAGCAACTGGAACCAGGAAATCTGCTTGTCGTTATCGCTGGACGTTGATGGCGCGTCGGCTTCGTCGCTGTTGATGTAGTCGAGTTCGGCCTTGGACAAGCGTTTCTGCTGTGACGGCTTTTCATAGAACATCAGCCAGAACACGATCCAGGACAGGCCGATCGCGCCGACGATCACGAACGCCGCCTGCCAACCCCATGTGCTGGCAATCCACGGCACCGTCAGCGGGCCGAGAATGGCACCGATGTTGGCGCCGGAATTGAAAATACCGGCCACCAGCGAACGCTCTTTTTTGGGAAAGTACTCGGCCGTGGTCTTCAAGGCCGCCGGAAAATTGCCCGATTCACCGAAGGCCAGCACGGCATAGGAAATCATGAAGCCTGCAATCGATACCGAAACGGCGGTCAGTCCGAGCACGCCGAAAAGGGCATTGACGCCCTCGCCCAGCGGAATGGCGAAAGCATGCATGATGGCGCCGATCGACCATATCGTGATGGCGAAGATGTAGCCTTTTTTCGTGCCGATACCGTCGATGATACGGCCGGCAAACAACATGGAAATGGCGTAGACGACCAGGAAGATCGACGTGATGTTCGCGTAATCGCTATTGGACCAGCCGAATTCCGTCGCCAGGCGCGGTTCCAGCAGGCTCAGGACAGTACGATCGAGATAGTTGGCGGTGGTCGAAAAAAACAACAATGCGCAGATTATCCAACGGTATCTGCCGATCGCTTGCTGGGTCATGTGATTCTTCCTTTCAGGCCCGGCCGACATGAAGTCGGCCGGATGCGCTTCGCACTGTGCCCGAGGGCTATTGTGTATGTTGCCCTCGTCTCCTTATTTTCTTCTACTTACCCTGCCATCAAGCCGGGGGGACCAGCGTACCATCCACCAGACGGGCCAGCTTGAGCGGATTGGCATCGGCCAAAGCCGCCGGCAGCAAATCGGCCGGGAAGTTCTGGTAACACACCGGACGCAGGAAACGGTCAATGGCCGTCGCACCCACCGAAGTGGTGCGGCTGTCGGAAGTCGACGGGAAGGGTCCGCCGTGCACCATCGCGTGGCACACCTCGACACCGGTCGGAAAGCCGTTGAACAGGATACGGCCTACTTTGCGTTCCAGCGTCGGCAACAGCTTGGCAGCCGCGGCGTGGTCGGCGGACGTAGCGTGCACGGTCGCTGTCAACTGGCCTTCGATATATTCGGCAAAGCGCTTCATATCGTCGACATCGCGGCAGGTGATCACCAGCGAGCACGGCCCGAAGATTTCGTCTTCGAGTTCCGGCGTGCTCAGATAAGTCTGGCTGTCGCACACGTACAAGGCCGCTTGCGCAGCACAACCCGATTTCACTGCCTCGCCGCCCTGGCCTGCAGCCAACTGGCGCACGCCGGCAATGCCGGACAAGCGCGACACGCCGGACGTGTAAGCCTTATGAATACCCGGCGTCAGCATGGTCTGCGCAGCTTTGGCCTGCAGAGCACCGGCAGCGGCTTCAATAAATTGCTGGAACTGCGGACCATCCACGCCCAACACCAGGCCGGGGTTGGTGCAGAACTGGCCGGCACCCAGAGTGAGGGAATCGACAAAGGCTTGCGCCAGCTTGGCGGTATCGTTTGCCACCGCGCCCGGCAGCAGGAATACCGGATTGATGCTGCTCATCTCGGCATAGACTGGAATCGGTTCCTTGCGCTGGGCCGAAGTGCGCATCAGCGCCACGCCGCCCTGACGCGAACCGGTGAAGCCGACCGCCTTGATGGCAGGATGGGACACCAGGCTCTGGCCGACTTGGCGGCCGTCGCCGAAGATCATGGAAAATACACCTTCCGGCAGACCGCAATCGGCCACTGCCTTTTGAATCGCGCGACCGACCAGTTCGGAAGTGCCGAGGTGGGCGCTGTGCGCCTTGACCACCACCGGGCAACCGGCAGCCAGCGCCGACGCGGTATCGCCGCCGCCGACCGAGAACGCCAGCGGGAAGTTGCTGGCGCCGAACACCACAACCGGGCCGATGGCGATCTTGCGCAAACGCAGATCGGGACGCGGCGGCGTGCGTTCCGGCAATGCCGAGTCCAGCGTGGCGTCGAGCCAGTGGCCGTCACGCACCACCTTGGCGAACAAACGCATTTGGCCGACCGTACGGCCACGCTCGCCTTCCAGGCGCGCCTTAGGCAAGCCGGTTTCAATGTGGGCGCGCTCAATCAGCGCTTCGCCGATGTTCATGATGTTGTCGGCGATGGTTTCCAGAAAACGCGCGCGCTGTTCCAGCGTCGTGTCGCGGTAAGCATCGAAAGCCCTTTCTGCCAGTTCGCAAGCGCGCTGCACTTCGGCGTCGCTTGCCAGGCCGAAATTCGGTTCGATGGCGGCATTACGTGTCGGATCGATCGCTTGCACGGCACCTGCTTTACCGAAGACGGCACTGCCGCCGATTAGCATTTCACCAGTCAGTTGCATGGAAAACTCCTCTACTTCTAAAGACGATTTAGCCCGCCGCAAACAGCGGGCGGGCCCCAACAATAACGGCGTACCTGAGGCTCGCCGGCAAGGCGGTCAAATACCGCCGACCCAAGGCTTATTGTGCGCCTTGCGCGCGAATCAGCTTGTCGAGCATCTCGCATTCTTCTGCCGTCAAGTCGGTCAGCGGTGCACGCACCGGACCAGCGTCGTAGCCGACCAGGCGAGCGCCGGCCTTGACGATACTGACCGCATAACCTGCCTTGCGGTTGCGGATCTTCAGATACGGCAGGAAGAATTCGTCGATCAAGCGATTTTGCGTAGCGTGGTCGTCCTTGGCAACGGCGTGGTAGAAGTCCATCGCCAGTTTCGGCACGAAGTTGAATACCGCGGACGAATACACCGGCACGCCCAGAGCCTTGTAAGCAGCCGCATACACTTCAGCGGTCGGCAGCCCGCCCAGATAGGTCAAGCGGTCGCCCAAGCGGCGCCAGATCGACACCATCAGCTCGATGTCGCCGATGCCGTCCTTGAAGCCGATCAGGTTCGGGCAACGGTCGGCCAATTTTTCGAGCGAATCCGGCGTCAGGCGGCAAACGTTGCGGTTATAGACCACGACGCCGAGTTTGGTCGATTTACAGAATTGCTCGACGTGATCGACCAGGCCGTCCTGGCTAGCTTCGGTCAAATAGTGCGGCAGCAGCAGCACGCCCTGTGCGCCCAGGCGTTCGGCCTCTTGCGCGTAGGCGATCGCAGTGCGGGTCGGGCCGCCGGCGCCGGCCAGGATGGGCACCGAGCCGCGGCAGGTATCGACTGCCACCTTGATGACATCAGAATACTCCTGCTGGGTCAGAGAAAAAAACTCACCGGTACCGCCCGCAGCAAACAATGCACTCGCGCCATATGGGGCCAGCCATTCCAGGCGCTTCGCATAGGTATCAGCGCGGAAGTTGCCGGCCTGATCGAAATCCGTCACCGGAAACGACAGCAGGCCAGAGGACATAATTTGTTTAAGTTCCAAGTGATTCATTTCGACTCCAAATTAGGCGATAGACAGCAAGCAATCGGCAAACAATAGAAAATGTTGTCAGCAAACCAACAACGACGGGCGGATAATCGGACAAACGAGAGAAGTTAAACGATTAACTTCACAATATAAGCGATTTTTCCAGCTTGGTAAAGGGCTGGAATTAAAAAATTGGTCTGACCGGATTAATTATTCGCAGAATTGGCCTGACCAAGCCTACCACTTATGTCGGACCACCCATCGGGTCGCCCTGCTATCAGGCGCGATTGACAGTAGAAGCCCGCACGATCAGGCGCGGCTCGATGGTGGTGATATCGTCGGTCGCTTTTCCATCAATGATTGCCAGCAATTTTTCCGCCGCCGAGACCCCCATTTGCTCGCTCTGCAAGTCGACGGTCGTCAGCGGCGGATAGGTGTAGCGCCCGAATTCGATATTGTCGAAGCCCGCGACGGAAATATCGGTGGGCAAACGAAACCCGAGAGTCTGCGCTTCCTTCATGAATCCGAGCGCCAGCAAGTCGTTATAGCAGATCAACGCATCAGGCCGATCCGGTCCCAGCATGATGGTGGAACACATGCGCTCGCCCTCCATGGACGACGGCATGTCCGTATCGTATACCGCGACCGGCAAACTGCGCGCATCCAGGCATTCCCGGATACCCTCGAGCCGCTCGTCGTTGCGACGCGACTTGGAAAATCCAAGATAGGCCATTTTCTTGTGTCCCAGTGCCTGCAAATGCTGCGCCACCATATAGCCGCCGCGATGATCGTCGCTGGCCACCCTGGGCAGATGCATCTGGGTCAGCCGCCCGAAAAACACCAGGGGCTTTTGCAATTGCAGCATCCATTCCATCTCGGCTTCCGGCATGCGCGAGAAAATGATCAAACCATCTACGCGCCGGCTCAAGGCCTCAAGCAGCGGCCGCTCGCGCTGTGGATTCTCTCCGGTATTGCCGAGCAGCAGGGTATAGCCATGCTGTTCGCTGATTCGATTGGCGCCTTTGACAATGCTGGCGAAATGCGGATTGCTGATATCGAGAACCGACAAGCCGATCGACTTGGTGCGGCCCGTGATCATGGATTGCGCCAAGGGGTTGGACACGTAGCCCAGATCCTTGATCACCGCCCTCAGGGTCGTTTCGACCGCGGGGGAAAACCTTTGAGCGCCGTTGACGAATTTGGACACGGTCGCAGTTGAGACGCCCGCTGCCGCCGCAACGTCGCGTATGGTCGCTATCTTCTTTTTCATGGACAGAACTTACCTGCAAACACCGGCCCGCATGGAAATACCGGTCCGGAAGCCACCGCGTGGCGGCACCCGTGCATTGAACCCAGTGACCCAGGCTTGTGTTTGCGAGATTCCTCGTTAATGGCTTTGTTAATCGCTCTTTGCGCTCTTTGTTATTGCCGTGGCGATTGCCCGCCAATTGCTTAGCGCACCGCCCGGTTAATCGTTTACGCTATCCTAGCTCAAAACAGGGGGTGATGACAGCATGACAAAACCAGCGACTTGCTATGCTAGGTGATTCATTGCCGCATGTAAACCTTAAGTAAACGAATAAACAAAGCTTGTATCGCCGTCTGGCAGAAAGATGCTCAAGCCGCGATGCAAACTAACCTGGATAGCGAGAAAAAATGGATAGACGTCAATTTTGTTTGAGCGCGGCAGCCTTGGCGGTACCACCCGCCATGTATGGCGCAACCAGCCTGCCCCCCCCCGATTTCGACTTGAGGCAGATAGAACGGGCGCGCGTCCTGCGCCTGGCCGATCGCGCTTTGGAACAAGCTCCGTTGCCCCTGACCAGTTTGCGCGCGCCGCGCAGCCCAGGCAGTCCGCACGATTACTATTCGGAAGGCGACTATTGGTGGCCGAATCCGAATGACCCCACCGGTCCCTATATCCAGCGCGACGGCTATTCCAATCCCGAGAAATTCGTCGCCCATCGCGATGCCTTGATACGCTTGAGCCTGCTGGTCCCGGCATTGACGGCCGCGTGGCGCCTGACCGGCGAACCGCGTTACGCCAGCCACGCCGTTCAACACTTGGCAGCCTGGTTTGTCACCGCAGAAAGCCGCATGAACCCGCGTCTCGACTATGCCCAGGCCATTGTCGGGCGTAACCGGGGGCGCGGCATCGGCATTATTGACACCTTGCACCTGGTCGAAGTTGCACGGGCCGCGGAGTTGCTCCGCTCAGCCGGTGCCAAAATCTATCCCGTCGACACACAAGCCGCCGTCGCAGACTGGTTCGGACAATACCTGCACTGGCTAAACACCTCCGAAAACGCCAAGGCCGAAAAAGCGGAAAAGAATAATCACGGCAGTTGCTGGCTGCTGCAGTGCCTGCAGTTTGCGCAACTAAGCGGTGCGCGTGAATGGCGCAATACCGCGCGCGAGCGATTCACGCAGGTACTGCTGCCGCAGCAGATCGATCGCGCAGGCAGACAGCCGCTTGAACTGGCGCGCACCAAACCCTACAGCTATTCGCTGTTCAACATCGACGTATTGTCGACCATCGCCCACATCCTGTCGCAGGATGGCGAGAATCTGTTTCTCTATCAAACGGCGGACGGGTGCAGCCTGAAGCAAGCGGTCGCCTATATGTATCCGTATATCGCCGACAAGGCGGCATGGCCCTACCCGGCCGACGTCGAATACTTCGATCAACTTCCAGTGCGTCAGGTGCATTTGCTGTTTGCCGGCCAAGCGCTATCGCAACCCCAATATCTCGCCCTCTGGCGCAAACTCGATCCCGATCCGCAAACCGGCGAGATCATCCGCAATTTCCCTATCCGCCAGCCGCTTCTCTGGTTTGCCTGATTCAAGGGACGGGACCCGCCCCGTCCGTCCACACGAACACCGTAGTTAAACGATTTATTTCTCTTTGTTTCTTACAACGGCAAAAAAAACCTGAATCGCCATATCATCCTTGGGCGGAAGGCCCTTTGCACAATATGGGATTTCAATTCAAATAGCAAAATCATATCCAAAGCCAAGCCTCGATGTCCTGTTTTGGCGGGAACCCGATTCTCAAGTGGCCTTGAAAAATATCACAAGTATTTGATTTAAATGAGCTTTATAAATGTGTGTCGATCAATTCCCGGCAGTGGTATTGCAACGGTCCCCGTTTACGGCACTCAGTGTATGCCTTGCGCAACACAATGTTACAAATACGAACATTCACTTTACTTTCGATTCGAAGCCTCATAATATTCAGTTAAACGTTTTCCATTTTGGAAAACATCCAATAAACCGAAGTGCCGGGCGGGCGCGGAGCCGCTGAAAAAAGGCGCTTGGCATTCGAAGGTTTATTGCAGATTGCGCGGCGAGCAGCTCGCCGCAACGAAAACAAAAACAAAGCTGAGACGAATTCTTCACCGTTGCACCGGAACCCGCGTCTCGATACGCCGTGAGGACTGGTGTGCCGGTGAGCCGGGCAAAGCACCCGGTTCATTATCAATCATTGAATCAATCCCTCAGTGGATGCGGAATTTATGGTCAAGCCTACAGTAAAAGCAATGTCGAAAGCAGTATCCCTGGCAACGGCCTTGCTGCTGGGTTCGCAGGAAGCGGCGGGCGCGCCTGCTGCGCAACCCTTGATGGACCTGCCGATGAACCAGATCGTGCAGGGCAACGTCTATCCGCAGCTCCGCTATTTCTTCGAGAAACTGGGTACGGAAAAGGAACACATCAAGATCGACGGCTATTCCCCATTCGAAAGCGACGACAAATTCCTGCCCGGAAAAATCGCAGCGGGCCTCGGCGACCTCCTGCTGCACACTCCCAGGAACGATCCGCGTTTCAACCAGGTCTTGAGCGAGTTCCGCGATATAGCCGATTTGACCGTCCACATGGACAACCATACCTGGGGCATCTATTACTACGTGTCCACGCTGTACAAACTGAAGAAAGCCGGCTTGCTCGAACAAGCCATCAGCCCGCAAACGCTGATGGAACTCAAGAAAGAGCTTGACTGGCGCACCTTCGTCACCCAGCCAGATTTCCACCTGATCAACCTGCCCACCAATTACTATGGCGTCGCCTTCAGCATTGCGCGCCTGCGTATGTTGCTCGGATGGGAAGACGATAGTGGCAGCAAGACCTTGATGAACAAGATGCTGGAACACTATGCAGCGTATTCCGGCAAATACGGCTTCTCGGACGAGACGCCGGGCGACGGCCGTTTCGACCGCTACAGCATCCTGCTGGTGGCCGAGATCTGCGAGCGCTTTGTCGAAACCGGCATGGACGTCACGCCGGAATTGAAAGCCATGTTGCGCAAGACCGTCGATCTCGCCCTCAGCGAAGCCAATGCATCTGGCGAAGGCCTCAGCTTCGGCCGCAGCTTGGGCCCGTATGGCGAGACCGCCATGCTGGAGATCCTGTCGATCTCCGCCTACCTGGACGTGCTGACGCCGGAAGAAAAGCAGTACGCCTATACTTATTGCTCGCATATCGCCGCACGCTACGTCGACTTCTGGTACAACCCGGCGATCAAATCGGTCGACATGTGGAAACAGGGGCGCCGCACCGATACCTATCGCGGCGAACATCGCATCCTCGGGGAAAACTTCTCGCTGTTGCATCAGTTGGTATTCACCAACGAAATGTGGAATCGCGCCGGCTTCGAAAACGTCGCGACTAAGCCCGATCTGGCAGCCTGGCTCAACAAGACCCAGCCGCGTTTCAAGCTGACCTGGTTTGCGCAGGGCGAGTACGACCGCGCCATCGCCGTATTCCGCGACAAGAGCAAGGTATTCAGCCTGTTGATGGTCAATGGCGGGCCCAGCCAACACGACAACAGCCCCTACTATCCGCTGCCGTTCGCGCACAACATCGTGTCCGGCATCGCCGACAGCGGCTACGAACACGCGCAGCTGCTGCCGAAATTCAAGCTTGCCGACGGCAGCGAATTGATGGGTGCCGCCTATATCAAGGGCATACATGCCGAGCAGAACGGTGACCGTTATGTCGTCGGCTATCACCAGGATGAGCTCGACAAACTCGGCGGCAAAGCGCCGGCCAAGGATGCGCGCATCAAACTGGAGACCGAATATACGCTCGAAGCCGGCAAGCTGGTTCGCGTCGACAAGTACACGCCGGCGGCGCCGCTGGATGTAGCCCAGGTCTCGCTCGAATTCGCATCATTCTCGGATGATGCTGCCTTGAATGGAAACGATATTCACTTCGGCCAGGGCGAAGTGACGGACTTCGAGGTCGGCGGCTTGCAAACCTGCCGCGTGGAAAAGACCTTGGGCAGCGCAACTTACCAATCGCCGGACGGCCCCATGAAGACTCACGTCACTTGCACCACCGGTCCGTTCAAGATGCAAGAACCGCTGGTCATCAAATGGGTCATCAAGTATCGCCAGCCGTAGCATGGCCAACCTCAGAAATTCAAACTGTCGTCACCATGGTTGAATTGCCGGCCTTGTTCCTCAAGCAACCGGCAGAGCATATAAGCCTTTCACATAACTAAGAGGAGAATGTAATGCGGAGCACTGAATACCCATCCAAAATAGATTCCGGCATCAAGCCCATGGCGTCAGCCGTGGCGCTGGCCCTGCTGGCGTTTGTCGAACCATCCTATGCACAAGAAGCGGCACCGGCAGCCGCCGCTGCGCCTGTCGTGACAGCCCCCGCTGCACCGGCCGACCAGACCGCCGACGACTCGTCGCAATTGCAGCGCATCGTCGTCTCTGCCAACAAGCGCGTCGAGAAGCTGGAAAGCGTGCCGATGGCAATTTCCGTCATGACCGACGCCGTCCTCAAGCGCAACAATGTGGTGGAACTGGCCGACGTCATCAACATGCAACCGGCGTTGACCATGACTTACGGCACCACGCCTGCGAATAACGGCATCAACATGCGCGGCGTCGGCACCTCGACCACCGGCGTCGGCGTCGAAGCCGACGTAGTGACGGTTATTGACGACATTCCTTCGTCCGGCGTGCAATTCAAGGCGCTGAGTGACCTGGCCGATATCAGCCGCATCGAAATCCTGAAGGGCCCGCAAAGCACGCTGTTCGGCAAGGCGGCTATCGCCGGCGCCATCAACATCGTCACCACACCGGTTGGTGGTCCGATCACTTCGACCGGCACCACGTACTACACCACCGATCACGAATGGCGTCTCGGCGCTGCTGTTGGCGGTCAGGTCGACGATCACTGGGGCTTCCGTCTGTCCGCTCTCGATGAGCGCTTCCCCGGCAATGTCTACAACGAAGCCGGCTCAGGCAGCATGACCGACGGTTACGGCGGTCGCACCTTCAATGCCAAGCTGAAGTTCACTCCGACGGACAATCTGACCTTCGATCTGTCGGGACACTTCAACCATGAACTCGACGATTGCTGCGTGTTCGTGCTGAAGAGCATGAATTTCGCCAACAGCTATTACATGGGCGTGAAGAATCCGGCCCTGGCTGCCAGCGTTCTGGAACCCGGCATTGTCCCAGCAAATAACAATACGACCGTCAACAACGGCGGGTTCACCGGACTGGAATCGACGGATCGCGGCGTTGGCCTGAAATCCAGCCTCGATTTGCCCGACGGCAGCAAAGTCATGCTGATCTCATCGGACGACATCTAC
>Ga0213872_10001541_pt1 | contig 14805 bp, 9 predicted proteins | sample VelepicomBERX_R2_FD_160071 | JGI IMG/M metagenome (GOLD analysis project Ga0213872, IMG submission 160071) | Rhizosphere microbial communities from Vellozia epidendroides in rupestrian grasslands, the National Park of Serra do Cipo, Brazil - RX_R2 | ecosystem: Host-associated > Plants > Roots >...
TGCGCCCCAGGTCAGCCCCACGGCCTCGGCGATGGCGCGCGTGCTGGCGTGGATGCCTTGACGCAGGAACACGGGGCGGGCCCGCGCGAGGATGTCCTGGTCAGTCAGTGTCTGTCGTCGTCCCATCGGTGATCGCTTGAACGTGTTGGCTTGCTCGCCGGTGCCTTGCTCGCGCTCGACGCTTCGTCGATCACAGCTTCGGCCGGCAAGTCAGCGCAGGGGTATGACTCAGGGTGTGGTCGGCTCGGCTGCGGCTGGCACTGCGTCGTCGCCGGCCCCCAGGCTGCGACGCAGTTGCTGGAAAGCCACCGACTCGCGCAGCACCTCGCGGCCCGCCTTCTCCAACTGCTGGACCTGAATGGGCAGGATCGTCAGCGCGGTCGGCACATGCAGCAGGCTGCGCCGCAGTTCCGGGTCCTGCAGCTGGCGCAGGCCGACGGTGATCACGTGGATCTCGGCATCCGCCGCAAACGGGCTGTCGGGATGGCCGCGCTCGTACTTGAGTGCGTCGTTCATGCGTCGCGCCACGTCGTCGACCATCATGGTCGTCTCCTTGGTCAGTCGCGAGCCGGCTCCGAAGACCAGCGCATCGAGCACCTGCAGCGTTCCGGGCACCTGGTCGCTGCCGTCGATGCGCTCGGCCGTGTCGCGCTCGGAGTTGACACTGACCAGCACGATGTGATGCACCGAACCGGCTTTCAGGCCCTTGAAGCTGTCCGCAAAAGTGCCGCCGGCCAAAGTGCGTTCCAGCAGGCCGCGTACGCCCAGGTTGTCGACGACGCCGCCGTCGACCAGGTGAATGAAGGGTCGCTCGTTGGAGTCTCTGTAGGACTCGGCGATCAGCTCGAGCAGACGCGCCGACAGGTTGCCTTGGCCATGCGCAGGGTCCGAAGAAGGCTCCGATTCGGGACAGGTGCCCGCGTAGTTCTGCAGCGTCATCGGACTCAGCAGCAGCGGCACCGACGACGATGCGGCCACGGCGAACGACAGCGGCACGCTGTCGAGATCTGAGCAAATCAGGCCGAATTGTTCGGGTGTGAACTCGAACGGTCCTCCGGTGGTGAGGTCCGTGGCGGTCACGAGCAATTTCGGTTTGGATCGCTGGGCACGCAGTTGGCCGAATGTCATCTTGCGAAACACCGGATCAAGACGTTTGGCGAAGCTATCGCTGCGCCCCCACCACGGCGATGTCAGCCGGTACAACGTTGGCGGCGACCAGGCGTCCAGGATCATGCCGCCCTGGAAGTCAGCGAGCAGGAAATCGTGTTCGAAGCGCGTGAACACCTCGTCGCCGAATGCCGCGTAATAGGTGGCCAGAACACTGCCGCCAGAGACGCCGCTGATCAGGCCCACCTCGTCGAGCAGGCTGGTCGGGCGCCCCTCCCACACGAAGCGCGTGTCCTTCAACTCCTGAAGGACGCCCAGGCCGAAGGCCGCCGCGCGCGCGCCGCCACCCGACAGCGTGACAGCCACGACCATCGAGGACGAGGCTTCGGTCGGCGCCGGCACGACGGGCCGCTCGGGCGCCTCAGACGCGGTGCTGATGGGCTGGTTGATCCAGGGCCGCGCTGTCGAGCAGGCGGCCAGCGCAACAGCGATGCCGGCCAACAGCATTCGCTGCAGAGCAACAGCGCAGGCCACAGTCAGGCGGGATGCAAGCGTGCCGGTTACCATTTTTCGCCCCGCTCGTGTGACGTCGACGACAACCGTTCGTTGAACGGTGCATGCTCGCTCAGGTCCCGCCACTTGCAGGCCGGCGGCCTGCCCAGGCCGCCGGCACCGGACAGGACGCGGGTCAGCTCGGAATCGCTATCACAGCAGGCCTTGTCCGCATCGGGCTTTCGATCCGACGGCGCCGGGCAGTTCGATCCCAACTCCAGTGCGAGACGATGGGTCGCCCAGTTCGTGGACTGGCTATACCAGGACAGTGCGAAAGTGCCACCGACAGCCAGCGCGGCCGTGAGGAATGTCTTCATGACGGACCTTGCTGGGTTCATTCACCGGCGCGCCGCTGCATCTGCGCGGCATGCCGTGTCAGCCACTCCAGCAGCTCGGGCCCGGACACGAAGTCGCCACATTCGCCGCTGGAAACATGCTGGACGCGACCGGCCAGGTGGCCGGCTTGGGGGAGGGCGTCCTGACGCAGCCTTAGCACATAGTGCCCGGCGGCCGGATAAGTCGGATGCGGGTTGAGTGTCATGCTCCGCAGTTTCAGAGCACAGCGCGAACGAGTCGTCTCGATTCGGTCTTGGATCCGTATTTTGTAAACATGCCCAGCTAGACTGCCGGCCATGGAAGAAAAGCGGCCGCTCCACGTACATTTCGCCGACTTTGTGATCGACGAGGCAGAGGCGCGTCTGGAACGCAGTGCGCAGACTGTCGAATTGGCTCCGCGGGCCTTTCAGGTCCTGTGCGAACTGATCCGTCGTGCCGGTCAGTTGGTGACCAAGGATGTCCTGCTCGACGCAGTCTGGGGCCACCGCCATATCAACGAGGCCGCCCTCAAGAACATCGTCAGCCAATTGCGCAATGCCTTGGGCGACGATGCGCGCGAGTCCGTCTACATCCAGACCGTGTCGCGCCGCGGCTATCGCTTCATTGCGCCGATCGCCCAAGTCGCGCCCGTGCCTGTGTCGGCCGTGCCCGCATCAGGGGCGCGCAGCGTTCCCGCGCCGGCTCCGATGGCCGGCGACCTGATCGTCGGCCGTCAGGTACTGCTGGCGCGAGTTCAGGAAGCTGCGATGGCAGCATGCCAGGGCCATCGGCAAGTCGTCTTTTTGGTCGGCGAGGCCGGCATCGGCAAGAGCACCCTCGTGGAGCGAATCGTCAGGCAGGCCCACATGGCCGTGGCCTTTGGCCAGTGCATCGAGCATTACGGCGAAGTGGAGCCCTATATGCCGGTGCTAGAGGCGCTCAACAACCTGTGCCGCATGCCGGAAGGCACAGCCGTGCTGCCGCTGCTGCGCCGGGTCGCGCCCAGCTGGCTGATGCAACTGCCCTGGTTTCTCACCGATGCTGAGCGAGTTGAGTTGCAACGCGAGGTGGCGGGTGCCACCCAAGACCGCATGCTGCGAGAGTTCGGCGAATTCGTCGATCGCCTGGCTGCCGAACATCCGCTGCTGCTGGTGCTGGAAGACCTGCATTGGAGTGACCACGCCACGGTGCTGCTGCTGGACTATCTGGCCCGCCGCCGCAGCAGCAGCTCCCTGCTGGTGCTTGGCACGCTCAGGCCCACCGAGCTGATCTTGAAGGAGCACCCACTGGCAATGGTGCGCCACGAATTGCGCCTGCGTCGGCTGTGCCTGGACCTCGAACTCGAATACCTTTCCGAGTCCGAACTGGCCGCCTATCTGGCCGCGCGCGTCGGCAGGACACCGCCTGAGGACTTCGTGCGTCAGTTGCACGCCAAAACGTCCGGCTTGCCCTTGTTCGTGGCAGCCGTGGTGGACGACCTACTCACATCGGGCCGCTTGGCGCCATCGGAAGGGAACTGGCAGGTCCCGGCACAGGAATCGGCGGTGCCACGCGGCATCGCCGATGTGGTGGAGACACAGCTTGCCCGACTGTCGGCCGAGCAACAGCGCCTGCTGGGGGCGGCCAGCGTCGGCGGGCTGGACTTCTCGCACCTGGCTCTGGCTGCGGTCCTGGACATGGATGGCGAGGTGGTCCACGTGCATCTGCAAGACGCCGCAGCGCGCTTGCCCTGGCTCTCTGACAGCGGCGTGGCGGCACAAGCCGATGGCCAGCTCGCGGCAGGCTACCGGTTCACGCATGCGATCTACCGCCAGGTGGTCTACGCGCGCCTGCAGCCGCTGCAGCGATTGCAGTGGCACCGTGGATGGGCCGACATGCTTTCGAAGACACATGCGGCGAATCTCCCCGACATCGCTGCCGAACTGGCCCTGCACTTCGAACGGGGCGAGGCGCCACTGGAGGCTGCGGCGCAACTGGCCGTCGTGTCAGCAAGGGCCATGACGTTTGGAGCGCCCAGGGACGCGCTGCACGCCGCCCGGCATGGCCTGGCACTCGCGGCCGGCCGCCTGGAGCCGGCCCGCGAACTCGAACTGCGGGTCGGCGAGGCTGTGGCTCTGACTCGAATGGTCGTCATCACGGCCCCTGAGGTCCGGGCTGCCTTCGAGCGGGCGCTGGCCCTGGGTCCGCTCGACGGCCCGGCCTGGCAATCCGCCTTGCACGGTGCATGGTGGGCGGCCTATTCCCGGGGCGACCTGGGCGCTGCGCGATCCTTTGCCGCGCAGATGCAGGCGCTGGCCGAATCTCGCGATGATGCAGCGCTGCGCCAGGCCGGCCTGATCGCGAGCGGCATGATCCAGATGCTGAGCGGTGAATTCGTCAGCGCGCGACGCAACCTAGGTCGGGCCCTTGAGCTCAGCGCCAAGGTCGCAGCCGAGCAGCCACCCACCTGCTTTGTGCTGGACCCGGTGGTCGAAGCCACCGAAGGACTGGCCCTGGTCTGCTGGATTGGCGGCGAACCCCGTTTGGCACGCCAGTTGGCCGCGCAGGCGGTGGCCCTGGCGGCCGCCAATCGACACCCTCTCAGTGAAGTCACGGCGCTCTACGCAGCGTCGATCCTGCACGCCCTGGCCGGTGAGTTTGGCACCGTTCACAGTCTCACCGAACGCCTCTATTCCATCACCGACGAACACGAGCTGCCGGCGCGGCGCGGCGGATTTGCATGGCTGCACGGTCAGGCGCTGGTGGCGTTCGAGCGCGCGGACGCGGGCTTGGGTGAGATGCGTGACGCCGCCCTGGCCGCGCAGGAGCTTGGCATGCGCACCGGGCTATGCGGCTTCCATTACCACTATGCCGTGGCCTGCAGGCAGGCGGGTCGCGACACCGAAGCAGCAGAGTCGGTCGAAGCCGGACTGACCTTGTCGGCTGAACTGGGCGACACCATGTTGCTGTCAGCCTTGCTGCTGATGCGGGCGCAAGCAGCGCTGCAAGAGGGCGAAAGAGTCCTGGCCTCGTCGACGCTGGAACAGGCCATCACGACAGCACGACGGCAAGGCGCCGTGCTGTTCGAACTGCAGGCCCTGGCATTCGCCGAGGCGCAGGGGCTGCCTGGCGGCGATCGCTCGAGAAAGGCCGCACTGCTGGACCTGTACCGGGACGACCCCAGCCCCTTGATCGAAGCCCTGCGGGCCACAGCGACAACGGGCGCCGACTGACTGCGTGAGCGCTGACGTCCGTGACGCCTGGTCGACTTGCAGATGAGCTTGGAAGCGTCAGAATGGCATCAAGGCATTCTGAATCACGTTGGAGCCCCGCGAGCAGGGGCCACACTGGAAGAAGGAGTCCTTGATTGTTGGGATCGTTGAAGCTGCGTCTGGCCGTGGCCAGTGCCGTGCTGATCGCGTGCAGCGTCGCAGGCACTGTGCTGGTGGGCGTTCACCAAGTGGAGCGAGGCCTGACCGAGGGCCTTGTGGACTCCAACCTGGGCGCGGCACAACTGGCAGGCACATTGTCGGAGAGCGTGGTCGAACGTCAACGCGCACTGCTTGCGACTGCCCGGCAGTGGCCACGAGAGCAGCTGGCCAGCCCCAGCAACAACCAGGCCTTTCTGGATCGGCACGCAGCGCTGACGACCCTGTTCAATCGGGTTCAAGTGGCTCCGCTGGCTGTCACGGAACCCGCCGGAGGTCGGTTCGGCAGCGTCTCGGCGCCCAAGCGTGGCTTGCCCGGCATGGACGAATTCGTGGTGGCGATGCAGACACCCATTGCGTCCGACCATGCGCCACCCATGGCACTGACCGGCCTGCTGCACCTCAAGGGTGACAATTTTCTCAGCAACATGCCGCGCCTGGCCCAGCTTGACGACATCCATCTGCAGACCTTTGTCGCCGACCAAAAGGGCCTGCTGATTGCTCATGCGAACCCGCAGCGCCTGCTCGCGTCGATCGACGACGACCCCGACTTGCGTGCGATTGCGGCCCAATGGCGGGCCATGGGCAGCCCGCTGGAGCCCACCCCCTGGACCGGCCGTTTCGGCAAGCAGGTGGCGGCGATGGCGGCCGTACCGGGCACTGACTGGATGGTCTTCCGAGTTGCGGACGGCGATGCCCTGTTCGGCTCCGCCAGGCGCGCAATCAACAACACCATTTGGCTCAGCGCCGGAATCGCCATGGCCGGGGCGCTGACCATCTTCGGCCTTGCTGCCTGGCTGCTGCGACCCATGGGCGAGCTGAGGCAGCGGGCGCTCCTTGCTCTGGACCCGACCCATCCCGCGCAGGTTGGATGGCCCGAGTCCGGTGGCGAAGTCGGCGAGCTCTCGCGAGTGCTCAAGTACGTCAGCGAACAGCTCGCGGTGAGCCGGGGCGAGATCGAACAGTCTTTGCAGCAAATGCAGGCAGTGCTGGCGCATGCGCCCGTGGGCATTGCCTTTTCTGGCGAGTACCGCATCGAGTTGGCGAGCAGCCATCTCGAGCGAATGCTCGGCTATGGCGCCGGCGAGTTGAAGTTCCAGTGGGGAGAGCTGGTGGCTCCCGAGGGGAATCGCGATGCTTTGCGGGAACTGGCGGAGTCCACCTTCCAGCGCGGTCAGGTCTTTCAAGCCGAGGTACCGCTTGTGCGCCGCGATGGCTCGACGCTCTGGACCCTTGTCCATGGGGCTGCCATTTTCGGAGAACAGCGCCGTACCATCTGGATCGTCACCGACGCCACGGAAGTGCGACGCAAGCGTGCAAGCCTGGAATGGACGGCGGCCCACGATCCACTCACCGAACTCGTCAACCGGCGCGAGTTCGAGCAAAGACTGGAGGGCCTACTTGACGATCGACGACGCCACGACGCCGCCTGCGCCCTGTTCATCGACCTCGACCACTTCAAACAGGTCAACGATGGCGCCGGGCACGCAGCGGGCGACGCCATCCTGAAAAAGGTGGCCAATGTATTGCGCGACAGCGTGCGCTCCGGCGACACGGTCTGTCGACTGGGGGGCGACGAGTTTGCCGTGCTCCTGCCGGCCTGCGGCCTCGACCGGGCGATGCTGATCGCGGAGCAGATGCGTTACGGCATCGCGTTGGAAGGCGTGTGCGAAAGCGACAGCAGCTTGCGCGTGACGGCCAGCATCGGCGTCGTCGAGATCGACACTCAGCACCTGAGCTTGTCGCAAGTGCTCGAAGCGGCGGACCGAGCCTGCTATGCGGCCAAGCATGCGGGCCGCAATGTGGTGCACAGCGCGGCAGCAGGGCCCGCTGACGAAGCGTTGGCCGCTGCCATGATCGCCGACGGGTTGCAGCAGGGCAGCCCGACGGCTTGAGGCTACTCAGGCCGCCTCGCAGGTGTCCGTCGCCAGCCGGGCCCGCAAGTCATCCGCGCTCATTGGCCGACCGGTCAGATAGCCCTGAAAGCTACGGCAGCCGCAGGCGAGTAGACGCTCGCGCTGCGCCTCGGTCTCGACCCCCTCGACAATCACCGACAGACCCAGCAGTTTGCACATCTCCACCATGCCACGCACCAGCACCTCGTCGCGCCGGTTGTTGGCGATGTCCACGATGAAGCTGCGGTCGATCTTCAGCTGGTCCAGTGGCAACTCGCGCAGATAGGCGATCGACGAATAGCCGGTGCCGAAATCGTCCAGAGAGAGACTCACCCCCAGTTGCTTGAGCACCGTCAGCTTGTGCGCCAGCTCGGCCAGGTCCACAGCCAGCACACTCTCGGTCAATTCCAGCTTCAAGCGGCGCGGGTCGGCCCCGCTGACGGCCAGTGCCCTGGACAAGCTCGCGACGAAATCGGGGTCGCGAAACTCGGTGGCACTGATGTTGACGGCGAGCGACAGCTTTTCGGTGCTCGAATCGCGCCGCCAGCGGGCCAGCATGTCGCAGGCCTGCCGAAGCACCCAGTGGCCGATTTCGATGACGAAGCCGCTCTGCTCGGCGATCGGTATGAATTCGCCCGGCGAGACCAGGCCCCGGACGGCATGCTTCCAGCGGATCAGTGCTTCGGCGCCATGCACGCGGCCCGCATGATCGACCTGGGGCTGGTACGCCAGCACCAGTTCGCCCCGTGGCAAGGCCAATCTCAGGTCATTGAGCAGCGCAGCTTTGTCGCGAGCCGCCTCCGCAAGTGCCTGGTCGAAGAACCGGTACGTGTCGCGCGATTCCGCCTTGGCCTGATGCATCGCCATGTCGGCACGCCGCAGCAGTTCCTCAGGTGCATGACCCGAGCCACCGAACACAGCGGCACCCATGCTGGCGCTGATCCGGTACTCATGGCCCATCAGGTCATGCCTGTCGCGCACGATCTGCATCAGCCGCTGGCACCAGACCGATGCCTGTTGGTAGGCCAGCTCGGCGTCGGGTCCCAAGCGGTCGATCAGGATGGCGAACTCATCGCCGCCAAGCCTGGCGACGCAGCCGTCCTGCTCGACGCATTGCGCAAACTTCGCGCCAACCGACCTCAGGAGCTGATCGCCCGTACCATGCCCGAGCGTGTTGTTCACGCTCTTGAACTGGTCGAGGTCGGCACAGATCAGCAGCGCGTGGCCACCACGCTGCTCCATCGCAGCAACGCAGGCCTGGATGCGATCCATCAAGGCACTGCGATTGGACAAGCCGGTCAGGGAGTCGAAGAAGGCCAGGCGCTCGATGCGCGCCTGCGCATCGCGCGCCTGGGAAATGTCGCGGATCAGACCGACGTAGCTCGGCCGGCCTTCCCCTTCGATCGCCGCCACGGAGAGAAAGATCGGGAACACGCGCCCGGACTTGTGCCGCCCGAAGTCCTCCCGCCCGACGCCAATCACATGGGGTCTGCGGGTGGCTTCGTAGCGCGACATGTGGCGCTGGTGACGGGCTTGTTCGGCCTGCGGCATCAGGATGCTCAGATTTTGGCCGATCACCTCGTCGGCACGGTATCCGAATATCTTGGTCGCGGCTCGGTTGAATGAGCGGATCTTGCCGTCTGCGTCCGCCGTGACGATCGCCTCGAGCACGTTGTCGACAATGGCCTGGCTGTGCTTGGCCATTTCCGCGAGCACGGCCTTGCCTTCATGCAGGGCAATCTGAGCTTGCAGCCGGTCGGTGACGTCAATGTAGCTGACGCGGATCAGGCGACCGGACACCCCCTTCAAGCGCACCAGCCGCGTCTCGCAGCAGCGTCGGTTGCCCTTGAGGGTGCGCAGCCAGAGCTCATGCATCACATGGTGGCCCGAGAGCGCCCGGTTCGAGGTCTCCTGGATCAACATCCTCACGCCATCGACCGTTTCGTCATCATCGCGATGGATTGCCTCGGGACCGATGGCAAGCAACTCCTCGATGGAACACTCGAACAGCCGAGCGGCTGCCGGGTTCGCGTCGATGAAGCGGCCGAGCTCGACGTCGTAGACCAGCAAAGCGTCGGGCGCCTCGTCGAAGAGGAAGCGCTCGAACGTCAGTCCTTGTCGTGCGCGTGACACCGGGGCACTCATGCCTGGACCCGAAAGAGTTCGACGGATGCGGACAGCGTGCGAGCCCGCGACGACAGCGTGTCGGCCGAGCTCGAGAGCTTCTGCACCAGGACCGAATTACCTTGTGTCATGTCATCCAGCAGCTGGACCGCCGCGCTGATCTCCGAGATGGCTTGCAGCTGCTCACGGCTGGACCGATGCACGTCGCCGACCAGCTCCCTCAGTTGCCTGGCTGCGCTGGCTGTCTCGCTGATGGCCTCGGCCGAGCCACTGACTTCGGCGACACCTGCAGCGACCTTGTCCTGAGTACCTTGGCTGAGCTGCTTGATCTCGCGGGCCGCTTGCGCCGTCCGGTTGGCCAGCGCGCGGACCTCCGTGGCGACCACAGCGAAGCCCTTGCCCTGCTCGCCAGCCCGAGCCGCCTCCACCGCAGCGTTGAGAGCGAGGATGTTGGTCTGGAACGAGATGGCGTCGATGACCTGGGTGATTTCGGAGATGCTGGCGGCCGACTCGCAGATCTCGCGCATGGTCGCGCCCATGTGATCGACGCTGGCCGTGCTCCTCAGCGCGACCGCCAAGGTCTGATCAGCCAGGACCGCGCCTTGTTCCGCCGACTGAACGTTCTGCCGCACGGTCTCGGTCAATTGCTTGAGCGCTGCCGCCGACTGCTGGAGGCCCGCCGCTTGCGAATCGGTGCTCGCCGCCAAGGACTCCTTGCCCGAGGCGACAGCAGCCACCACCGATTCCAGGGCCACCACTTGCCCGCGGGCATCACCGATCATGCCGCGAAGGTTGACGCCCAACTGGCGCAGGACGACCTTCATCTGACGCACGATCTGGCTGCCGCCCGCATCCAGGCGCGTCGTCAGATCACCGGCCGCCACGCCTCGCACGAAGCGCAGCATGGCGTGGAGTGAGGTGTCCATGCGGCGCTGAAGCCACTGGGTCGCCAGCACTCCAAGGCCGAGGCTGGCCAGCAGGCCGCCCCGAAGGCCGATCTGGCTCCCCAAGACGGCCGCAGTGCACGCCGCCAGCACGGCAGGCGCGGACGCTCCGGCCAGACGAATCGCTTCGGCCGCCCGATCGCGCAGGCCGGCCAGGCCTGTCTGATACACCCGACCGCCGCGCACGACGACGCCAGCCGGCTCACCGCGCCGCTCGGCCGTGCGGATGCTGGAATACAGCGCCTCAGCCCGCACCACGTCGGCGCGTTCCGGCGGCGTACGCACCGACAGGTAGCCCACGATGCGCTCGCCCTCCAGCAGCGGCGTGACATTGGCCGACACCCAGTAGTGGTCGCCGTTCTTGCGCCGGTTCTTGACCAACATCGACCAAGCCTGGCCGCGTTGAACCGTGGCCCACAAGTCGGCGAAGGCGGCCTGCGGCATGTCCGGATGCCGGATCATATTGTGCGGCTGGCCCAGCAACTCTTCCAACGCGTAGCCGCTGGCCTCGACGAAGGTTTCATTGCAATGGGTGATTCGACCCTTGAGGTCGGTCGTCGACATCAGGCTAAGCCCAGAGGGCAGCTGGTACTCACGCCCAGTGACAGGTCCGTTGTTTCTCATCGAAATTCCTGTTCAACGACGCGCAACGCAATGCGCGCCGGCCGGGCGCGTCGGCCCGGTTGAAAGCTGCAAGACACTGCCGCGCGCCCAATGGGAACCACTCGTTCCTACAGGCTGCACGCCGAAGAATGCATGGAGCTGGGCAGAGTCAATGCGGCGAGTGTGGTGGACCAGGTGTTGGAAGTCGTCTCGGTTCGGCATTGATCCGGTAACGGATCTCGAAAGGCCAACTGCCGCGTGCTGCAGCCGCTGAAATTCGCCAATCAGCCTGTGGCGGTAGCTCCACACGATGCGGACGGCGACAATGCCAACATGAATGCCGCCGTCCCACCGCCCCAAGCGCAGCCGCGCAACCCATTGCACGGCCTGACCTTGGAAGCCATCGTTACGGCATTGTTCGACGAGTACGGCTGGGACGGTCTCGACTCACGTATCCCGCTGCGTTGCTTCGCCTTCGAGCCAAGCATCAAGTCGAGCCTGAAATTTCTACGCAAGACGCCCTGGGCTCGTGAAAGAGTCGAGGGACTCTACCTCTTCATGCTGCGAGAGCGACTGCGCAATATGCGTCCCTAGACCGTTACCGGTCTCCTCGAGCAAGCTGTGAGCTGGTAGCAACTGCTTTGCAGGGCAAATCCGGCCGGTGGCCGCTGGTTGGTCGAATCGCGCTGGCTGGCATCGAGCAATCATCGGATCTGGCGCAGGACGCTGGCGTGAACGGCGGTTTTATGCCGGTGGTCGTAGCGACTTCGTGGTGACGTATGCGGAAAACAGGCAATGCTGGCTGCATCGCAGCCAATTCTCCCGAGTCGCTGCCACGATTGGTCAACTGCACAGCCAAGCCGTGCGCATTCAAGGGATCGGCAGGTTTCAATAGTTGAAATTCAACCCTGCCTGATACGTCGATTCGTAGAACTCTCGCTGGATCGTCCGGTTGGACGTGTTCCTGCCCTCGTAGAACTTCAGCGGCGTGTTGCTGAGGTTCTTGACATTCAGATAGAAGGAGGCGTGCTGACTGAAGGCATACGACCCTCCGAAATCGACGGTCATGCCTCGACGGTTCCAGACGTCGGTGCCGGAGTTGGCTCCGACCGCCCACAGGTCCGGTGAAACATAGTAGGCCGCAAGACGCAGGTTCACGCCGTTGCGCTCATAGAACAGCGCAGCGTTTGCCGTATTTCTCGAGGTGGATGGCAACTGGCTGGTTTCCCCCGGGCGAATCTCGAAACGGGAATTGACGAAGGTGTAGTTGAAGCTCGCGCCCAACCCGCTCCAGAAGTCCGGCAAGCCCTTGAAGCGCTGCTCGTAGTTGAACTCGATGCCACGTGCAAACGAATGGCTCGCATTCGAGAAGGTCTGAACATGCACAGCGCCGACCAGGCCCAGGAACAGGCCTTGATTCGGGAAGGTCTGGGTCGTCTGATTCGCAACGATGTAGTTGCTGAGTTCCTTATCAAACACGCCCACCGACAAAATGCCCGCATCGGGGAGATAGTGCTCCAGCGAGAGATCGAAGGCATTCGAGGTGATGGGCTTCAGGTTCGCATTGCCGCTGGTCACGGTATTGGCGCCGACGTCGATCTGCAGAGTCGGCGTGATCTGCGGGAATCCCGGGCGTCCGATCGCAGTCGAGTAGACGGCGCGCAGCTGGGTATCCGTGTCCAGCGCGAAGCGTGATTGAAGCGATGGGAAGAGATTGGAATAGCTGCGTGTCGCGGTGTTGCGTTGGAAGCTGACGTTGCCGTTGGCATCAGTGATCTTGGCAATCCCCGTGTAATCGCCACGGGTATGTTCGACACGCAAGCCGGTCACGATGTCCACACTGCCCTGCTGCCACTGGTACTGGCCGTAGGCCGCGCTGACGTTCTCGCGGTCGTCCGCGAAGGCCAGCATCGTATTGCTGAAGTCCTTCGATGAAGCGACCATCTGCCCACCGTAGGTTCCTTGCAATTGACCGATATTGATCTGCGGAAGGTTTTGATACTGGCCATCGTAAAAGCTGATGCCAGGACCGGCGATGGCGCTGGTGAGCGGCAGGCCAAGCAGATTCGAGGGCAGGCTGAAGTGCGGATTGTCCAGCGTGCGCTTTCGGTCGCGAACGGACAAGCCCAGCTTCAGGCTTTCGTCGTCTGCATCGGCCCATCGCACACGGAGCTTGTAATTCAGCGCTCCGGAGGTTTCCTGGTCACGGATGGTTTCGGTGCTGTTCTGAAAGCTCGCCAGGCTGTAGTTCGACGGGTTCAAAAAGTTGGCGCCGGTCACCGTGAACAAGGGTGTGGACCCCTGCCCGTTGAAGCTGTAGTTGATGGTCGGCGCGGTCACCGGGACGCCATTGATGGTGCTCGTTGTGCCCGCAGGCGGCGTGTAGTTGAAATCCGAGTTGTAGTCGTACAGCTTGTCGTACGAGCCTCTGGTATAGCCAAGACGGTAATCCAGGACCTCGTCGTCCCATTGGTTCTTGCCGCCGGCGACGAATACCTGGTTTCCGATCTTCTCCTTCTCGTCTCGCAGCGTCTTGTCGAAGCCGTTGACGCTCAAACCGTCGACGAAACCATTGCCGGACACGGCGGGTGTGCCGTCGGGTGTGATGGTGAGCCGCTGACGATGGACGGACTCGGTATACCCAGCGTCGAAGCCGCGCAGGTAGTAGCTGCTGGTCGCATCGGGTCGATAGCCGAGGTCGAGTCCGATGCCGTGGCGCTGCCGGTGGTACTGATACCAGCGCTGGTCCCACCCCGCCGAGGCAAGCGAAGGGGCGGCATAAGGGGATCCGTCGATGAAGGCAGGCTCGACGTCGTCAATGCCTCGTTTGTCTTCGTAATAGGCCGCCGTGGCCACAATCGAGAACGGCCGGTCGCTGAAACTGGAGGCCCCGCTTGACTGCCCCGTTGAACCGCCAAAGCGCCCGCCACCAGTAATGGACAGGTCGGTGATATAGCTGCCACGCAGGGGCTCATACCCGCTTCCCACATGCCCTTCTAGGAATGAGCGGCCGTTGCGTGGCGCAGTCTTGGGCGTGATTTCCACGGTGCCGCCGATGGCCTCGGCGTCTTGCTCGGGCAGGTTGGTTTTCGTCAGGGTGATGGCACCCACCAGGCCATTGGGAATGGCGTCCATGGCAACGGCCCGACCGCCGCCCTGAGGCGAGGCATTGTTCGACGGCGGCAGGCGCAGGCCGCCGAAGGTCGTGCTGTTCAGGTCGGAGTCGATGCCGCGGATATTGATGTATCGCCCCTCACCAGTGTCGTACTCCAAGGACACGCCTGGGAGTCGGCCAAGCGCCTCGCCCACGCTGACGTCGGGCAGTTTCTTGATATCGTCTGCCGTCATTAGGTTGACCAAATTGGGCGCTTCTCGTTGAGCTGCACGAACCAGGGCATTGGAGGATCGCTGCGCCTCGACCACCACCTTCTCCATCGTCTCCATGGGTCTCCCACTGGGAGAATCGCCTGCACTCACCGGCCCTGCTGTCTCATCGGCGTAGACGGCGGCGCAGGCAAAGGCCTGAGCGATACCAATTGCAAGCGTTGTGCGGAGGCGACCGGATGACATTTCCACGTTCCTTCACAAAGGCAGAAGGAAGGCATGGTCGCGGCCCTTGATTTCGAATCTGTGACATCGAGAAGAGGTCAGATGTATCGGCCCGGCATCGACTTGAAAGTTTCATCAAGTCTTGACGGCAGGTCGTTAGCCTTCTGTGCCCTATATGTTTCGGCCATCGGGAGGCAGCGTGCCCCGGGGTCCTTTCAATTCAGGAATCCACATGAACCGTTTGCTTCAGCGCACGATCCAAGGCCTCGGTCAAGTCACCGCTCTCGCCACCATGGCCTGCTTGCCCTT
>Ga0213872_10001543_pt1 | contig 14765 bp, 9 predicted proteins | sample VelepicomBERX_R2_FD_160071 | JGI IMG/M metagenome (GOLD analysis project Ga0213872, IMG submission 160071) | Rhizosphere microbial communities from Vellozia epidendroides in rupestrian grasslands, the National Park of Serra do Cipo, Brazil - RX_R2 | ecosystem: Host-associated > Plants > Roots >...
TGGAAGAGATCGTCGCCAGCGTCGGCCGCGTCACCGACATCATTGGCGAGATCCGCGCCAGCACCGGCGAGCAGAGCGAGGGCATCACCACGGTCAATGCCGCCGTCGGCCAGCTCGACCAGATGACACAGCAGAACGCCGCGCTCGTCGAGGAATCGGCCGCTGCGGCCGAGTCGCTGCGCGAGCAGGCGCAGCGCCTGGCCAGCCTCGTCGGCAACTTCCGCCTGCAGGCCGGCGCGGCGCGGCCCACCGCGGCACCGGCGCCAGCCGCGCACCCCGCCCCGATGCCAGCCAGGCCCGCCGAACCGAGCCCACCGCGGCCGGCAAGCGCGGCCGCGACACCCGTCAAGCGCCCCGCTGCCAAGCCCAAGCCTCCCGCCGCCGCTGCGACACCGCTAAAGTCTGGCGTTAGCAAGCCGTCCCCGCCGCCGCCCCAGCCCAGCCCCGTCGCCAGCGACGGCGATTGGGAGACCTTCTGAGCTTCGAGGAGCCCGCATGTTGCGCCACTGGAAGATCCGGCCCCGCCTGATGATGGGCTTCGGGCTGATGCTGCTGATGTCGGCCGTGCTCGCCGGCATCGGCGCCTTCGGCCTGCACGTGTCGCGCCAGGCGCTCGAGGGCATCACGCAGCAGCTCATCCCCGCCGAGCGCGTCACCATCGACGGGCGCACGAACCTGCTCAAAAGCGAGATCGCCACATCCAACATGGCGGCGGCGCTGTTCGACACCGAAGGCATCAAGCGCGCCAAGGCCGACTGGGATGCGGCGCAGGCCGGGCTGGACAAGGGCATGAAGGAGTTCGAGGCGGTCTCCACCACCGACGCGCAGCGCGCCAACCTCAAGACCTTCGCCGGCTACATCGCCGCCTACCGGCAGGCCGTCCTGCCCGTCGCCGAGAAGCTCGCGAACAGCGGCTACGCGGAATCCAAGGATGCCTTCACCGACCTCAAGGCAGCGGACGCGTCCTATCAGCCGGCGCTCAAGCTGCTCGAGGGCATCGAAGACCGCCTCACCGCCACGAGCACCAGCGTGTTCGACAAGGTCGACTCGCTCGTCTCGATGCTGTTCGTCGTGCTGGTCATCGCCTTCCTCGTCTGCATCGGCCTGAGCGTGGTGCTGGCCTGGCGCGTCTCGGACTCGATCGTCGATCCGGTGCAGAGCGCGACGCTCTTTGCCGAGCGCATCGCCGACGGCGACCTGCGCGAAGCGCCCGCCGTGCAGGGCGACGACGAGGCTGCCGAGATGATGCGCTCGCTCGCCGCCATGCAGGGCTCGCTGTCGCAGATCGTCGGCGCGGTGCTGCAGTCGGCCGAGAGCATCCAGGTCGCGAGCAGCGAGGTCGCGACGGGCAATCTCGACCTCTCGCAGCGCACCGAGCAGACCGCCAGCAATCTGCAGCAGACGGCCAGCTCCATGAACGAGCTGACCAGCACCGTGAACCAGAGCGCCGAGGCCGCGGGCACGGCCAAGCAGCTGGCGAGCACGGCGGCCGACGCGGCCGGGCGCGGCGGCGACGTCGTCTCGCGCGTGGTCTCGACGATGAGCGAGATCAACGAGTCGAGCAAGCGCATCGCCGACATCATCTCCACCATCGACGGCATCGCCTTCCAGACCAACATCCTCGCGCTCAACGCCGCGGTGGAAGCGGCCCGCGCGGGCGAGCAGGGCCGCGGCTTCGCGGTGGTGGCTGGCGAGGTGCGCTCGCTGGCGCAGCGCAGCGCCGAGGCCGCGCGCGAGATCAAGACGCTGATCACGACCAGCGTCGACCGCGTCGAGATCGGCACCCAGCTCGTCAACGATGCCGGCAGCACCATGGGCGAGATCGTCTCCTCGGTGCAGCGCGTCACCGACATCATTGGCGAGATCTCCAGCGCGGCCAGCGAGCAGAGCGTCGGCATCGGCACGGTCAACGGCGCGGTCGGCCAGCTCGACCAGATGACGCAGCAGAACGCGGCGCTCGTCGAGCAGTCGGCCGCGGCGGCGCAGTCGCTGCGTGAACAGGCGCAGAAGCTCTCATCGCTGATGAGCCGCTTCCGCGTGGCCTGAGCCGAGCGCCGCCGGCCGCATGTCCGACATCTTCATCTCCTACGCCCGCGCCAGCGAGGCCCAGGCACGCCAGATCGGCGCCATGCTGCGCGCCCAGGGCTTCGGCGTGTGGCGCGACGACGAGCTGCCCGCGCACCGTGCCTACGCCGAGGTCATCGCCGAGCGCCTGGCCGCGGCCAAGGCCGTGCTGGTGCTGTGGTCGGCCGAGGCCGTCGGTTCGGAATGGGTGCAATCGGAGGCCGACCGCGCGCGCAACGAACGCAAGCTCGTGCAGCTCAAGCTCGACGCCTGCCTGCTGCCCATGCCCTTCGACCGCGTCCAGTGCGCCGACCTGGCGGGCTGGAACTTCGAGGCCGAGGCCCCGGGCTGGCGCAAAGTGCTGGACAGCCTGAGCGCGCTGACCGGCGGCCCCGCCGCTGCGCCAATGGCGGCACCGATCACCACGACGACGACCGCCGCGCCAGGCAAGCTGGCCATCTGCGTGCTGCCCTTCGCCAACATGAGCGGCGACGCCGAGCAGGACTACTTCAGCGACGGCATCAGCGAGGACATCATCACCGACCTGTCCAAGGTCTCGGCGCTGTCGGTCGTCTCGCGCAACACGGCCTTCCAGTTCAAGGGCCGGCACATGGACCTGCGCCAGCTCGCGCGCCAGCTCGGCGTGAGCCACGTGCTCGAAGGCAGCGTGCGCCGGGCCGGGCAACGCGTGCGCATCACCGCCCAGTTGATCGAAGCAGCCACCGACAGCCACCTCTGGGCCGAACGCTACGACCGCGAGCTGACCGACATCTTCACCCTGCAGGACCAGATCTCGCAGGCCATCGTCGCCGCGCTGCGCCTGAAGCTGCTGCCGGCCGAGAAGAGCGCGATCGAGCGGCGCGGCACCGACCAGCCCGCCGCCTACGACCTCTACCTGATGGCGCGGCGCGAATGGCTCAGCGGCAACCCCGACGAGCGCGGGCTCAAGACCATCGTGCGCCTGTGCCTGCGCGCCACCGAGATCGACCCCACCTACGCGCTCGCCTGGGCGCTGGCGGCGATGGCGCAGGCGACGCTGCACTTCCGCCATAGCGACACCGGGCTCGACAGCATGGCGCTGATCGAACGCGCCCTCGCGCTCGACCCCAATCTCGCCGAGGCCTACGCCGTCAAGGCGCGCTACCTGTCGGGCCAGGGCGCCATCGACGCGGCCGACGCCGCCCTCGAGCGCGCGCTGCAGCTCGACCCGCGGTCGTACGAGGTCAACCTCAACGGCGGCTTCGTGCGCTTCCGCCAGCGCCGCCTGGTGGAAGCCGTGCGCTTTTACGAAGCCGCCACGGCGCTGGTCGACACGGCCTTCGGAGCGCCGGCGATGCTGATCACCTGCTACCTCGCGCTCGGCGACCGCGCCGGCGTCGAGCGCGCCGCGCGCCAGACGCTCGAGCGCACCGAGGCCGCCGTCGCGAAGGACCAGGGCAACGGCATGGCGCTGGGCTTCGGCGCCGGCGCGCTCGCCGCGCTCGGCGATGCGCAGCGGGCGCGCGAATGGGTGGCACGCGCGCTGCTCGTCGACCCGGACAACCGCAGCATGCGCTACAACCTCGCCTGCGCGCTGGCCAGCTCGCTGGCCGACGCACCCGGCGCCACCGCGCTGCTGACGCCCTATCTACCGACCGCGACCGCCAGCGAACTCGACCACATCGAGGTGGACCCGGACCTGGACCTGCTGCGCGAGCATCCCGAGTTCGTCGCGCAATTCGAGGCGGCGCGGGCACGCGTGGCCGCCGCGCTGACCGATGTGGGTCGCTGAGGCCGCGAAGCGATCAGTTCGCCAGCAGGCGCAGCAGCTCGCGGCCCTGGTGCGCAGCTTCTCCATGTGCTGAAGCCACGCGCGCCACCACCGCGCCGATCACGAGCAGCGCCGGGCTCGCCAGGCCCTCGCTCGCGATGCAATCGGCCAGCCCGGCCAGCGTCGTGAACGCATGGCGCTGCTGTGGCGTATGGGCCGCGCTGATCACGGCGGCCGGCGTCTCCGGCGCCAGGCCGCCGGCCTGCAAACCGGCGGCGATGCGCTCGGCGCGCGCCACACCCATGTAGACGACCAGCGTCAGGCCGCAGCGCGCGAGCTGGGCCCAGTCGGGCTCGCCGCAGTGGGCGCCCGGATGGCCTGTGACGAGCACCACGCCGCTGCTCGCGCGCCGGTCGGTCACGGACAAGCCCAGCGCCGCCGGGCCGGCCAGGCCAGCGGTCAGGCCGGGGACGATCTCGACCTCGATGCCCGCGGCACGCAGCGCATCGGCCTCCTCGGCGCCGCGGCCGAAGACGAAGGGATCGCCACCCTTGAGCCGCGCGACGCGCCGGCCGGCGCGCGCCTCGCGGATCATCAGCTCGTGGATGAAGCGCTGGTCGGTCGAAGGCCGGCCGCCACGCTTGCCGACTTCGAGCACGCGGGCCGAAGGCGGCAGCAGCGCGCGCACGCGCGGGTCGACGAGATCATCGATCAGCACGACCTCGGCGGCCTGCAGGCGCCGGCTGGCCTTGAGCGTGAGCAGTTCGGGATCGCCGGGGCCAGCGCCGACGAGGGAGATGGTGGGCTTCATGCGACAAGCTCCATGGGAGTGGATCCGACAAGGCGGCGCAGCGTCGGCAGGCACGAGCCGCACTGCGTGCCGCAGCGCAGCTGCTGCTGGACGGCGGCGAGCCGCTCGGGCGCGCTGCCAGTGCATGCGCGCAGCACGGCCTCGATGCGCGCCTGGCTCACGTCCAGGCAGTTGCAGACCTGCGTGCTGCGCGCTGGCGTGGCCACGCTGCCCACACTGCCTTCCGGCGCGAGCAGGCGCCGGCCCAGGGCGGCCGCGGGCGCGCCGCTGCGCCAGAGATCGACGAGCCAGCCGGCGTCGCTCTCGCCGGCGCTGAGCAGCGCGGCGATGCGGCCGTCGGCGTCGAGCCGCAGCAGGCGCAGGCGGCCACGCCGCGTGTCGGCATAGCGCAGCGTGCCGGGGCGATCCAGGCCGAACAGCGCCAGCACCTGCGTCATCAGCGCCGCCGCGGCGGGCGCGGCACACGCGGCTTCGAGCTGCTGGCCGGCGCTGCCATCCGCGCCGGCGATCGGCTGGCGGCGGGCGTAGTCGAATTCGCTGAGCAGCGCGGCCAGCGCCGCGTCATCGAGCCCCCAGCCGGCAGCACAGAGGCGCCACGGCAGCGCGACGCGCTCGATGCCGACCGTCGCGGCCTTGAGCTCGGGCTGCTGCGAGTCGGGGCAGCGTGCACGCGTCGTCAGCGCATTGACGCCCGTCAGCGGCCGGCCCTTGGCGCCGCGCCCCGAGACGAACTCGCTGCCCCAGTGCATGGGCAGGAAGGCCTGCGCGGGCGCCAGCGTCGCGTCGCCCTGCGCCGGCAGCACCAGCTCGCCGCGGCGCGAGCGCAGGCGCACGAAGTCGCCATCGGCCAGGCCGCGCCGCGCCATGTCCTGCGGATTCAGGTGCACGAGCGGCCGGTCCTCGTGCTCGAACAGGCGGGCGAGCCGGCCCGTGCGGCTCATGCCATGCCACTGGTCGCGCAGCCGGCCGGTGTTGAGCGTGAAGGGATGGCGTGCGTCGCGCTTGTCCTCGGGCGCCGCGTAGGCCACGGCCTGGAAGCGCGCGCGGCCGTCGGGCGTGGCGAAGCGGCCGTCGGCGTAGAGGCGCACGAGACCCGCGCCAGCACCTTGCGGGAATGGCCATTGCTGCGGCCCTTCGGCGTCGAGACGCGCGTAGCTCAGGCCGGTGATGTCGAGATCACGGCCGCGCGTGGCGTCGCGGTGCTCGAGCCAGAGCTGCTCGGGCGTTTCGGCCGCAAGGACGCTCGCACGGCCGGGGTGCAGGCGCGTTTCGAGCGCGCGCGCCACGTCGCGCACGATGCGCCAGTCCGCGCGCGCCTGCCCCGGCGGCGCCACCGCCGCGCGCACGCGGCTGATGCGACGTTCGCTATTGGTGACCGTGCCCTCTTTCTCGCCCCAGCTGGCGGCCGGGAGCAGCACGTCGGCCAGCGCCGCGGTGGCCGTGTCGGCATACGCTTCCTGCACGATGACGAGCTCGCAGCGTTCGAGCGCGCGGCGCACGAGCGCCTGGTCGGGCACCGAGTGCGCCGGGTTCGTGCACGCGATCCAGAGCACGCGGACTTCGCCGCGCGCCGCCGCTTCAAAAATTTCGAGCGCCGTCATGCCGGGGCCCTCGGGCAGCGCGTCGACGCCCCAGAGCCGCGCGACCTCGGCGCGATCGGCCGCGCTGGCCGGATCGCGATGGCCCGGCAGCAGCGTCGCCATGCCGCCGGCCTCGCGCCCACCCATGGCGTTGGGCTGGCCGGTCAGCGAGAACGGACCCGTGCCCGGCCGCCCGATCTGGCGCGTGGCCAGGTGCAGGTTGATCAGCGCGCTGTTCTTGGCCGTGCCGCTCGTGCTCTGGTTCAGGCCCATGCTGTAGAGCGACAGCGTGCGGCCGGAGCGCGCGAACCACTCGGCGGCCTGCAGGATCTGCGCTTCGGGCACGCCGCACAGGCGCGCCGCGTGGGCCGGCGTCATCGCACGGACGAGCTGCTTGAGCGCGTCGAAACCGCTGGTGTGCGCGTCGATGAAGCCGGCGTCGAGCCAGCCTTCCCAGAAGCAGGCGTGCAGCATGCCGTGCAGCAGTGCGACGTCGCTGCCGGGCTGGATCTGCAGGTGCAGGTCGGCGAACTCGGCCGTTTCGGTGCGGCGCGGGTCGACGACGACGATCTTCATGTCCGGCCTTTGCTCGCGCGCCGCCTCGATGCGCCGGAACAGCACTGGATGCGCCCAGGCCGGGTTGGCGCCGGCGATGAACAGGCAGTCGGCCTGCTCGACGTCTTCATAACTGGCCGGCGGCGCGTCGGCGCCGAGCGTCTTCTTGTAGGCGCTGACGGCCGAGCTCATGCACAGCCGCGAGTTCGAATCGATGTGCCGCGTGCCGACCACGCCACGCGCGAGTTTGTTGAACGCGTGATAGTCCTCGGTCAGCAGCTGGCCCGAGACATAGAAGGCCACGGCGTCGGGCCCGTGCAGCCGCACGACCGCGGCGATGCGCTCGGCCAGCCGCTCGTTCATCGCGTCCCAGCCGAGCACCTCGGCCGGCGCGCCGCGCGCCGCGCGCCATTGCGGCTCGCGCAGGCGCTGCTGCAGGGCGAGCGGCGTGGCCGTCAGGTGCAGCGTCGAGCCCTTGGTGCACAGACGGCCGAAGTTGGCCGGATGGTCCGGGTCGCCGCGCACGCCGGTGATCTGCGCGCCGTCGTGCTCGATGACGACACCGCATCCGACGCCGCAATAAGGACAGGTCGAGCGGGTTTCCATGAATCAGCAGGCGTGGGCGCAGGGCCCGGCGCGCACGGGCTCGAAGTCGGTGCCGAGCTTGTCGAGCTCGCTCTTCCGCAGGAAGACCGCGCCGCCTTCGAGCCTGACGGCAAAGCGCGGCGTCGCGCCCTCGTCCGGCTCGCGCGCGCAGCCGGTGGCGAGCTCGATGGTCCAGTTGTGCAGCGGGCAGGCCACCGCGCGGCCGAACACGATGCCCTGCGACAGCGGCCCGGCGCGGTGCGGGCAGCGGTCGAGCAGCGCGTGGACCTCATCGTCGGCGGTGCGGAACACGGCCACCTGCGGCCCCTTGGCGCGCTCGACGCGGCGCGCGCCGAGGCACGGGATCTCGTCGAGGCTGCAGACCTTCTTCCAGTCGTCGTCGCTCATGATGTCTCCAGTGCCTTGAATTGCCGGAGGTCGACCTTGGCGCGGTCGAAGTCGAACCAGGGATCGGGCTCGCCATCGAGCGCGAACTGCAGCTCGGCCCAGAGCGCGGCGCGGCCTTCGGCGTCGTCGAGGATGCGGCGCTTGACGTGGTCCATGCCGACGCGCGCGACGTAGTGGCAGGTGCGCTCCAGGTACCAGCCCTCCTTGCGGTAGAGCTGCAGGAAGGCGCCCGAGACCTCGAGCACTTCCTCGGCCGTCTTGACTTTGCAAAGGAACTGCGCGACCTCGGTCTTGATGCCGCCGTTGCCGGCGATGTAGAGCTCCCAGCCGCTGTCCACGCCGATGATGCCGACGTCCTTGATACCCGATTCGGCGCAGTTGCGCGGGCAGCCCGACACGGCCAGCTTGACCTTGTGCGGCGCATACATTCGCCACAGCGCGCGCTCGAGCGCCTTGCCCATGTTCGTGCTGTCCTGCGTGCCCATGCGGCACCACTCGGAGCCCACGCAGGTCTTCACGGTGCGCAGCGCCTTGGCGTAGGCGTGGCCCGAGGGCATGCCGATGTCGGCCCAGACGGCGGGCAGGTCTTCCTTCTTCACGCCGAGCAGGTCGATGCGCTGGCCGCCGGTGATCTTGACCGTGGGGATCCGGTACTTGTCGACGACGTCGGCAATGCGGCGCAGCTCGGACGCGTTGGTCTCGCCGCCCCACATGCGCGGGATCACCGAGTACGTGCCGTCCTTCTGGATGTTGGCGTGGCTGCGCTCGTTGATGAAGCGGGCCTGCGGATCGTCCTGCGCCTCCTTGGGCCAGGACGAGATCAGGTAGTAGTTGAGCGCCGGCCGGCAGGTCGCGCAGCCGTTCGGGCTGGCCCAGTTCAGCGTGGCGTAGACGGCGTCGAGCGAGGTCAGGCGCTCCTTGAAGATCGCGTCGCGGACCTCCTGGTGGCTCAGCTCGGTGCAGCCGCAGACGGCCTTCTTGCGCGGCGCGCTCGAATAGTCGCCGCCGGCCGTGGACATGATGAGCTGCTCCACCAGCCCCGTGCACGAGCCGCAGGACGCGCTGGCCTTGGTGTGCCTGCGCACCTCTTCAAGCGTGAACAGGCCCTTGTCCTTGATGGCCTTGCAGATCGCGCCCTTGGAGACGCCGTTGCAGCCGCAGACCTCGTCGGTATCGGCCATGGCGGCGGCGCGGCTCTGGCCCTGGTGACCGGTGTCGCCGATGTTCGATTCGCCGAACATGAGCTTGTCGCGGATATCGCCGATCTTGCGGCCCTCGCGCAGCAGCTTGAAGTACCAGCCGCCGTCGACGGTGTCGCCGTACAGGCAGGCGCCGACGAGCTGGTCATCGCGAATCACGAGCTTCTTGTAGACGCCGCCGAAAGGGTCGCTCATGACGATCTCCTCGGTGTCGGCGCCGCCCATGAAGTCGCCGGCCGAGAACAGGTCGATGCCGGTGACCTTGAGCTTGGTCGAGACCTGCGAGCCCTCGTAGCGCCCGATGCCGAACTGCGCCAAATGCGTGGCGCAGACCTTGGCCTGCTCGAACAGCGGCGCCACCAGACCGTAGGCGACGCCGCGATGCGCGGCGCATTCGCCGACGGCGTAGACGCGCGGGTCGGTCACCGTCTGCAGCGTGTCCGTGACCTTGATGCCGCGCTCGCAGAAGATGCCGGCACTTTCCGCTAACGCCACGTTCGGGCGGATGCCGGCGGCCATGACGACGAGGTCGGCCGGGATCTCGCGGCCGTCCTTGAAGCGCACGGCCATGACGCGCCCGTCCTTGTCGGAGATGAGCGCCTCGGTCTGCGCGCCGAGCAGGAACTTCAGGCCGCGCGCCTCGAGCGACTGGCGCAGCATCTGCCCGGCCTGATCGTCGAGCTGGCGCTCCATCAGCCAGTCGGCGAGGTGGACCACGCTGACCCGCATGCCACGCAGCATCAGGCCGTTGGCGGCTTCCAGGCCCAGCAGGCCGCCGCCGATGACGACGGCATGCTGGTAGCGCGCCGCGGCGTCGATCATGGCCTGGGTGTCGGCGATGTCGCGGTAGGCGATCACGCCTTGCAGCTCGCGGCCGGGCACGGGCAGCATGAAGGGATTGGAGCCCGTCGCGATCAGCAGCCGGTCGTGCTCGGCCACCGTGCCGTCGGCCGCGACGACGCGGCGTGCGCGGCGGTCGATCTCGGTCACGGTCTTGCCCAGGTGCAGCGTGATGCCGTTGTCCGCATACCAGGACAGCGGGTTGAGCACGATCTCGTCGAGCGTCTGCTCGCCGGCCAGCACGGGGCTCAGCAGGATGCGGTTGTAATTCGGGTGCGGCTCGGCGCCGAACACGGTGATGTCGTAGAGCTCGGGGGCGATGCGCAGCAGCTCTTCGAGCGTGCGCACGCCCGCCATGCCGTTGCCGATCAGCACCAGTCTGGATTTCTTCATAGCGGACTCCACAAGCAGAATGCGCGGCCATGCATCTGGACATCGCCGCAGGATTGGCCAGCGCGGCCGGGCCGCGCGCCGTGAACGAGGACTACGCCGCCGTGCAGCGCCCGCCGCCGCACGAGATGGCGCGTGGCTGGATCGCGGCGCTGGCCGACGGCGTCTCGGGGCCGGAGCCCGGCGAAGCTGCACACCACCCGGGCCGCATGGCCGCGCAGAGCACCGTGCGGGCGCTGCTGCGCGACTTCCACGCCGTGCCGGCGAGCTGGGACACCAGCGCCGCGCTGGAGCGGCTCATCGCCGCGCAGAACCAGTGGCTGGCGGCGCACAACCTGCGCACCGGCGATGCCGCGCTGACGACGCTGTCCTGCGTCGTGCTGCACGGCCAGAGTTTCGTGCTCGCGCAGGTCGGCGACAGCCGCATCTGGCTGCTGCGCGCCGGCCACTGCGTGCAGCTGACGCAGGACCATGTGCTGCCGCAGCGCGACTTCGCGCGGCTCACGCGCGCCATCGGCCTCGACACCGCCGTGCACTTGGACTTCCTGCACGGCGAGCTGCGCGTCGGCGACCGCCTGCTGCTCACCAGCGACGGCGTGCATGGCGTGCTCGACGCAGCGCGCCTGGCCGCGCTGCTCGGTCAAGGTGATGCGCAAGACGCCGCCGACGCCATCGTGCAGGCCGCGCTGGGCGCCGGCACGCGCGACAACGCCAGCGCGCTGGTGCTGCGGGTCCGCGGCCTGGCCGAGGCTGGCTTCGAGGACGTGCGGCAGGCCGCCGAGCGCCTGCCCGCGCCGACGCGCCTGGGTGTGGGATCGCGGCTTGATGGCTTCGTGATTACCGCGCTGGCGGCGGACCCGGGCGTGAGCCGCCTCTACCAGGCGCGCGCGGCCGATGGCTCGCTCGTCGCGCTCAAGATGCTGGGCGAGGCCCGTGCCAACGACGCCGAGGAACGCGCCATGCTGGCCCACGAAGGCTGGCTGGGGCAGCGCTTCACCGGCATTGACGGCTTCGTCGCGGCCCGGCCGACGCCAGACGCTACCGCCTTCTACCTGTGCTTCGACTGGCATGGCGGACGCACGATGGAACAGCACATCGCCGCGGGCGAGCGGCCGGCGCTGGACGCCTTCGTCGGCGCGGCGCGCGCGCTTGCCGAAGCGCTCGGGCGACTGCATCGCGCCGGCGTGATCCATCGCGACATCAAGCCCGCCAACCTCCACCACGGCGACGACGGCCAGTGGCGCGTGATCGACCTCGGCGTCGCGCTCTCGGGCCGCGAGCCCGCGGCGCAGCGCGAGCTGCATGCCGGCACGCCGAGCTACATGAATCCGGAGCAATGGGACGAGCCGCCCGCGCCGGCCGATGCCGGCAGCGACCTGTTCGCGCTCGGCGCCAGCCTCTACCGCTGGCTGACCGGCCACCTGCCCTACGGCGAGGTCGCGCCCTACCAGCGCGGCCGCTACCGGCGCGATCCGCGCGCGCCCTCGCGCTTCGATGCGCGCGTGCCGGCCTGGCTCGACCGCGTGCTGCTCAAGGCCGTGGCGCTCGATCCGGCGCAGCGCTTCGAGACGGCCGAGGAGCTGCTGCTCGCGCTCGAACGCGGCGCCGCGCGCGCCCTGCCCGAGCCCGCCGCCACGCCGCTCATGCAGCGCGACCCGCTCGTGCTGTGGCAGATCGGCCTGGGCGTCTCGCTGCTGCTCAACGCCTTGCTGATCTTCTGGTTGCTCTTCCTGCCGCGCTGACATGGCTGCCTCTCAGACGCGCGAGCCGAGCTTGGCGGCCGTGTAATCGATCTCGTCCGCGGCCGGCGCCGGGCGCGCGCGCCCTCCCTTCTCCGCCCAGGTCCGCGTCCAGCGAATCTGCGCGACGCGCAGCATGAAGAGCATCGCCAGCGCCAGCAGCGCGAAGGCGACAAAACCCCAGAGATAGCTGCCGCCGTACTGCTTGGACAGGCCCATCGCGTTCGGCACGAAGCCGCCGCCGAGCGCGCCGATCTCGCCGATCATCGAGCCCGCCACCGCCGTCGCCAGCGGCCAGCGCAGCGGCACGAGCTGGAACAGCGCGCCGTTGCCCGCACCGAGCGCGGCGAAACAGAGCATGAAGAGCAGCGTCGTCGCGACGAGCGAGCCGCCCGACAGGCCGCACAACAGCAGCGAGACGGCCACGAGCAGCAGCACGGCCGTCAGCGTCGTCACGCCGCCGATGCGATCCGAGATGTGGCCGCCGGCCGTGCGGATCACCGAGCCCATCAGCGCGGCCAACATCGTCAGCTGGCCGGCCTGGACCTTGGTGACGTGGAATTGGTCGTAGAAGTAGCTCGGCAGGAAGCTGGACAGGCCGACAAAGCCGCCGAAGGTGACCACGTAGATGAGGCTGAAGGCCCAGCCGTCCTTCTCCCACAGGCAAGACAGGTGCTGGCGCAGCGACTGGTGCTCGCGGTCCGGCGGCTCCTTGGCGCAGAACCACATCACCGCCATGGGCAGCAGCATGGTCGCCGCGGCGATGCCGTAGACGGCCTGCCAGCCGTAGGCCGCGGCCAGCGGCGGCGCGAACAGCACGGCCAGCACCGTGCCCGAATTGCCGGCGCCGGCGATGCCCATGGCCAGGCCCTTGTAGCGCGGCGGGTACCAGCCGGATCCCAGGCTCAGCGCCACGCCGAAGCTCGCGCCGGCAATGCCCAGCAGCACGCCCATGACGAGCACGCGATCGAAGCTGTCGACGCAGAAGTAGCCGAACAGCAGGGCCGCGATGATGAGCGCCATCTCGACCATCGCCGCGCTCTTGCGCCCGATGTATTGCGACAGCACGCCGAGCGGAAAGCGCATCAGCGCGCCGGCCAGGATGGGCACCGAAATCATGAAGCCCTTGTGCGCGGCGTCGAGCTGGAAGCTCTCGCCGATGAAGGGCGCCATCGCGCCGTTGAGCACCCACACGGCGAAGCTGAAGTCGAAGTACAGGAACGCCGCGAGCAGCGTCGGCCAATGCCCGGCTTTGAGGAACTGCCTGGAACCGAAACCCATGGTGCAAGCCTCCAAAAAGGAAATGGCCATGACGAGCACCGGGCTCGGCATGGCCATCGAAAGTCGCTGAAATGGCTGGGGGCGCGCCGTTGCGTCCCACGGCCCGAAGCTTGCAAGCAGCGTGCCAGCGGGGCCTTCCATCTGCCCGGGAAGGCGCCGACGCTCTATGACGGAAGTACCTGATTCATCGCCCGCATCGCCACGCACGCTGCTGCTCGCCGCGCCCGGAATCCCGGCGCCGGTGCTGCGCCGCACCATGATCGAACGTTGCAAATGCGACAGCTTGGTGCGGCAGGCCGCGCAGGCGCCCGGCGCGGCGCTGCTGCTGATCGCCGCGGCCGGCGAGCTAACGAGCTGGCTCGACGCCATCGAGCGGCTGCCCGAGACGCGGCCCCTGCTCGCCTTCATAGCCGGTGCCGATCCAGTGCAACAGGATCGCCTGGCGGCGCTCGGCGCCCATTGGTTGGACGCGGAACCGGCCGACTGGGACGCCGCGCTCGACTGGGCCTTGCGCCTGCACGCGCGCGAAGCCGCCTGGCGCGAGCGCCTCGACGAGCGGCACTGGGCCGAGCGCGCCAAGAGCCTCTTGATGCATGCACAAGGCCTCGGCGAAGACGCCGCGCACCGGCTGCTGCGCGAGACGGCCATGCACGCGCGGCTGCGCCTGGCCGAAGTCGCGCGCAGCGTCGTCCAGGCGGCCGAGCGCGCCGAGGCGCTGAACCTCGCGGGCCAGCAGCGCATGCTGTCGCAGCGCCTCGTCAAGCTGATGGCGCAGCGCGCCGCCGCGATCGAGCCGCGCCGCGCCAGGGCGCTGCAGGACGCTTCGGCGGCGCGCATCGACGCCAACCTCGCGCGCCTGACCGAGTTGCAGGCCGGCGCGCCGCTCGTTGGCGTGCAATCGGCTTGGTCAGCGCTGCGGCCGCTGCTCGAAGGCAAGCCGGAGGCCGCCGTGCTGGCCCGCGCCGACGCGCTGGCCGAGGCGCTGCTCGATCAGTCCGAAGCGCTGGCGCGCGAAGTCGAGACCGCAGGCGTCGACCGGCCGCTGGCGCTCGTCAACCTCTGCGGCCGGCAGCGCATGCTGAGCCAGCGCCTGGCCAAGGAGGCGCTGCTGGCCGACCTGCTGCCCGATCGGCGCACCATCGACCCGGCGCTGTTCGCGGCCTGCGAGGCGGGCCTCGCCGGGCTGGAGGCCGCGCCGCTGTCGAGCGAGGCGATCCGCGCCCAGTTGGCTGAGGTGCGCGACGAGTGGCTGCACCTGCTGCGCAGCCTGCGCGACACCCACGGCCGCGAAGCCGCAGCGGGCCTGGCGCGCAGCAGCGAAGCCCTGCTCGATCAACTCGACCGCCTGACGGCGCTCTACCAGCAAAGCCTGCAAGTGCTGCTCGGCTGAGCCCCCTACACTGCGGCGATGGTCTCGCCGTCACGCTCGCTCCAGCCCTGGCAGGTCATGGCCGGCGGCGTCGCCGCCATCACGCTCGCGCTCGGCCCGGCGCGCTTCGCCTACACGCCGCTGCTGCCGCTGATGCACGCGCAGGCGGGCCTGAGCCTGGCGGACGGCGGCGC
>Ga0213872_10001544_pt1 | contig 14759 bp, 14 predicted proteins | sample VelepicomBERX_R2_FD_160071 | JGI IMG/M metagenome (GOLD analysis project Ga0213872, IMG submission 160071) | Rhizosphere microbial communities from Vellozia epidendroides in rupestrian grasslands, the National Park of Serra do Cipo, Brazil - RX_R2 | ecosystem: Host-associated > Plants > Roots >...
GAAACGGGCTCCCAGTAGCAATGGAACGTAATCTCGAGCTCGGGATTACGTTCCATTGCTACTGGGAGCCCTAACTAATTACGCAAAGCGCAGATCGCCTCACCGATTTGGCAGCAACTGGACGTTGGGCGGCGTTCCGTGCGAGAACGGAGCAGACCAACCGTTGTTTACCGCTGTCTGCCAGATATGCCAGATGGCCTTATCAAATCCAAGCACGAACATCTCAAGACGTCCGTCTACACTTGGCGCGAGAGCTGGTGAGCCATCGACGTGGACTGGTCCGTTGGGCATCTCTGGCAGCTGATTGGACCAATCCGACCAGTCCCCGTTTGACGTTGTTTGCCAAATGTGCCACACGCCTAGGCCGGCGGGAATGAATAGTTCCAACCGACCATCGGCGTTCGTGGCTATTGCTGCCGGATCCGAGAATGGGCTGGGGCGGCCGTGAGATACCCAGTCAGACCAGCCATTGTTTACCGCTGTCTGGGAAATGCGCCACATTTCTCCGCCAAGAGAGGGCACGAAGAGGTGCAGCCGACCATCAGCCTGGGAGGCTAGGACTGGAGGGATTGCCGAGCCAGCGAACGTCTGTCCCTGCGGGTTGCCATGCGAGAACCAGTTAGACCAGCCATCGTTTACCGCTGTCTGCCAGATATGCCACAAGGCACCGTCATTACCGATGGCGAACAGTTCGAGCCGTCCATCCTGACTAGGAGCAAGGCACAGACTGCCTTGGATCCCCCCAGAGTTGGGGGGCTGGCCTTGCGAGAACCATTTAGACCAGTCTCCGTTCGGCGTTGTTTGCCAAATATGCCAGAGCGCATGATCGGCTCCCTGTGCAAAGACTTCGAGTCGGCCATCTGCATTTGAGGCGACGACTGCCGAGTCCGTCAAGGTGGTGCAAGCAGGCTTGCCAAGCGACGCCCAATTCGACCAGCCGCTACTAGGCGCCGTCTGGACGATAGACCAAAGGCTACCGTCAGCGGAGGAGACGAACAGTTGAAGCCTTCCATCGGCGTTCGGCGCGAGGATCGGAGAACCGTCGATGCGCACTCTTGGTGGACTGCCATGCGAGAACCAGTTAGACCAGCCATTGTTTACCGCTGTCTGCCAAATGTGCCACACTGCTCCGTCGCTACCTCTGACAAAGAGTTCCAGCCGTCCATCGGCGCTTGGCGCAAGCCAAGATGCACAGTCGGTCTGCTGTGTCAAGCGAACCGTCGCAGTGGCGTTCAGGGATTTGGATTCGGCCAGCCTGCGAGCCAATTTTGTTTCTAGGGCGGCGATAGCCTCGTTCACCGCGGCAATTGGAATCCCAAGCTTTTGCGCTATGCCGTCTTTGGATAGCAACTCCTCCGCTGTCTTCATCGCCGTTTGCTCGAGACCTGACGGGAATAGCATCCGAGCCACGTTGCTCAGCGGACCAAGCCACCCGATTTTTTCGAGTTTCGACGCCAGATCCTTTACGTAGATCTGACTCTGCACCACGCTGGCGACATATGCGAGGACGGACGATTCGATGCCGGTTAGATCCCTCGTAGCCGCCTGCTCTTGAACAAATTGCGATACTGTTTTACCAGACATCTGCTTGCTGACATACTGGAACAGTGCCTTCACGGCCACCGGCTTTGCCGGCTGTGTCACCTTTGCCGGCGGTGGAGTCCGCCAGATGAGCCAGCATCCTGAGCCCCAAAGGCGGCCGGTGATCCGCAAGCTGTAAGATCCTATCGGGACCAGCTCCTCGTACCTCCGGCTGCGGTTTACCAGGATTTTCCAGCTATTGCGCAGCATCGGGGGCGACTGGAAAGGCATGGCCTTCGTTTCCGGATCGAGCCAGAGATCGATGGCGATCACATCTGGATGATTGCCGACGAGTAGCTTCAAATTGCTCGAAACCTCGCGGAGCAGGCTCAGATCTGGATCCGGTGTAAGAGTCAGAAGGTGAGCGGCATAAATGCCCAGCAGCGGGTTTGTGAACTTGTGCCGCAGCAATTCGCGAAGAGCTTCGTCGTTATCGACGTTTTGCCGGATCGCGTTGGCCAGATCGACCGCTTTCCGCAGTTCCGAAAAAGGTGCCACCGGCTCTCCGCGTGAAAGCCAGCGGCATGCCATCCGAACCCACTCACTTATCTGATCATCGGGTGTGAAGCCTTGCCCTGAAGGAGCCATCAACACGGTGGCACTCTCGAAACTCGGGAGCCGCATGTCTGCACCTGGGTGTAACAACTCGAGCGGCAGAATCACCTGTGTCTGCCAAGTAGCACACGTAACCACAGTCATCTCTAGCGGGTCCTGCCCAAGCTGTTCGAGCCGTAGCAGGTAGCTGCCCGGATTTAACTCGAGATTACAGCCCGCACAGCCATCCTCTGCTGGGGCTTGGCTTAGATCGGCAATGAACGTGCCTTCAAAGGTGAAGAGCTTGAGCCCAGTAGCCGGGTGCGGCGGCGCGGAAGTATGACGCATGGCCGATTCAGCGCGTCGCAGGTCGACCACGAATAAGAAACACTCGCTACCGGTACCGTGCGAGATTGCTCGTTCTGTGCTGACTCGTACCGCCATCTCTTCGATTGATTGCAACAACTGCCCGGACACGGCGGCCCGAGGAGTCGGGAGGTTCGGCTTGTCGAGGATTATCTCAGTCTGTGCCGAGGAGACTTCGAAGATGTTCTCGACTACGTTGGTGCCGGTCGAATAACGAACCTTGTAGACGCCAGGTGTCAGTGCTGCCTCGACCGACCCGCCTGCACGCGCCACGGTTTGGTAGTTGCTATCCAAAATAGAAACGGATGCGGTAGGCAGATCGGTGGCTGCGACAACCCTGACCCTTGGCGAATTAGAAATTGACATTTTTCACCGCCGCGTTCATTTCGACGAATTCAGATTTGACGCCCGGAATGGCGAGCTTATAAATCTTAAACGGATCCACGCGCAGGCTCCAGGGTCCGTCGTTGACATCATGACTGTCAATCGATTGCAGCGTGTTATCTCCTTGAAACAACTCGACTGTCCCCTTCAATCCCGGGGTAAAAGTCACCTGCAGGTTCGGCTTCAGCGCCAGGTAACCCTTCACGAGCGTTATCTCGGGTGGCGGATTGGGGATGAACCGTGGCACCTGGTCTTTGCGGAGTTGTGGAACGATTTTTTTGAGCTGCTGAGCAACAACTGGTGCGGTGAGCCGGTTCTGTGTGTCTAGCAACGCTTCGTTCTGAAGCGTCTGCATCAGTGCGTGGCTGAAGAAACCGTGATACTCGTCACCGATCTTATCTTCAAAGCTTTGCGAATCGAGGTCTGTAGCTACTGCGTAGAAAATGCGCACGTCGCCTCTTCCATCCTTGAGCAGCGGAGTCAGCGTGCAGGGAATTGCCGGCACGTTGTTTTTAAGATCGCGGCAGCAATCCATGAAAAGGATAATTTCATCAAAGGCCGCCGCATCTTTGAACCACGAAATCCAGGAGAACCCTGTAAGATGCTCGCCGTACCGCTCCACGGACGCGCTCGCCGCAAGCAGCGCCGCATCATCCAGGTCCGGCGACGGTGCTTTAGACGGGGTAATTCCATGCCCGGCCAAGAACACCCATAGACGACGACCGACACGGGCACTACCGGTCTTCTTGTCGTTTTCAAACGCCAGTTTTGCGTATTTCCAGAAAGCCAACTTCAACGCATCTAGTGCCGGCTGCCAAGTGGCCTCATCACTTGGATCTGGATTAGGGTAATCGGAAGAAAGAATGCACCGCGCCTTGCTCATCGCCACCATAGCGCCCATCGGCGATACAAGCCATTTGAAGAACGCGGTAGCATCCGCCTCTGGTCCGTGTAAAGCATTGAGCGCCGGATAGCGGTTAATACCAACTACAATGGCATAGTCGTCCTTTAACGCACTATAGATCGTGCCGCCCGATTGGTACTCGCCCTTACCGGCCACCGGCTTGGTCAACGCTTTGTCGGCATAAAGTTCGAAACTCGTGTTGCTCCGGTCCATGGACTTCACGTAGAATGCGCCGTTGGCGGTATCATTGCCAAGCACTCCATCAATCTTTAGTTCTCCGTCGGCAATCTTCAACGTAGCCGAGGCTGTAATCACGATCGGGGTAGTGTTTGATGCCGCTGTTACGGATGCTATGCCGTTCATACGTGTGTTCCAGTGGTATAATCGTATCCCTTCTCGAGGATGTGCACTACGCTCGCCACAGTTGCTTGAGTGCTCGCCCAACCACCGTGCGATGTCATATCGCAATTGAATCCGTCGCCGACCGTCGATCTCGCCCATACTAATGCGTGACCCCTCTGGAACAGCGCAAATTTTCGAACGTAATCGATGTCGGGGAACTTTGTCCCGTCATCGTAAGGTGGCGAATAGTAACGGGCCATGCCAACCAGCGGGCAATCGTTCTCTTGCTCGATAACGCCGGAGACAAAATAGAGCAGCGAACTCGGATACACCACCGGCACGATTGCATCCTTGCGCTCCCGATCATCGCCCATCCCGAAAATCCGAAGCCCGTCGATTCGGTTCCCGGCGCTCTGGATCGTCTTCGCCAGCAGGTTGAAATCACACGCCGGAGCGATGAGGATCACGTTGAAATGCAGATCCGCTGCAAAACCGCGGCTTTGCACTTCCTGGAGGAAGCGGCATGTATAAATGGCGCCCGCACTGTGTCCGATGATGGTGATCCTCGGTCTTTTGCCGGATTTCCAAAGCTTATCGAGTTCGGTGAGGAATAGTGTGCCGCCACAGTCCGGCGCGACGCCGAACGAATCAACGATGTCCTTCTTCATGCCGTCCCACAGAAATCGCCCGGCATTGCCCACATAAAAGGCCCGAAAGATCTCCTCAACGATAGTCAAGTAGAAGCCGTGATCGCGACGCTGCGCAAAGCGCTGAATGATTTTTGCGAGGATCCCAACGCACTTCGCGATCATAATGGCGGTGGACAAACCCCTCGCGCCCGGTTGAGTGAGTTCGTTAATCGTTTCTGGGGACATCAAAGTCTTGGTGGAGGTATGTACCGTTGCGGCACGTGCAGCGGGTTGTTCACCATCAGGCGTCACAGAGTTTACGATCTCCTGCACCAGTGTCTCAAACACGGCATCGTCCTGGAACTTTTGCCCGAATTGCACTTGTTCTTCGGCCGTTAACTCATCGTTCTCGGGTACCAAACACGGATCTATATCGGAGAATGGTTCTCGCCCATCCTCCGGACTGTTCAGTTCTTTACGGATTGGCGTTTCCTTGGCTAGCGGTACACCGCCTGCAGCTCTGGGGATTCCGGTCTGCGATGCCTTATCCACCTTACCTTTAGCGAATTGCGCGACGCGCGTTATTATCTTCTGGAAGATCGGCTCTTCGAAAATTGCGGGCAAATTCTGTTGAATCACCTCCTGCCAGCCAGACTCCCAGACGAAAAATATCGGATAGCTTCCGGCATCTTCGTAGATGGGTGTCAACGCGTTTGCTCCGACCACGCCGGCATTCTTATCAACCAGTCCGCCGTGAAAGTGGAGGACGACGGGCTTGCCGTCGTGGTCGATGGCAGCGAAAATCTCTTTCAGATCGTTCGCGTCCGTGCCGCTATCCGTATCGAACCTACCATCCTTTAAGACGATGGAGTAGTTTTTATTAAGTTTCTCAATCATCACGACCTCCCTATAGAACTATCCAGAGCGTATAGGCGTCCCCAGTTATTGGAGCGGACCTGATCTTAAGCATTCGGAACTCGTAAGTCACCAAATTTCCATCCGCCTATACTTACCCAATTGGGTAAGAGGCTGTTTGAAAAGTCAGGTTTCAGTCAATCGGTCAGAAACGGGAATAGGGTAAGGCTCGAAGCCGGTGCCGGAGGAATGGCAAGTTTTGAGCTGACCATCGAAGATGAGTGTGGGGAAGGGGAGTTTTCTTGGGAGGCAGGCTGAAGGAGGCGCTAAGGGAAGATTTCGGCCGGCCAGCGCCCTGTCAGGGCCAAGAGAGTCATGCCTTTTTCAAGGTAGCGGTTGCTGGCATTGCTTTGCTTATGCCTTCAGTCAGCCTAAAAATACTCGCCGATGTACATTCTACGTGCGCTAGCTAGTCTTGTTGTTTCTCACTCAGGCCGTCCTCGCCGAGCAACCCACGCCTATTCTTCCGGATCCGAAGCTGACGCCCGGTGACACGGGGGCAGCTGGTCCGGATTTTACCCCATCTCCATCTGTAGCGCCTGGAGCAGTCCTGCTTGCAAGGCCGCTCTAGTTCCGTTTCCGTACCTGCATTCGATAGGAGAAAGATCTATGGCGCGAGTATTTGTTACGGGATCTTCGGACGAGCTTGGTCAAATGGCTGCTCAGCTGTTGTTGGATCTTGGACATCAAGTTGTTCTGCATGCTCGGAACGAACAAAGGGCAAAAGACGCTCTGAGGGCCGTGCCCCGTGCGGCGGCCGTGGTCATTGGCGATCTGGCCAGCATCGCCCAGACTAAGCGAGTAGCCGGCCAGGTCAATCGCATCAGCGTATTCGATGCCGTCATTCATAACGCTGCCGTTGGTTATCGCGAGCCGAAGCAATTGGTTACTGAAGACGGCCTACCTCACGTTTTTGCAACCAATACGCTGGCTCCGTACATCCTGACCGCATTGATTCAAAGACCAAAGCGTCTCGTTTACTTGAGCTCGGGCCTTCATCGAAGCGGTGACATCACTCTTGACGATCTTGCGTGGGAAAGGCGTCCGTGGAGTCGGATAGCCCAAGGAGGAAAATCTCAGCCTGCTCTACGATTTAACTGAAAACGACAGTGATCTGTGCAGCGAATTGCTTTTACGGGCTCAACCACAGCGTAAAGTTATTGCAGCGTCGAATCTCTCGCATTTGACTGCAGTCCCTAAATTAACATTGGTGATACGAATGTTTTTATTAGGCCTTTAACTTTACCGATCGTGCGTCGTGTATTCCCTCGTACACGAAACGATCCTGGGCAAATTCCGAGCGATTTGCATCCGGTAAAGACAGCCGATCTCTGGAGGCGGGAGCGGGTTATGTTCCTGAAGCGCGAGGATAAGATTATCAGGATTGCGGTCCCAGAGTACCTCGAAACACACGGCCGAGTCAGCGCGGACCTTCAAAAGAGCAAGCTCAAATTGTGACACAGCGCGGATCAGCCAATCGGGGTGGTCGCGGAGCGAATCAAGAAAATCCTGGCTGAGCTCCTCGATGAAAGGAGACGTCCGATGGTTGTTGAAATAGTTTATGACAACATCCTCGAAGCACTCTAGACGTTTCAGAAGTCGCGAGGTGAAGCGACATTGATCTTCAATTTGAAACGCTCGCCACCAGACCGCAATCTCGCGCACCATCGTGAGTTGACGAGAGTTTGCAACTTGCCGCAAATAGACATCTTCAGGTGGAGCGCCGCGCTTCTTGATAAGATCGAGTAAGGCGCGTTGCTGCCGTTCAAGTTGTGTCATTGTTGATAGCCTGTCGGATTCTTGCGAGCTCGTTACAGATGCCATCGTGGCCGAGTAATACTACTGCTTCTTTTAAAAATTCGTATGTGGCAACGCGCAGGTTTGGGGCACGCCTAATAATGTCGAGGCCAAGGGCCAGAGTAGTATCACTTGTCGGGTTCGAGTGAATGTCAAGGTAGAATCCTCTGTGTTGTACGCCGCCGGCAAGATGCAGTTCACGGACTGGTGCAAGATCCAGTTCGTCGAGAAATGCGGATATATCCAAACCCTGATTAAACACATCGCATTCAAGGTTATATGCATCGAGAATCAGGCCACAACCAGTTCGCGAGGTGATCGCGTTAATGAAGCCGGCTGGGGTATAAACTCCAGGCATGTCAGGCAGAAGGCAAATCACGTGCTCAAGCAGGAAGGGAACCGCATAGCGCTTCTGAAGCGCCTCTACGCGTGTGCAGATTAGATCAAGAGCCTCTTCGGTTCGGGGCAGCGGCAACATCGTACCGACATTTTCATCGGCTACCTGAGTGCACGCTAAATGTTCGCTGTGCCACTCCAGCTTTAAACTTTCGAAAAGTTCGTCAAGTAGGCGCAAGTAGCCTTCGTTCCAGTGATCGAAAGAGCCAATAGAAAGACCGACTCCGTGCGCGACGAAATTGACGTGCGGAAGCACGGACGCATACTCTTTAAGAATTTCTAGGCGCAAGCACGCCTGTTTGCCCGCCGAACGCGCTATGGCGTCAGGGGATATCTCAATTGTGTCGATGAGGGGGATGATTCGCTCTAGAAGAACCGGATCATCCCCTTCGTAGGTAGTAGCCAGCGCCGGCAGAGGACGCGCACGGCCCACCTTATCAGCGCTAGCCATGCTTTCCTCCGCTCATTTTATCCCGGCGGTAAAGGCTGGGGATTCAAAAAGATCGCGGACCCTACGCCCGGCAGTTTCCTAATTTGTTCTAACTCCACCGGCTCGCCGCTCAGTCGGAGGTCGACACCCATAATGCCACATGTCCGGCAACCACTCATGCCTGCTATCTGATCGATAAGGCCATGAAGTTGTTCAAGACTCACGTCTTGTTTCACCGTGATGTTTAGTACACCTTGTAGTTTAGATTGTTGTGCCATGAATCTCTCCTCAGATAAAGCTTAGGTTATGCTCTCGAGTTGCCAAGAGCAAAGTGGCCATATTCAGTCAAAATTACCCGAATGGGTAATGCGCACTGATCAAAGACACATCGACCAGCGGCGATCAGCCCGGATACCGCTCGGTTGTCACCGGGCCGCTTGCCGGACAATCGAATCCTTTATCCGCCGCGACGTGCCGCTAAAATGTCCAAATAAATCTGTTGATCGTTCAAAACTTAATAACATATAATTAATCTATAATACTAATATCATGCCACGAGAGTAATATTAAATAGAAAGGGGGCACGCCTGCCCCCAGCTAAGAGCCCGTCGCGGATACCTTTGTTACACTCTCTGCTTCAACAGCAGGTCCTCTGCGGCTGCTCATTGCCCATAGTAAGACCGAAGCCACCTCGATCGACATCATCCCGATTGCCATGAGCAGCGGGCTGATCGAAAGAATTGGTGAGAGCAAACCTGAAATCAATGTCATGAGAACCAGACCAAACAGCGCCTGTACCGCAGACGCGGAGCCGCGATGAGAGGGAAACCGATCCAGCGCAAGCAGAATAAGGCCAGGTTGGGTTAGCGCCATGCCGAAGGCTTGAAGGGCCAGAGGAAGAACTGCCCACGGTAGGCGAGGCTGTGGAAGGATCCAGTTGAGCAGCAGGTTCATGGTGCAAGCAAGCATCATCAGAATGTAACCGGTGCCAAGGGTCCGGTTAATAGGCCAACGCATTGAGACGCGGCCGGAAGCCCATGCACCTGTCATCATGCCGACAACAATTGGCACAAAAAGCATGTAAAAATCATTCGGCGATCGATGCAGAAAGTCGAAGATCAACCGGGGTGCGGAGGAAATGTAAACGAAGATCGCTCCAAAGTTGAGGCTTGGCATAATTGCAAGAATCAGGAATCGCAGATCAGCGCCTATTTGCCCATAAGTGGCCAACAATTCATCTGGACGGAAGCGCGCCCGATTTTCTTTCGGTAAGGATTCATGAAGTCGAAAGACAGCGTACGCGAGCAGGATAGCCGCGAAGAGGGCAGCACCAAGCAAGATCAGGCGCCAGCTACCAAACGAGAGCAATATCGCACCGACAACAGGGGCGATGGTCGGCGCTAAGCCGAAGATCAGCATGACGTTTGAAAGCATCTTCTGTGCAGAAGCTCCGCTGGCCACATCGCGAATCATTGCGCGGCCAACAACAACACCGCCTCCGGCAGAGCACCCCTGAATCACCCGGCACATCAGCAGAAACCAGACATTCGGACTGAGAGCCGCGGCGATGGAAGAAAGGACGAAGAGCGCTGTGGACGCAATGATGACCGGCCGCCGGCCGAATGCGTCGGATAGTGGGCCATGAAAAAGACTCATTGCCGCAAATCCAGCGAGATAACAGCTGATCAATTGCTGCATCAGAACGGAATTTACGCCGAGCTCATTAGCGATCGCTGGAAACCCAGGAAAGATCGCATCGACCGAAAACGGACCAAACATCGCCAGTCCGGCAACGAATGCTGCGATCGGCCAGGAGGGTTTGTTTGGTTCGGGACGCATGGGGCTGAAAGAGCATAGCGAGTTGCTTTTAGCTGAGCCACTCGATTTTGGTTGGAGTGGTATTCTCAGTCAGTCGATTATCGTCGCGTTGGCCAATAGCCGCCAAAGATATCGTAGGTTCGGCGGCCCAGCAGCAGATCGAAAGCGTCGCCCTGAGCCCCGACGATGGCCTCTCCCGCAGCGTCATCATGATGCGGCACCGCCCATCCGCCGTAGGGGTAGTTGTCTTCGTTTGGCCCGCCGGGGGCCTGGATCACGCCGTCTAGCGAGATATATTCAATGATCCTGATCTTCCTCATTGGATTCCGTTGCGTACTCATAGTCGGTGTTATTTTTTTGAGGTGGATTCAAACACTCAACGAACGAGCGGGCCGTGCTCGGACATGAATTCCGAATTTTTCTTATTCGATCGTCCTAACCAATTCCGCCACCTTTCCCAATTTCTCAGCCGGCCTTACGGGCATTAGTCTCCCCTAATCCTTACCCGTCATACCTCCTTTATGTGATATGATAGGGGACCACTTTTTGACGCCAGAATAGAAATGTGACTTTCCAAATTATTTTAGGCGATTCTTCCCCGATAAGTAAGCTCGCCGGAAACTGCGCCAACAAGGTCCGGACGTAAGAGATGATTGGACGGTTACTGACTGCACATCCGCCGACTGACTGACCTTGTGAACCGACCGCTATTTTCGACGGCACTGACTTTCATTGACACCTCGGCATTACGTCTAAGTAAGCAATCGTCGCGCATCATGAGCTCCCCTCTGAAAGACGTTTGGGTGGCACTAGACCACGTTCAGCTCGCGATTCCGCCAGATTCCGAAGCGGCATGTCGCGAATTCTACGTCGGCATCCTCGGAATGGCGGAGGTTGAGAAGCCGGCGAATCTTGCAAAACGCGGAGGCCTATGGCTGCGCACACGAAATGTGCAGATTCATTTAGGCGTCGATGCAGATTTCCATCCTGCACGAAAGGCTCATCCTGCAATTGTGGCGAGCGATGTCACTGCAGTTGCAACTCATCTTTCCGCCAAGGGAATTGAGGTTGTGTGGGACGAAAGTCTTTCTGACCGAAAGCGCTTTTACGTCTACGATAACGTTGGGAATCGACTGGAAATCGTTCAGGCCATCGAGCTTGAAATTTCGATCGGGCACGTCCTCAAAAAGGATCCATAACGATCTGACGAAGGTGTCTGCGGAAGTGCGCGGGCCGACACGAATGCGAGCAGTTTTTAGACGCCAGAGGTCGAAATCGCAATAGTAGGCAATTGCAGTTTAGACTGAGAGCCGCTCTTGTTCCGACATCAAAACCTGGTTCATGATCGTCGACCTCATCAGGGCTTCGATCCCAGTCGATCCCAGGCGCGCAAATTCGTTAATGCATGAAGTGCGGCTGCGGCTGCGCCTCAATTCAAAGACGAGATCACAATCGGCTAGGTCGAACGGATAAGAGGCGACGATCAGGCTGCGCCGTTATCCCAGATCATTCGCGTGAACCACTGGGTCCCAGGCCGCCATCGCGCAATGCACAGCAAAATTCAGGGCCTTGCGCGGCACACCATCTCGGGCCTGAATGGCCAGCCCGTCTACCACCGTCGTATAGAATGCGGCCAGAGCGACGACATCCAAGCCAGCCGGCAGTTCGCCTTCGGCGACGCCACGCTGCAACCGCTGCTGGATGAGCTTTTGCCGGCGCACGCGCAGACTGCGCACATAATCCTGTACGGCTTTATTAGCGGGCGCGCTATTAATTGCGCCGAAGACCAGGAAACAGCCGCGGGGCAGGCCAGGCTTACAGAAAGATTCCACCGCCGCATGCAACAATGCGTCGACGGAGGCCCGCGCGCTCGGTCCCTCCTCGAGCGCCTTCATCATCGGAACACCGAGAGTCCGGCTGTATAGCTCGACTGCTTCCCGGAAGAGGCTCTCTTTGGAGCCGAAAGCGGCATAGAAACTGGGCGGGCTGATACCGCCCATGGCTTCCTGAAGCTTCTCCAGCGTGGCACCCTCGTAGCTAAGCGCCCAGAATACCTCCATCGCCCGCCGGAGAGCCGCTTTCCGGTCGAAACTGCGAGGACGGCCTAGTTGCGTCATAGTTTTCTGTCTTTATGTAGGATTGACTATATAACTCTTGACAGGGCGGAGCAAGCGTGAAATTATTTATATAGTGTACACTACGGAAGTCTGGTTGTGTTTGAGTGCTCTTTACCGCAGTTGAGGAAAAATACCGATGACAATACTATCCGTTCCGCCGGAACCTCTTACGCTACGAGCAGCCGACGGATATCGGCTGAAGGGCTTTCTCTGGAGGCACGCCGGAACTGCTTCGGCCACTAGGTCGGTGGTGATCATCAATGCGGCAACCTCGGTCCGTTGCCACTACTACTGCCGGTTCGCCGGCTTTCTGTTCGAACACGGGTTCGATGTCATCGCATATGATTATCGCGGCGTTGGAGAGTCACGCCCTGCCACGCTGCGAGGCTTCGACGCCTGTTGGATCGACTGGGGTTGTCTTGATTTTGACGCCGTGCTGCGGTATGCCCAGGAGTCGTTTTCGGGCCGACCGATTGATGTAGTCGCGCATAGCGTTGGCGGTTTTGTATTAGGTCTCGCCAAATCGAACCACGTAATTCGCCGCGTCTTCACCATGGGCGCCCAATACGCCTACTGCTCGGAGCCGGCGATTGGCCATTTCCGATTCTTCAACAGCCGGTTCGAACAGAAATTGTGGCACGTTCCGCTTGAATGGCTTAAGTCCGGGCGGCTTCCCGCGGGCTTTCCGGGAGTGCTGATCTGGCACGGCCCGCGTAGTGACGGTGACGTAACGGGACCAAGTCCGTCTGTTCTGAAAATGCCGACCATAGATGACAAGAACCGCCGGCCATCAGTCAGGCATCAGCGTGAACTACCATCACCGTGAAAACGCCAGCGACTCAAGAGCAGCGGGTCATCGGTCCTGCCCAGGCCCAAGGCTTACCCGTATTCTCCGACGGTGCGGCGCGTCGCACGCTTTACGCGATTTGCTTCGGCTTCTTTCTCGTTGTGCTCGACACGACCGCTCTGAATGTCGCTATCGCATCCATACAGCGTGAGTTTGGTGGCACGATCACCGGCCTGCAGTGGGTGGTAAACAGTTACACAATGGTTTTCGCTAGCCTGTTGTTGACCTGCGGCGCGCTAGGAGACAGGGTTGGAGCGAGGCTTTTCTACCAAATCGGTTTGGCTCTTTTTACCGCCACCTCGCTTCTCTGTGCGCTAGCTCCTGGAGCAGGCTTTCTCATTGCTATGCGAATCATGCAAGGCCTCGGTGCAGCCATCATGGTTCCGGCCTCCCTCTCTCTCCTCAGCCACTCGTTTCCTCATCCGGATGAACGGACAAAAGCTGTTACCTATTGGGCGGCTGTCGTTAGCCTTGGTTTCGCCGCCGGTCCGCTTCTGGGAGGCGTATTAACCGCCTCCATCGGCTGGCGTAGCATCTTCTGCATCAATGTCCCCGTCGGAATCGTTGCGCTCTGTATGGTTCGGGCCTATGTGAAGGAGGCGCCGATAAAAAATTTGCGCCACATCGATTGGCTGGGCCAAGCCTTCGTGTCGTCGGCCTTGTTCTGCCTGACCTACTCCCTCATCGAAGTCGGTCGTTTCGGCTGGACTGCGCCCCCCATTTTGATCGGCTTTGCTGCATCGATCCTACTTACTGGGACGTTCGTTCTCGTGGAAAAATCCAGTTCGTCGCCAGTTTTGCCTGCATCGCTCTTTTCCAACTCAACCTTTTCCGTTTGTGTTGCGATCGGTCTCGTTTTGAATTTCGGCGCGTATGGAACTTTGTTCATCGAATCGATCTATCTGCAAAACATCCGGCATTTGAATTCCTTTGTGACCGGGTTGGTGATTCTTCCGCTTACCGTCTTGCCCACAGTTACAACCAGGCTGATTGTCAACCATAGCAGGCGCAGACATATCAAAGGCCGGCTCATCATCGGTCAGCTGATCGGGGCGTCTGCAGCCGTCATGCTAGCGCTGGCCTTCTGGGATTCCGGTTACTGGGAAATTCTCATAGGCCTGGCATTGATGGGGGTCAGCATGGGGTGCGTCATGCCAGCCATAACCGCAGGCGTCCTCGCTTCCTCACCTACGAATACCTCCGGCGTTGCCGCGGGAATCCTCAACTCTGCACGGCAGGTCGGAGGAACACTCGGTGTCGCGCTGATGGGCTCACTCTTTCAAAGGCTCGACATGGAAGGTCTGCTTTTCTGCTTTGCGTTGATGCTGGTCTGCTTCCTGGTCATGGCCGCCGTCACGCTACAAACCATGCAGGAATGCACATGACTTCTGCGCGGCGGATGCGAGCTACAATTACATTCTAAGGAGTCTGCATGGATCCAAACAAAACCATATTCATACTAGGTTCCGGGGCGGTCGGACTCCCATTGGCCGCTTACCTCAAAAATGCCGGAAGGTCCGTGGTTGCGGTGCGAACCAGCAAGAATGATGTACCCAAAACCACCATCACGGTTACCGTTGGGGCGGGCGTCCGGACGACCCGAGGCTCCAGGGGCGCAACCTAGCGGTCAGCTACGCGATTGCGGGCAGCAGCGGGCCGATGACCTATCACAGCAGTGGCTTCGTGACTTCCTACGTCA
>Ga0213872_10001545_pt1 | contig 14756 bp, 9 predicted proteins | sample VelepicomBERX_R2_FD_160071 | JGI IMG/M metagenome (GOLD analysis project Ga0213872, IMG submission 160071) | Rhizosphere microbial communities from Vellozia epidendroides in rupestrian grasslands, the National Park of Serra do Cipo, Brazil - RX_R2 | ecosystem: Host-associated > Plants > Roots >...
CACCTTGAGCTTTGACGATTCCGATAAACGTTGGCTTGCTTACTTAACGGCGCATGTCGGCAACCTTGAGCTTTTGCCGGCAATCGTGACGCATTGGGAACGGACGGCTAAACCGATTACCCGGCCGCTCAAAGTCGAGGAACTCTGCAAGGCTTTTGTTCTTTACCGGCAAGGCAAAGGACTCGATAAGGCGACACTCTCCGAGGACCGCTACATCTCCAGACGTCTGCAAAAACATCTGGGCGGGTACATGGCCCATGAGTTAGGAGTCGCAGAGATCCGCTCTTTTTTGGATACCGCCAAAACTTCTCATTCACTTGAGCACAAACTTTACAAGGTCGGCTCATTGATTTTTGCCTACGGCAAAGAACAGCGAGTGCTTGTCCTAAACCCTTTCGATGAGATTGACCGGCCGCAAGTTGCTTACTCGGTTCCCGAAATTCTCGAACCGGCGCAGTTTAAAAGACTTTTAGAGACGGTAGAAGAAGAGGTGCCGGAACTGATCCCCTTTCTTGCAATGGCGGGCTTTGCCGGCGTTCGGCGGAGTGAATTGGTGAGAGAATACGCCGAGGACCAGGTCTTGAAGTGGGAAGATGTCGATTGGCAAAAACAATTGATCACTGTACGCCACGAGGTTGCCAAACAAACTTCGCGAAAAATGGGCAATCGACGTTTTATTCCGATGGAAGCCGCGTTGCGTCATTGGCTTCGTCCTTATCGAAAAAAGGAGGGGCTTCTCGTTCCCCTGGTCGACAGCGCGGTCAGACGACGAATGAAAAAGCTGCGCATCCACTCAAAAGTAAATCCGCCCAACAATGCTCTTCGTCATTCGTATGCTTCGTATTGGCTGGCGCGTTCAAGCAAAGAGGGACTAGGCGAACTCTCCAAACGAATGGGCAATTCTGAGGCTGTCTGCAAACGGCATTATCTGGAAACACTGACTCGAGAAGAAGGTAAGAGTTGGTTTGCGCTTCGGCGCACGATTGGCGCTCCCTAGGCGCTTTCTTAGTTCGCTTCAGAGCTTCGGCGATCCCGTTGTCCCCCGGCGCATCGCGCTGCAGTCAATCGAAGACGTTGCGCGAGCAACAATCCTCCGTGCTTGCCTATTTCGACACATTCCTTGTCTTCGCTGCGGTTGGGGTCGCACTATCGTTTCTCGTTTTGCCATTGAAACCCTCGGAGAAGACCGTTCGATGAAATCAATCGCCCAAAGCGATTCGACTGCAACGAGCACTTCGTCTCAAGGTCCGATCAACAGAAAGCAAATCTGGTTTGACCCATGAACGGCTCCTCCGGCATGGAGAGGGTGCATGGCGCGCATTTTGTGGAAGGTAGATCACATCGGTCTCCCGAGCGGACTCACGTCAATGATTCCTGCGATAATGCGTTGCAATACCAACCGACGGAACCCACTTCAGCTTGTTGTAGCCCGATTGTGCTAGTGTTAATTCCAAGGATGCGCACGAGCATGCGGACAACGAAACCTCGGCAGACATTTCCAGGCCCGGGCAGGGCTGCAGACCTTGTTTTCGATAAGCAAGGCGAGCGAAGTCGCGGAAACGCAACGTTGCTGACCGACTAGATGACTCCTTTGTCTTGACCGGATCCCGCAATTCTCATATTGAAATCTCAGCGCTTTACTTGGTGGCATCGGAGTAAATTCCATCGTGCGACCGGGCGCGAACCGCGCGGTTCGTAAGGGATGGTTAAGCGCATCCCATCGCACTTCAAAGTATGCCAGCCTCTACAACAACTTTTGCCCTCTCCGGCAAGGAGTTCAGGGCCCAGTACCGGCGAATGATCTTAGCGTCACTGTCGGGTATTATTCTCAAACGCGTGAGCTTTATTTTTTGGGATCAACGGTTAACATATCGGAGGCATCATCATGAGCAATGAACCCCCAGCAGCTCCGTCGTGTGCCGATCCCGCTCCACTCGGGCTTGCGGGATTCGCATTAACCACCTTCGTACTTTCGGCTGTGAATGCCGGGTGGATTCCAAAACCCGGCGAACCCGTTGTATTGGGGCTGGCCTTTGGCTACGGCGGATTGGCGCAGTTCTGCGCGGGTATGTGGGAATTTAAGCGAAACAATACTTTTGGTGCGACGGCGTTCACCTCTTACGGAGCGTTCTGGATCGCGTTTGCGCTCCTGGTCACATTCCATGCGGCGAAGATCCCGGCTGATGCGGTGCCCGCCGCCGTAGGAACGTTCTTGTTGGCGTGGGGAATTTTCACGGCATATATGACGATCGCAGCGATAACGCTCAGCCGGCCGGTATTGATCGTATTTGTGCTTTTGACTATCACGTTCTTCGTGCTGGCGATCGCCAACTTCGCCTCGCAACCCGGAATTGCGGTTTTGGGCGGGTACCTTGGGCTCTTAACTGCGGTTGCCGCTTGGTATGCGTCTGCGATTACAGTGATCTCATCCACCCGGAAACGCTAGACGACGCGACCTCAAAGCGAACCATTTTATGCCAGAAAAACCACTTGCAACATCAGCGGAACAAGGAGCAACAGCAATTTCAAAGACCGACGCCGACGTCAGCGAGGCTCAAATTGCGGTCCATTGGAAGGAAGAAGAATATTATTATCCCACTGCCAAATTCATTGGCCAAGCGAACCTGACCGATCCTTCGATCGACGAGCGATTCAGTATCGACAAATTCCCGGCGTGCTACAAAGAATACGCCGACATGGTCAGCTGGGACCAGTACTGGCACACCACCCTGGACACCAGCAACCCGCCCTTCTGGAAATGGTTCGTCGGCGGAAAACTCAACGCCTGTTACAACTGTGTTGACCGGCATTTGCCTAAATACGGGAACAAAGCGGCGTTGATTTTCGCGCCGGAACCCGAGGACGAAGGGTTTCGGGCGATCACCTATCACGAGCTTTGGGCGCGGGTCAACGAAGTTGCGGCGATGCTGCGCGATTTCGCCGGGCTCAAGACCGGTGATCGTGTGACGTTGCACCTTCCGATGGTTCCGGAACTGCCGATCACCATGCTGGCATGTGCACGGCTCGGCATCATTCATTCGGAGGTGTTCGGGGGATTTAGCGGCGAGGCTTGCGGACTCAGAGTAGCAGATTCGCAGAGTCGAGTGCTGATTACGATGGACGGTTATTACCGGAGCGGGAAGCTGATTGACCATAAGCGGAATGCGGACATCGCCGTCACTGTTGCCGAACAGAACGGACAGAAGGTCGATAAGGTTCTGGTCTGGCCGCGGCTTCGCGAAAAAAGCGCCACCACAACCCCAATGGTCGCCGGTCGCGACTACGACCTTCGCGAGGTCATGAAGGGATTCGCCGGCCACAAGGTCGCCCCGGTGTCGATGCCGGCCGAAGCGCCACTGTTCTTGATGTACACTAGCGGGACGACCGGCCGGCCGAAGGGGTGCCAGCATAGCACGGGCGGATACCTGGCCTACGTAGCTGGAACTTCCAAATACATTCAGGATATCCATCCCGAGGATGTTTACTGGTGCATGGCAGATATCGGCTGGATCACTGGGCATTCGTATATCGTTTATGGCCCTCTGGCCATCGCCGCTACTAGTGTGGTTTACGAGGGGGTTCCGATTTATCCGGACGCCGGGCGCCCATGGCGGATCGCCGAGCGGCTCAACGTCAACATCTTTCATACTTCACCCACTGCGATCCGAATGCTGCGCAAAGCCGGCCCGGACGAGCCGAGCAAGTACAACCACCACTTCAAGCACATGACCACCGTGGGCGAGCCGATCGAGCCGGACGTGTGGCGCTGGTACTACAACGTAGTAGGCAAGCGGGAGGCGGTGATCGTAGATACCTGGTGGCAAACGGAAAACGGTGGCTTCCTGTGCAGCACCAAGCCGGCGTTGAATCCCATGAAACCCGGCAGTACAGGACCCGCTGTACCTGGGATGTATCCCGTGATTTTGGACGAAGAAGGGAACGAGGTCCCGGCGGGCTCCGGCCGGGCCGGAAACATCTGCATCCGCAACCCGTGGCCGGGAATCTTCCAAACTATCTGGGGAGATCCCCAGCGGTACCTCGACACGTACTACCGCAAATACTGCAAGGACCCGAAAAGCAAAGACTGGCGGGACTGGCCGTACTTCTGTAACGACGGCGCGATGCAGGCCGCCGATGGCTACTACCGCATCCTGGGCCGGGTCGATGACGTGATCAACGTAGCCGGTCATCGTCTCGGAACCAAGGAACTAGAATCCGCGTGCCTCACCGTCGATGAGGTCGCAGAAGCCGCGGTGGTGCCGGTTGTAGACGAGGTGCGCGGGCGAGTACCCGAGATTTACGTCGCGCTCAAGCCCGGGATCACCCCAGGCAAACCCATTGAAGACAAGATCGTTCGCGCAATCGAGACCGCGATCGGCAAAATCGCGCGACCCAAGGGAGTTCGCATCGTTCCCGACATGCCCAAGACGCGCTCGGGCAAAATCATGCGCCGGGTGCTGGCCTCAATCTCTAATACCATAGAGATTGGCGACGTCACGACGCTTGCCAACCCCGAGATCGTCGAGCAAATCCGCATCATTGTTCAGGGCGAGACGAAAGTGGCAACGAAGGCCGGCCCCGAAGACATTAGGAGGTTCGGCCAGGAATGACCCTGCCGGCGTCGTGGAGCGAGTCGGCAGGCGGGCTAATCGCCAACCTTTCGAGGGGGAAGTAACCTGGTCGCCGATTCTCCAGAACGTCAAGACCTTCCGAAGATTGCAAGCGCCCAACCCTCGGGATCATAGCTGGGTGGAACTTTAAGCCAAGCCTCCAACTGTTCTACCAAAACCTCTTCAGCATCCGGGAAGGATAAGCATTCGAATGACCACATGGCGCTCACCAGTGCATCCTTGTTGACTTCGAAAACCTTTCTACCACGACGCCCGTATCGCGACGCGGTTCTACTTAGGATATCAAGGGCCTGGACCATCAATTCTACCGACTGAAGACGCGTTCTCCGAAACGTGTGCTCAAGCTCAGGATTTAAGCACACTGTGTCGACAAAACGATCAATCTGCTTCGATTTGACTCCGAGCTTTTCGATACGATAGCGGCTGTTCGCGGCAGCGAAACGCAACAAACCTAGGCGGTGACTTCGGCGTGAACCAATTTCGTCAACCAGAATCAACAGAATACCGATGACAATGTTGAGCGATAGAATGCACAAAATTGCGACTTGAGATTCCGTTGAACCGATCGCTGAAAGGCCGACACAAATCAGGAGTACAGGCACTGAAAGATAGGTCGAGACTGCTCCTGGTCCTTTCCAGAGTAGCAGCCAAAATTGTTTACGGAACCACGCATCTAGATTGAGCATCGTGGCCCTCCATTTTGTTGTTCGTGCTACTGCGTTGTGGGAGTTTACCAAGAAACCAGCCTTTTTCCAGTCGAGACCGGCGGTCAAGCGCGCTTTATACTAGCAAGCCGCCAATCACCCGACTTGGCTCACATCGCCGAAAAATTTTGTCGGGAGCCAGAAATCAACCGGGCCTTCGCAGCTCGATCTCCGCTCGAAAGGCATCCTCAGAAGCGTCATACCTTAGCTCCAAACCCAGTTTGCGGCAGATTCGTTGCATAACATAGTTTTCTGGAAGAATATTCCCAACGAGGCGCTCAAGCCCTTCTGTGCGACCGATCTCGAGTAAATCGCGAAGAAGTTTTGTACCAAGACCTCTACCTTGCCAGTCATCAGAGATTACAATGGCTAATTCGGCGTCGTTGGTACGATGACCTTTAATCAGCCGGGCGACAGCGACAATCTGTCGATCACCTAGTCCAGGCTGGGCCCGTTCGACTACTAGGGCGATTTCCCGATCGCAATCGCTGAAGCAAATCCGTACCAAACGCTCATGGCTGATTAGGGCTTCGTGCATTAGGACACCGAAGTAACGCAAATGCACAGTTTCTTCTGAAAGAGACTTATGGAAGTTGATCATCAGTGATTCATCTTCCGGTCGGATCGGGCGGATGGTGACGGGAGTTCCATCAGCAAGCTTCCACACATGCAAATATTGTGTAGGATAAGGTCGGATCACCAACTTCGGCAGGGAGGCGGCCGGTTGATGAGGGTCGTACAGGGTCATGCGAACGCTGAGAGCAATTGCGCCTCTAGGGGAGGCTAAGAGTGGATTGATGTCGATTTCCTCAATCGGGGGTTGTTCGGCTACCAGTTGACTAAAACTGATCAAGAGGTTTTCGAGCGCGACCAGGTCTGCGGGTGGTCGGCTGACGCCGTTCAAAGCTGCATAGATCCGCGTTTGTTCCATCAAACGTTTGGCAAGCGTCGCGTTCAGCGGCGGCAAACCGACAGCGCGGTCGCGCCAAGCGTCGACTAATCGCCCACCGGCCCCGAAGAGTATGATCGGTCCAAAATTCGGATCGACTCTCTTCCCAAGGATCAATTCGACTGCTTCCTCTTCGTCGTCAGCACGCCGAGTTTCGACCACCGGAAACCCGTAGCTGGAAAGGATTGCTTTCGCTTCGACTTCCGTAAGCAGCGTGCGCTTGGTTTTACGCGCTCCTCTGATAATAGTCTCGACTCGCCTCGGGTGAGTTTCCTGAGGCGATTTGGTCACAAGCGTCGGCATTTCGTAGAGCCCGCGGAGGTTACTGCTGTACTGTGCCATCAAACAGAAAGCGCGCGCTGCGGCATCCGGCTGGGTGAACGTTGGGACACCGCAAGCGTTCAACAGCGACCGAGCTTCTGCCACTGTGTCTCCACCCATCAAACAAGCGAAGATTGGTTTCTGATGTATCGATGCTACCAATTTCAACCGCTCGGCTGTAGCCATAGGCTCGGTCGTCGCCTGCGGAGTTACGATGATCAAGAGCGCATCGTTATTTGGATCCTTGATGAGCGCATCGACAGCGGCTGCGTATTGGTCCGCTTTAGCATCGCCAACCAGATCTACGGGATTCGATCGGCTCCAAAGAGGCCGCAGGGACTTGTCCAAAGTCTGAATGGTTTGATCCGAAAGATCAGCCAGGCTCCCGCTGTCTTCGATGAGAGCATCCGCTGCTAAGACCCCTGGTCCCCCACCGTTGGTAACGATGGCAAGACGCGACCCGTTGGGCCTTGGCTGCTTGCCCAGAACCTCCGCCATGCCAAAAAGTTCGTCTAAGGTGTTCACTCGTAGAACACCGGCTCTTCGAAAAGCTGCATCGAAAACATCATCACTTCCGGATGGCGCCCCCGTGTGAGACATGACAGCTTTCGCTCCAAGCGTTGTACGACCTACCTTGAGAACGATGATCGGCTTGGTGATAGCGACTTCCCGTGCAGCCGAAAAAAAGGACCGAGCATCACCAACGGACTCCATGTAGATAAGGATGCTCGAAGTACGCCAATCGTCGGCGAGGTAGTAGATGAGGTCACCCCAGTTGACATCCATCATAGAGCCAACAGAGAAAAAACCGCTAAACCCGATTCGCTCCCCAATGCTCCAATCAAGGACCGCGCTACAAAGGGCTCCGCTCTGGCTGACGAAGGCGAGATGACCGTCCCCTGCCAAGCGTGGCGCAAAAGTCCCGTTCAGACCGATCCTAGGGATCATTACTCCAAGACAATTTGGACCGACGATTCGCATCTGGCCTCTACGAGCCACGATCGCTTCTTCGAGCTTCGCCCCCAAAGGCCCAGACTCCCTAAAGCCTGCTGAGATAATCATCGCTCCCGTTACCCCAGCCTCAGCACACTCTTGGACCACATCCGGCACTGTCGCCGCCGGCGTCGCTATAATTGCTAAGTCCACTCTGCTTGGGATTACTCCGATTCTCGGAAACGCGGGTAGACCGAGAACGCTGTGTCGCCTCAGATTTACCGGATAGACCGGCCGATTATAAGATTTGAGGTTTTCCAGCAGGACGCGACCGACGCTCCCCGGAGTTTCCGTGGCACCAATCAGGGCAATGGATTCGGGGGCAAACATCGTGTTGAGTGCAGGCTGGCGATGAATAAGAAGATTACGCTTCCTCTTTCTCTCAGAGCCGCTGCTACTCATATTGACGCAAGCTAACCCAAGTTTCTAAGAGGTCAGGAAGATTTGCGTTATGCCGAGCACGAACTTCTCTCGGTCATTTTTCTTAGCATGCTGGAAACAAGCCACGCCATTTTTGGTCTGATGAAGTTCTTTCACCTATCCCGCGGCCCCCCAGACTGCGAACCACAATCGGCCGAGCGGGCGTGCCGAATCTCTCACGGTCGATACGCGAGCCCTACTTGTCGTTCCGTCCACCTCTACGAAATAGTAATGCCGTGGGCGTGCTCCACCCTGAAGTTCAGGCTTCGAATCCGGCTTCTTCGGCTTCGTCTTGGTCTTGGTAAATATGCGTTGCCGCTGCGTAAACACATCCGCATCTTTCCCGGTCTGACTGAACCTGAGTAGCCGCGGTACGAACGAAATCGCTGGGGTCCGCGAGATGATTCGGCTGTTAAGGCCAGTGCGATTTCAAACCCGGCTTAAGAAACCTCGGGGCCCAGGGTCCACGAAAAAGTGCGGTAAAGCTGCGTGATTTCTAAATCTCGTGTCCATAAGTTCCTAGAGTCAAAGCTATTATAAAATACGCTCTATGGCCGTTTAAGCCGTAGACGGCACTCTTGCGCTGGAGGCCGCACGTGGGTTCGGGAACTACTTCCACATGGTCGAAGAGGTATGATCGATGTTTGGGCTTGGACCGGCCGCCCGGATCTACGTGGCTTTGGGAGCGACCGACATGCGAAAGGGCTACGATGGACTTCACGGAATTGTGCGAGACAAGCTTGGGCTTGAAGTTCGGACCGGGCATCTGCCCTGGCGCCAATGCACCTGCCGGCGCCGGCCTGCCTACCACATGATCGCGAGGGGATCATCAAACTCATCCCCTAGGCGAAAATTAACTTTATCTCTCTTTTGCTCTTCGCTATCACTTTGCGGATCAAACTGAACGCCTGGTTCTTCGCTTGATCCGGCAACGTCAATCACTCGAGTCGAGCCGGTTTTTGTCGTAAGTTCGGATATAAGAAACATGATTATCTCCTTTTTTAATACTGTCTGTGGTTGAAACCAACGCGGACGACCGACTCAGATCGCCGGCGAGTTTCGGTTCCGTTGAATGGCCTTACGGTGGAGCATCTGGCGATGAACGAAAGATCCAACCCGCGTGTGCAAGCAGACAGCAAAAGCTGCTCGGCAGTTTCTAACAGCGAAGCAGACGAGTCGACTTTGGTCTCCAACAGGCAAAGTGCTCCGTTCGTAGTCGCGACGCCGATGTTCAGCGCACCCTCGAACCTCGCTGAGACCGATGGACCCCATAACGCTTGCAACTTTAATTCACCGAATTCGCTGCCGTAAGGCAGGTTTCCAAGATTGCTCAACCTAATTTCGTGGGCAAATGCGTGCGCGCAAACTGCGGCTGCCGTCGGCACGTCGATACCATTTTTTACAATCCGGTGTAGGGCGCGCCTGGACGGAATAATACCTTTGAGCGTTCGGGCCCCGGCCAGACCCGCCGTCGCTTGACGTGCAATATCCCAAAACGCGGTGGAGGCCCGCGGCTCAATGGCGACCACTCTGGAGTTGATGAGCACGGCGCAATCCTCGCCAAGGCCCAATAGCTTTCTAGTGTCAGTCGGTGAGCAGATGCGAACAGACTCTTCTTTCAATTCAGGGTTGTTTTGCCAGTAGGCCAGCGCGGCAGCCGAGGAGAGCGCTCCGTGTACGGTAGTCCCTTCCTGTCGCGCACGTTCTCGTAGCTTGCCGGTCAGTTGAGGAGTCAAACTCAAGGCCTTAATGCGTGGGCGCAAATCCTCTTTTCTTAAATACGCTGCCGGTCTTCCCGGTGGTGGGGAATTTGATTCTTTACTCGGTTTTACTTGGGCCACGTCACTTCGGGTCACACCAAGGATTTCCTCATGTGCGGGAAGTAGGGGCAGTAAACCGATCGGGTTTCTGGAGAGTGCTTGTAGTACATCGCGAATCACAAAGGCTATAGAAACTCCATCCGCAATGGAGTGGTGAGCTACAAGAATGAAGACCGCTTGGTCAGCTTCATGAAGCAGTACCGCACGTACCAGCGGCGCCTGTCGCGCATTGAAAGGGATCGATAATTCCAGCTCTATTTCTGACTCCCAGCGTTGGGCTACGTTATTCTCCCGAACTACCCGAAGCGGAATCCGCGCCGCCGTCTTCCGACGGAAGTGAGGACGGCAGTTTCCATCCGTTTCTATGCAGACCGAAAGCAAAGGATGGCGGAGTTGGACTAAGTCGAGGGCATCGCGCCAGCGCGCAACCGTTGCGGGTCCTTGAACCTGGGCAGCCAAGGCAAAGTGAACCGGCCGATTCTGATCGATGAGCCAAAGGAATTCTTCCAAAGATCCCAGGGGACGCAGCACCGTCGGCGTCGTGGCCGATGACAGAACTTGCTGAGTCAACTCTGGAATCGGTTCCCGATCAAAGCGCGCCTTCTTTCTGTCGCGCACCCGCGAGCCGCCTTCTCTTGACCGGACAATCGTAGGATCGCTTGTATCTGCATTGTAAGCTTCCTCGACAAGGGCCAGGTTAGTTTTGTTGATGCTCATCAGTTTTATTAGGAATTCACTTCTGCCACTGTTATCTGAGCCAGCGACTGTACTGATTACAAAGCAATCTCGTGGGCAAACTTTCAGAACTTCGGGCGCATTTTTGCTTTCTTTTTTGAATTCGACAGCTCTTAAAGTACGTAAATTTCCGTGCAGAGCCGGGCTTTGTCGACTCTCGATTACTAATGGTGCAACAGTGGGGCGATTTGTTTGGTCGTATACAAGCGAGACGCCCGGGCCGTCTGCAACATTACGCGGGAGTTTTCCAGGACCTGCTGTTCGGCGCTCTGTTGCAACTGGCGACGAACGATGTATGCAGCCCCGAAAACCTCAAGGCGAGAACCGGAATAAAAACAAGATTGAAGAAGATCAGAAGTTTGAAAGTCCGCATAAAGGAAGCGACTCAGGTAGCGAACAGCTGGTTGTGTCTTGCTTCAAACCGAATTGGAAAATGGCAAGCTGCGCCAGTCTCTCCGACTTCGTACCGCTCGGGTTCATAATGCGAGATTGAGTAGTGGATCTAGGCCGATGCCGTTAAAGGTGTCAGCCTGGAGGAAATGCCAAAGTTTCGTCTTTCGTTCCTAACGATTTCCGGAACGAGAGTTTCACGGTAGATGAGGTTAGAAAGAAAACTGTCCAAACGGCCATGTGATCTACCTTCCAAAGAATATCCCTCTCGATACCACGCTAGGCGACTACGTGGCAGAGTATGCGTTGCCGGACACTAAGGGCCGCAGTGAGTAGACGCATCCGATGCGAGACCAATCGGTACCTAATTTTTGGTTCGCGGATTTACTTTAGACCGAAAAATCAAAATTTCTGATGCAACATTACTGAGCGGAGCTTGGAGATGTTTCTTGGCCTAAAACTGCCTTCCGACCGCTGGTCGATCAAGTGCCAGGTTGCGCGGAGGTTAACCCATATCAAAGTACTTTGCACGCCGCGTGTTCCCGGTCTCCGCAGCCCGTACGAGAAGGTCGGTCGTTTAGTCTATTTTGGCCGCATGCTCGACAAGATTCGACTTCACGCGACGGGCAAACCCCCCGAGTATCAGACCAACCTTGGCGACGCCCAACCGAAGTTCAACGATGGGCGGTGTTGCCGGTTTCTCGGGATCGAATACCGGGCGGTTGTGGCGCGGACTCTTCAGGGCGGAACAGACGAGCAGATACTCGCTTGGGCGCACTCGCATGGCACGCCCCGCACTGACGAGGAGTGCGTCGTGTGGAATCGATTCATGACAAAGGCGGGCTGGCGCGACGATCGCTCGGCTCGCCTGCAACAGCTTGTTGTTGAATACGGACTAGCCGGAAAGCCTATCGAGACGGTCTTCGATCTTTTCGACTATGATGAAGGCCGCGACCCTGCCGCCGAAAGGCCGTGGCTGCGCATATAAGGTTTATCGGGCGGATACGGTCCAGATGCCCGAAAAATTGCGGTAGTGATTCACCACCTGCTATGCCAAATACCGCGCAAAATTCTATGCCAAATAGTCGCATAGTCACAGGCTAGTCTTCACAAAGATTTTCGGGGCGAAGCCCGTAGTGGTACTGTACCTTCAGCCTGCCGCACGGGCGCCGGTGCTTTAAACGCAGCTAACCGAGATCCACTTGGTATCTCTTTGGAACAAATGCCACGACCAGGGCAGCGCCAACCAGGAGCATGGCGGAAGCCACATAGAGACCGTAATCGGTACGCTTCGTTAAATCGGTCATCACGCCAACTATAGAGGGACCAAAAAATCCGGCTAGATTCCCCACCGAATTTATCCATGCTGTCCCAGCCGCTGCAGCGGTGCCCGCTAGCACAGCGGTCGGCATCGGCCAAAAGAGTGGGAATGTTCCGAGAATACCAATTTGAGCCGTTGTTAGACCGATCATAGCGATCAGAGTGTTCTGTCGGAAAAGGTTGCTGATAACGATTCCAACGGCACCCAAACAAGCTGCGGTCGTAAAATGCCAGCGACGTTCACCTGAGCGATCCGAATTCCATCCAAACAATGCCATCGCGATCGCCCCAAATCCGTTGGGGACCGCGGTCAGCAGACCCACATATAGCGGATCATTAATACCAGTATTCTTGATCAGCTGCGGAATCCAAAACCCCGTGCTGTACCCCGCGAACACACAACAAAAGTAGACCATACAAAAGAGGAGTAATCGCGGATCGATAAAGATCCGGCCCAGCGGTAAACGGTTTTTGTGAAATTCTTCGTTTTTCAGGTTCCGCTCGAGGGTTTCCTTCTCCGCCTCGGTAAGCCAGCTGGCGGATCGGATTCCATCATCGAGCATGAATAGAATGCACAAGCCAATCAAGATAGACGGAATTCCCTCCACCAAGAACAGCATCTGCCAGCCTTTCAGGTTCGCTACGCCGTTAAGCTGATGAAGAATCCAACCGGACAGCGGACCGCCCACCACTCCCGTCACCGCGACCGCCGTCATGAAGAAAGCAAACATCCGGCTCCGGCGCCGCGAAGGGAACCAGTAAGTTAAAAAGAGAATTATTCCTGGGAAAAACCCTGCTTCAGCCAGACCCAGGAGAAATCGCAGAACATAGAAAATCCCTGGCGAATTCACAAAGAGCATCGCTGAAGAGATTATTCCCCAGCTTACCATAATGCGCGCTATCCAGACTCGTGCTCCAAACTTTTCCAGTAAGAGGTTACTTGGAATTTCAAAGAAAAAATATCCGATGAAAAAGATGCCTGCGCCTAAGCCGTAGACTGTATCGCTTAAGCCGGCAACATCTGACTGCATCTGCAACTTGGCGAAGGCGACATTCACTCGATCCAGGTATGCGGCGATATAGCACAGGAACAGCGAAGGAATGAGTCGCCAAGCGACCTTGGCGTAGAGAGCATTTTCGGATAACGATGCGCTTGGGGAGATCGTCGACATCGGGACGAAGCAGTTTGAGTTTTGTACGCTATAAGCTGACATCCGGTTTCTAACGAACCGTCGAACCGCAGTTTCAAAAAAGGACAAAGTTAGAAATGAAATGAAACTCTGCCTCTGAAACTCGTTAGAAATGGATTGGATCGGCTGTTCCTAACAGAGTTTACGGTTGAGTTTCCGGTAGTTCCAGAGCGGACAAAGGTAAATAGACATCACGTGCAGAATGGCCACGCTGCGTAATCCGGTATATCTACTAACAAAAAATGGTCAGGATACGCCATTATGATCCAGTCGCGACGATGCCCGACGGTCCCGTGGCGGTGTTTCAAACGCAGTGGCAACTTTATCGTAAGTTTATCGATCACAACTACCTCTCTCATCGCGAGGCCTATAATTGTCTCCACCGAGTCTTAGTCGACGATGCCGTTCAACCGTTCCGGTTCATGGATGTTGCTTGTGGTGACGCGAGCGTGACCGTTCAAGCACTCGAGGGAACGCAAATCGCCTCTTATCACGGGATCGATCTGTCACAGGCAGCGCTGGACCTGGCAAGCAAGGCTCTTGAGAAGCTTGCCTGTCCGGTCACGCTGGACCGGCGCGATTTCGTTGAGGCGTTGCGCGATCAGGCCGAGGCAGTGGATGTCGCCTGGATCAGCCTCTCGCTGCATCACCTCCTCACCCCGGCAAAGTTGGAAGTGATGCGCCGAATGCGTAATGTCGTGGGTGATCAGGGTCTCTTCCTGGCTTACGAGCACACGAGCCTAGACGGCGAGGGCCGCGATGCCTGGCTTCAGCGCCACGATGACCAGAGACCCTCGTGGAACGCATTGGCGCCGGAAGAATGGGATGCGGTCATAGCCCATGTCCACGCCAATGATTTTCCCGAGACGAACTCCCAGTGGCATGCACTGGCCAGTGAAGCCGGCTTCGGCCAGGTGCGGGAGCTGTTCGTTGCACCAACAAACCTTTTCCGATTATACTGTTTTCGGGCGTAAGCGGGCTTCACGTGAGTTATTGCAGGATTCGTTTGTTTAATGCGGCTGAAAGTTAGCGTTTGATTCGCGATTGCGCGGCGATGAGGAACTCGGCCTGATCCGTGCGGGTGGCGCGAACGTCCAACTCAGCTGCCCCATCACCGCGGATTCTCAGCCAATCTCCACCCCCGGGAAGAACAACACCACGTAGTTTGGGTCCATCAAAATTACCACCGGTGGCATGAAAAATCTGGCCGTGCCCCTGCGGCGTTTGGCCAACATCAAGCGGCTTGTCCAGCTTCGCAGTAAGGGAAAAGAGAAATTCGGTTG
>Ga0213872_10001546_pt1 | contig 14745 bp, 12 predicted proteins | sample VelepicomBERX_R2_FD_160071 | JGI IMG/M metagenome (GOLD analysis project Ga0213872, IMG submission 160071) | Rhizosphere microbial communities from Vellozia epidendroides in rupestrian grasslands, the National Park of Serra do Cipo, Brazil - RX_R2 | ecosystem: Host-associated > Plants > Roots >...
ATGAAATGGCCGCGCGCGCGGCAAAAGAACTGCAGGACGGTTACTACGTCAACCTGGGCATCGGCCTGCCGACCCTGGTGGCGAACTACGTCCCGGCCGGCATGGAAGTGTTCCTGCAATCGGAAAATGGCCTGCTGGGCATCGGCCCGTTCCCGACCGAAGGCGAAATCGACGCCGACCTGATCAATGCCGGCAAGCAGACCGTGACGGCGTTGCCGGGCGCAGCCTTCTTCAGCTCGGCTGATTCCTTCGGCATGATCCGTGGCGGCAAGATCAACCTGGCGATCCTGGGCGCGATGCAGGTGTCGGAAAAGGGCGACCTGGCCAACTGGATGATCCCCGGTAAGATGGTCAAGGGCATGGGCGGCGCGATGGACCTGGTGGCGGGCGTGAAGAAAGTGGTGGTGGTGATGGAGCACGTCGCCACCGCCAAGGACGGCTCGACCTCGCACAAGCTGCTGAAGAAATGCGACCTGCCGCTGACCGGCGTGGGCGTGGTGGACCTGGTCATCACCGACCTGTGCGTCATGGAAGTGACCGGCAAAGGTCTGAAAGTGACCGAGCTGGCGCCAGGCGTGAGCAAGGACCAGCTGGTGGCCGCCACCGGCTGCGAACTGGATCTGTCCGCAGTGTAAACCGCTCCAGCTTCATCACAAACGGCACGCCTCGGCGTGCCGTTTGTGTTTCATCAGCTGATGGTTTATTTTATTTGCAAATAAAATATTTCCTATGGTAAATTAAATTACCTTTGAGATATTTCAGGAGCGAGCGAAACGACCATGAGTTATGAATTCAATCCGGACAGCAAACTGTTCGAGTTCCCCAATCCTTACAAGGTGGAAAACCTGGCCTGGCTTACCGCAGGCGGGCTGTTCACTTTGGCTGGCATCGGCACGCTGGTGGCCGTGCGTGAACGCATCGCGCATGGCGCCGACCTTGCCGCAATCAAGGTTGTCGTTCTGTCGATTCTGCTGATGCTGATGGGTTTCGTTTTTCTGGCCAGAGCATTTGTCCAGCTGCGCTATTTCTTCGGCCGCAATCGGCCAAGCAGTCTGGCGCCCCTGATTCCGCCGGATAAGGATGATGACAGCGGCCCGGCGAGAGCCTACAAGGAGATCTTGCGCCAGAATGCGCTGATTTACCGGGAGCCCAAGGGGCCGATTAATGGCCTGCTGTACTCGATGCTGCCATCGCTGATTTTTGCGCCGGAGGAGGTACGCAAGGCGGCCCAGAGCCAGTTCTATAATTTCCTTTCCCTGTCGGCCACCTTCGTCAGCTTCATGATTTGCTGGCTGGCTTTTGGGCAGGGGGCGGCAGCCGGATGGATCGGCCTGGCATATGGCACGTTTGCATTCTTGCAGATCTTGCGCCCAATGGCTGAGTCAAAACGCAGCGGCGGTGAGGCGGAGGTCGGCACTGGCGCACTGGTTGGCCTGATTGTGGTGGCGGTGCTCGGTCCGGTGATACTCGGGATGGTCGCCAACCGCCTGCCGGCGCTGGGCGATCTGGCCATCAACGGTGTCGTGTTTGCTGAGCTGCTGTGCGCACTGGCGGGCTGCGCCATTTTTGGCATGGCGCTGAAAAACCAGCTCCTGTCGGCGCCGGAGGCTGTCGGCACCGCCCGGGTCGCCGAGACTGTCACCATGAATGCGCATCCGAACAAGCTGATCGAGGAACTCGACCGCATCTTGTTGAGCCGCTGGTACAACAATATTCCGAACCGCCGCTACACGCGCCGTTCCCCGCAAATCAACGGCAGGCAAGGGCAGTTCACTGCCGAGCTGTTTGAAGAAACCCAGCCACGCCCGCAGGCCAATCGGGTGGCGGAAGGTCTCGGCCATGCGCTGTCCAGCCCGCGCTTTTTCTGGCTTACCTGCCTGACTGCGTTTGGCCTGGTGTGCGTGCTGGCCGGCGGCGTTGGCGCCTTGCTGGCGTGTGCGCATATTCTGGATGGCGCGCCTGTCGCGAGCACGCTGGAGTTTGCTATCAGCCAGCTTGCGGTTGGCTGGTTCTGCCTGAAGTCAGCGCATAAGCTGTGGGGGCGTTTCGACTTTGTCTCCGAGCTGATCTGGGTCGACATCAGCGGTAGCTACGAGTCGGCGCAAATGCACATCGGTAATCAAATGACCTCGCAGGTCCATAGCAGCAAGAACGTGATCAATGTCGAGTCGATGACCATGCGCGTATGGGTATCGGAAATTGACACCGTCATCTTCGGCAAGGACGGGGCGCGCCAGATGGTCGGAATGCGAGGATTGCCTGCATTGGCGGAAGAGATTGCTGCCACGCTCAAGGGCTTTGGCGAGACCCGCTCCGCTATTGTGGCGCCGGCTTCGCAAGAGGATCTGGCGCGCGCACGCGACCTGGCCATGCTGGCGAAGGTCGCGGGCGGGCCGGCGGATGCGGCCGAGCTGGAACACCAGGCGGCGCCTGAGTCGTCGGCCATCGCCGCGCCTGCGGCCTGCAAGCAGTGCGGCACCAGCCTGGCGCCGGAGGTCAAGTTCTGTGGCGAATGCGGGGCGCGCGCCTGACCCTGCTTACATCATCAGATTGCCAATCCGGATACCGCGGTAACGGCGGCGGTACAGCATGGCGGCGGTGGCCGTGGCCAGCACCACGGCAATCGCCACCAGCATGTCCTGGCCGCCGTGCGTCACCACGGCCGCCTGGCCGGAGTGCATGGTGGCGGCGCTGAAGCGCTTCGCAATGAAGCGTGCGCCGATCACCAGTTCCTCGTTGTTGATGGCGTTGACCACGTACAGGCCGTAGAAGCCGGGATGCACGGTCATCTTGCCGTCACGGTAGACAAAGGTGCGGCGCTCTTCGCCGATCTTGATCGTACCCACCACGTGGCCGGCGCTGTTGATGGCGGTGGCGAAGCTGTCGCCGTAGCCGATCAGCGCGCCGAGGTCGACCATCTTCCGGCCGTCCCACAGGAAGGCGTGCCAGCGCCGGCTGGGCATCTCGGAAGCACCCACCACCAGACCGCTGTCGTTGACGGCGGTGGCGCCGCTTTGCCGTCCGCCTAGTGTGCCGATGTCGCGCATGCCGCCGGCCGGCTGGTACAGGAAGGCGTGGCGATAGCCGTCCGCGCGGGCCGCCGTGCCCGCCACCGCGCCGTGCTGGTTGATCCCTGCCGCGTAACTGATATGGCCGCCCAGCGTGCCGAGGTCGCGCATTGCCCCTTCGCTATCGGCGATGAAGGCGTGGAAGTAGCCATCGCTGGTGTCGGCAAAGCCTGCCGTCTGCCCGGCGTTGTTGATGGCGGCGCCAAAGCTGCTGCCGCCGCCCAGGGTGCCGAGGTCGCGCATGGGCTCGCCCGCGCGGCGCACGAATGCGCGCCAGTGATTGCTGCCATCCTGCGCCGCGCCGACCACGTCGCCATGCGCATTGATGCCCTTGGTGTAGCTGTCGCTGCCGCCCAGCGTGCCCAGTTCGGTCAGCCGGTTCTGCTCGAACAGCACGGCGCGCTGGTGGTAGTCCTCGTCCTGCAGGATGCCGGCCACCTGGCCGCTGGCATTGATATCGACGGCAATACTGGCTTCGCTCCTGGACTCGCCAAAACCGTCCAGCGGTTCGGCGTGAAGCGGGATGGCGAGCAGCATCGCCAGTGACAGGATGGCGTGGCGCGACATGGGCATCTCCTTTTTTTTGAAATAAGGGAAGCACAGCAAATCCCGTACCAAACTGGCTTCGCCGGAAAACCCGGCCCGTTTGTCCGGAAACGGACAGCGTAGCCGTCCGGTTTCGGGCAGTCGCTTTGCATGTTATTATTAACTTAATAATTATTTTTTTGATAGGGGAATGCATGGTGCCGGGTCAAGCGGGAAGGTTGGTGGCGTTGCTGGGATTTGCATTGAGCCCCCTGGCCTTGTGGGCGCATCCCTCTACCGCAGTGCCGACGCCCGAACGGCCGGAGTGGGACAACGCTTACGATATGCAGGGCTGCAAAAAACCTGTCTGGCCCCATCAGGCGCTGCGTGAAGGCCAGAAGGGCGAAGTGACCGTGGCTTTCCTGGTCGATGCCGAAGGCAAGGTGATCGATACCGCGATCCGCAAATCCAGCAAGTACCCCTCGCTGGATCAGGCGGCGGTGGCCGGGGTGTCGCAATGCCAATTCAAACCACGCATGGTGAATGGCCACCCGGCGGCGGGCTGGCGCCTGGTCAAGTACCTCTGGTTGTCGACGCCATGGGGCACCTATGACGAGCCGACCGACGCCATGGTGCGTAACCGGCGCAAGGCGATGGAGGGCGACCTGGAAGCCTTCTACCAGCTGGCCATGGCCATGCGCTCGGAATTTGGCGACAGTGAACAGGCCATGTCCATGCTGCGTGAAGCGGCCCAGCATGGCCATCCCGGCGCCATCTACGAGCTGGCCGACGCCATGTGGCATGGCCGCGAGGGCATGAAAATGAATCAGCCCAAAGCCCTGGGCTATTACATGGCGTCGGCGGAAAAAGGCTATGCCGATGCGGAATACGAAATTGGCATGGCCTATGCCAACGGAGTGGGGGTGATGCCGGATATGGGCAAGTCGGTGTCCTGGCTCAGCAAGGCGTCCGAGCACGGCAATGCCAGCGCGCAGGTGGCCCTGGCCGATGCATTGGCCGAAGGTGCCGTCGGCGCGCCCGACTGGCAAGCCATTGCGGGCTGGTATCGCAAAGCCGCAATGGCGGATGACGATCTTGCCCAGCGCCGCCTGGCGCGCTGCTACCTGGAGGGGCGTGGCGTGGACAAGGACGCGACGCAGGCGGTCTTCTGGCTGCGCAAGGCTGCCGATCTGCGCCAGCCGAATGCGGAGGCAATGCTGGCCGCCATGTATCTCAGCGGGACCGGCGTGCAGGCCGACCGCGCCGAAGCAATGCGCCTGCTCAGGCGTTCTGCGGCGGGCGGCGACGCGGATGGCATGCTGGCGCTGGGCGACTTGCTGGCGCAGGGCGCCGATGCCGACCCTGCCCAGGCGGCGCTCTGGTATCGCCGTTCTGCCGAGATGGGTAACGCCGAAGCGGCGCGCCGCCTGGCCGCGAAGGCCCTGTGATGCTCTGTCGGGAACAATAAAAAAGCCCCGGGCATTGCTGCGCGGGGCTGTAAGGGGGAAGGTTTGCTTAGTGTGCGGCGCGCTGCAGCGGCTGCAGTTCGGGATCGGTCACGGTAGAACCCGGATGGGCCAGCTCGGCTTTCAGCTTGGCGTGGTCCAGTTCCTTTTCCCAGTTCGACACCACCACCGAAGCGACACCATTGCCGATGAAGTTGGTCAGGGCGCGGCATTCGCTCATGAAGCGGTCGATGCCCAGGATCAGGGCCATGCCCGCCACCGGAATGGTCGGCACCACGGCCAGGGTCGCGGCCAGGGTGATGAAGCCGGCGCCGGTGATGCCGGAGGCGCCTTTCGAGGTCAGCATGGCCACGCCGAGGATGGTCAGTTCCTGGGTCAGGGTCAAATCGGTATTGGTGGCCTGCGCTACAAACAGGGCCGCCATGGTCATGTAGATGTTGGTGCCGTCCAGGTTGAAGGAGTAGCCGGTCGGGACCACCAGGCCCACCACCGACTTGGAGCAGCCGAGGCGCTCCAGCTTGGTCATCAGCGAAGGCAGGGCCGATTCCGAGGACGAGGTACCCAGCACGATCAGCAGTTCTTCCTTGATGTACAGGATGAAGCGGCCGATGCTGAAGCCGGTCAGTTTGGCCACCGTGCCCAGCACGATGAAGATGAACAGGCCGCAGGTCAGGTAGAACGAACCCATCAGGCGTGCCAGCGGCAGCAGCGAGTGGATGCCGTATTTGCCGATGGTGAAGGCCATCGCGCCGAAGGCACCCAGCGGCGCCACTTTCATGATGATGCCGACCATGCCGAAGATGCCGGCCGAGATATCGTCGATCAGCTTGGTCACCGGCTTGCCGCGCTCGCCCAGCAGGGACAGGGCAAAGCCGAACAGGATCGCCACCAGCAGCACCTGCAGGATCTCGCCCTTGGCAAAGGCATCAATCACCGTGTTGGGGATGATATTCATGATGAAGTCGACGGTCGACTGATGCTTCGCCTTCTCGGTGAACTCGGCAATCGACTTGGTGTCCAGCGTCGCTGGATCGGCATTGAAACCGGAGCCCGGACGGATGATATTGGCCACGAACAGGCCGATCACCAGGGCAAAGGTGGAAATCACTTCAAAGTAGAGCAGGGCCTTGCCGCCGACGCGGCCAATTTTTTTAACGTCCTGCATGCCGGCGATGCCGGACACCACGGTGCAGAAGATCACCGGGGCGATAATCATCTTGATCAGCTTGATGAAGCCGTCGCCCAGCGGTTTCATCGAGACCGCGTCGACAGGCGAATACACGCCCAGCAGGATGCCGCAGGCGATGGCGAACAGCACCTGGACGTAGAGAATTTTATAGAACGGTTTTTTCACGGGATCTCCTCGTGTCTTTTTATTCGAGGATCCCATGATGAAAGAATTCCGGAGATATCACTATTGTGGAAACCCGCACATCAGGTCTCGTGATATCTCCGGCTTTTGGGAGAGCTTGCTGCGCGACTTACTGCGCGACCCAGCCGCCATCCATATTGAAAGCGATGCCGCGCACCTGGCGCGCCGCATCCGAGCACAGGTAGACCGCCAGGGCGCCCAGCTCTTCCGGCGTGACGAATTCTCCGGACGGCTGCTTGTCGGCCAGCAGGGCGCGCTTGGCTTCGTCATTGCTGATGCCGTCGCGCTCGGCGCGGGCGTCAACCTGTTTCTGCACCAGCGGGGTCAGCACCCAGCCCGGGCAGATGGCGTTGGCGGTGATGCCGGTGGTGGCGTTTTCCAGCGCGCACACCTTGGTCAGGCCCACCACGCCGTGCTTGGCCGCCACGTAGGCCGACTTCTGGGTCGAGGCCACCAGGCCGTGCACCGAAGCGACGTTGATCACGCGGCCCCAGTTCTTGGCCTTCATCTTCGGCAGCGCCAGGCGGGTGGTGTGGAAGGCCGAGCTGAGGTTGATGGCGATGATGGCGTCCCACTTTTCGGGCGGGAAGTCCTCGATGCTGGCGACGTGCTGGATGCCGGCGTTATTCACCAGGATGTCGATGCCGCCGAACTTCTGCTCGCCAAAGGCCATCATGGCTTCGATCTCGTGCGGCTTGGACATGTCCGCATTGTGGTAGGCCACCTGGATGCCGAATTCTTGGGCCAGGTCTTTCTGTAGCTGTTCGATCTCCGCCATGTCGCCAAAACCGTTCAGCAGCAGGTGGGCGCCTTCGGCCGCCAGCGAGCGGGCGATGCCCAGGCCGATGCCGGAAGTGGAGCCGGTCACCAGGGCCGATTTACCCTTCAAAGATGTGCTTGCCATTTCGTTCCTCTGATTAAAAAAGAGTGCGGTAAAATGTGAATCCCCGGTCATCATTACACAAAAATCCATAGGCGAGGAAGCAACCGTATGTCCGAAGCAAAAATAAAATCAGTCCAATGCGTTTCCCTGGCCGGCCTGCATCAGATGTCTTACAAGGAGTGGGGCGAGGCGGATAATCCGAATGTGCTGGTGTGCGTGCACGGGGTCACCCGCGTGGGCGACGACTTCGACAACCTGGCGCGCGCCTTGTCAGACAAGTACCGCGTGGTCTGCCCGGATGTGGTGGGCCGCGGCCGTTCCGGCTGGCTCAAGAATCCTCAGCTGTACGTACTGCCGCAATACGTGTCCGATATGGTGACCCTACTGGCACGCGTGCTGGCCAATGGCGAGCGCCAGACCGTGGACTGGTTCGGCACTTCGATGGGCGGCCTGATCGGCCTGGGCCTGGCGTCGCTGCCGGACAGCCCGATCAGCAAGCTGATCCTCAACGATATCGGCCCTGTGCTCGATCCGATCGCGCTGCAGCGCATCGGCGACTACATCGGCCAGGATCTGCGCTTCCAGAGTTTCGCGGAAGGCGCCAAATTCATCCGCGACGTGTCGCTGCCGTTTGGCCCGCACACGGACGAGGAATGGCATAAGCTGGCCAGCGACGTGCTGCGCCAGGATGCCGATGGCAAGTGGGTGCGCCACTACGATATGGGCCTGTCGCTGCCATTCCGTTCGGCCACGCCCGAATCCGCCAAGGCCGACCAGGCCATGCTGTGGGCCGCTTACGATGCGGTCAAATGCCCGACCCTGCTGGTGCGCGGCGCCGAATCCGACCTGCTGTCGCGCGAGACGGCCGAGCTGATGACCCAGCGCGGCCCCAAGGCGAAGCTAATGGAGATTCCAGGTGTCGGCCATGCGCCGACTTTCCTGCACGATGAGCAGATCGCCATCGCGCGCCAGTTCCTGCTGAACCAATAACTAACCACCTAGAGAAATAGTATGGAAATCAAACGACTGCATGTAGGCAAGCGCCTGTCCGAAGTAGCAATCCACAACAACACCGTCTACCTGGCCGGCCAGGTCGCCAACGACAAGACCATGGACATCAAGGGCCAGACCACGGATGTGCTGACCAGCGTCGACCGTCTGCTGGCGGAGGCGGGCAGCGACAAGACCTGCATCCTGAGCTGCCACATCATCCTGTCCGACCTGAAGAATTTTGGCGCCATGAATGAAGTGTGGGACGCCTGGGTCGCCCCCGGCCATACCCCGCCACGCGCCACCGTGGAAGCCAAGCTGGCCGATCCGGCCTGGCTGATCGAAGTGGTGGTGGTGGCTGCACTGCGTTAAGGATGCACTCGTCGTAAATAGTCGTACAAGGGAAGTCATGGTTTCTATTGCCGCGCTCAACAGCGCAACGTCGGAACAACTGGTGCAGGGGCTGTCGCAGGACGACGGCGCGCGCATGCTGGCTGCGCTGGATGTCGCCAGCGATGCCTATGGCGACAAGCTGTGCAGCAGCGGCCAGTCGGCCTTCGAGTTTTCCGTGGGGGTGGCCAGCACGCTGGCCTTCCTGCGTTCGGATGTCGACACCCGCATCGCCGGGCTGATGTTCGAGCTGACCCTGCTCGATCCCGTGCAGGCGCCGACCATTGAGCCGCGCTTCGGCCACGATGTCAGCGAGCTGGTGGCGGGCGTGCGCCAGCTGATCCGTCTGCGCGAGCTGACCCAGCAGCAGCACCAGCAGGGCACGGCGCGTGGCCGCAACGCCACCCAGCAGGCCATGGCGCAGGTGGAAACCCTGCGCAAGATGCTGCTGGCCATGGCTTCCGATATGCGGGTGGTGCTGGTGCGCCTGGCGTCCTGCGTCACCACCTTGCGCTACTTCGCCGAAATCAAACGCTTCGACGACCTGACCCAGGCCTATGGCCGCGAAACGCTGGAGCTGTATGCGCCGCTGGCCAACCGCCTTGGTATCTGGCAGCTCAAGTGGGAGCTGGAAGACCTGTCGTTCCGCTTCATCGAGCCGGATACCTACAAGCGCATCGCCAAGATGCTGGAAGAAAAGCGCCTGATGCGCGAAAGCTTCGTCACCAACGCGATTGCCCGGCTGGAGTCGGAAATGGCGGCGGCCGGCATCAAGGCCGAGGTGTTCGGACGGCCCAAGCACATCTACTCCATCTGGAGCAAGATGAAGGGCAAGGAGCTGGACTTCACCGACCTGTACGACGTGCGCGCCTTCCGCGTGATCGTGGCCGATGTGAAGACCTGCTATACCGTGCTGGGCGTGGTGCACAATATCTGGACGCCGATCCCGAAAGAGTTCGACGACTACATCTCGCGTCCCAAGGCCAATGGCTATCAGTCACTGCATACGGTGGTGACGGCGGAAGACGGCCGGCCGCTGGAAGTGCAGATCCGCACCCAGGAAATGCACAACTTCGCCGAGTACGGCGTGGCGGCGCACTGGCGCTACAAGGAAACCGGCGGCTCCAATTTCACCGGCCAGCAATACGATGAAAAGATCGCCTGGCTGCGCCAGCTGCTGGCGTGGAAGACCGACGTGGCGGACGCCGTGGTCGGGCAGGAGGAAAGCCAGCAGCGCGAATGGGTGGAAAAGCTCAAGGCTGCCGCGCTGGACGACCGCATCTTCGTGCTGACGCCGCAGGCGCGCGTGATCGAGTTGCCGGTGGGCGCCACGCCGGTGGACTTCGCTTACCACCTGCACAGCGACGTCGGCCACCGCTGCCGTGGCGCCAAGGTGGACGGCATCATGGTGCCGCTGAATACGCCGCTGAAAAGCGGCCAGACCTGCGAGATCATCACCGCCAAAGGCGCGCCCGGCACGGCCGGCCCCTCGCGCGACTGGCTCAGCGATGAATACACGGTGGCGACCCGCACGCGCTCGAAAATCCGCGCCTGGTTCCACGCCATCGACATGGAAGAAACCCTGTCGCACGGCCGCTCCCTGGTGGAGAAGTCGCTGCAGCGCGAGGGCAAGACCGCCGTCAACCTGGAAGCGCTGGCGCAGAAGCTGGGCTTTGCCAAGGTGGACGAGCTGTTCCTCGCGGTGGGCAAGGATTTATTCAGCCTGCGCCATGTGGAGCAGGCCCTGCATGACACGGGCGAGGTGGCCGAGCCGGAAGACGCCGTGGTCGTCGGCAAGAGCCGCGCCTCCAGCACAGAGCAGGGCGCCAAGTCGGGCGTGCTGGTGGTCGGCACGGATGGTCTGATGACCCAGCTGGCCAAGTGCTGCAAGCCGGCGCCACCGGATCCGATCGTCGGCTTCGTCACGCGCGGCAAGGGCGTCTCGATTCACCGCGCCAGCTGCAAGAACTTTGCCGAGATGCGCGCCAAGGCGCCCGAGCGGGTGATCGTCACCGAGTGGGGCCGTACGCATGGCGAGACGGTCTACCCGGTCGATATCTTCGTGCTGGCGGGCGACCGCCAGGGCCTGCTGCGCGATATCTCGGAGATTTTCTCGCGCGAGAAAATCAATGTGATCGGCGTGAACACCCAGAGCGCCAAAGGCCAGGCGCGCATGACCTTTACCGCCGAGATTGGCGCCACGGCCCAGCTGCACAAGGCGCTGGCGGCGATTACTGAAGTCAACGGTGTGCAGGAAGCACGCCGCGCTTAGGAGAGTTTGTCGATGCAGATTTCCCCGTTGGATCCTCATACCGAAGCAGCCGGCAAGCTGCTGGCGCTGTCGGACTCGCTGATGGCTTCGCTGTATCCGGCCGAGAGCAATCACATGGAAGGCCCGCAGGCGCTGGCCAGCGATAAGGTGGTATTCGTCGGCGCCTATGTGGATGGCGAGCTGGTTGGCTGCGGCGCCATCAAGAAGATGGATGACGATGCCTACTACGGCGAGATCAAGCGCGTGTTCGTGCTGGAGCAGCACCGCGGCCGTGGCTATTCGAAGAAAATCATGCAGCACCTGGAAGGCGAGCTGCGCGCGGCAGGTATTCCGCTGGCGCGCCTGGAAACGGGCAACAAGCAGCCGGAGGCGCTGGCCCTATATCAGAAGCTGGGCTATGTGGAACGTGCGCCGTTCGGCAAGTACCAGCCTGATCCGCTCAGCATCTTCATGGAAAAGCGGCTGTCCGTATGATCCATATCCGCGAAATCGACCATATCGTTTTGCGCGTTATTGACCTGGCGCCGATGCTGGCGTTTTACTGCGACGTGCTGGGTTGCCCGATCGAGCGGCGCCAGGATGAAATCGGCCTGGTGCAGCTGCGCGCGGGCAGTTCGCTGATCGATCTGGTGCCGATCGCCGGCAAGCTGGGCGCGATGGGCGGCGCGGCGCCAGGCAAGGAAGGGCGCAATATGGACCACTTCTGCCTGCGCGTGGAACCGTTTGACGAAGCCGCCATTCGCGCTCACCTGGCGGCGCATGGCGTGGCGGCAGGCCGTGTTGAATCGCGCTACGGCGCCGAAGGGGAAGGTCCCTCGGTCTATCTGAGCGACCCGGAGGGCAATGTGGTCGAACTCAAAGGCCCGCCCGCCTGACATCATGATCACACTGGAGACGCCGCGCCTGACGCTGGTTCCGCTCAGCGATGAGCATCTGCTGGAGCTGGCGCAGATCAACGGCGACCCCGAAGTGATGCGCTACATCGGCAGCGGCCTGCCGTTCTCTTTGGCTGAAAGCCAGGCCATGATCGAGCGCGTCAAAACGCGCTGGCGCGAGCAGGGTTATTCCTGGTGGGCCATGCTGCGCAAATCGGACGGCCTGATGGTGGGCGGTGCGACCCTGCAGCCAGAGGCCGGTGTGCCGGGCGCCGAAATGGAAATCGGCTGGCGCCTGCGGCGCGACTGCTGGGGGCAGGGCTACGCCAGCGAAGCAGCCCGCCGCATCCTTGAGTACGCGCAGGCGCGCGGCATCCGGCAGCTGATCGCCGTGGCCCATCCCGACAATGAAGCTTCAACCGCCGTCATGCGCCGCATCGGCATGCAATTCCGCGGCCTTGAAACCCACTACAACACCACCTGTGCGACCTGGGAATGGCGGGCGCTAGTGTGACTCTACTTCGGCCTGCAGGGTGATGTGGTCGATACCGTATTTATCCAGCAGCAGGGTCTTGATGTTTTGCAGGATGGCAGGCCACTGCTGCAGGTCGGCGATCTCGACGTGGCCGATCAGGGCCGGATGGCCGGGCGACATGTCCCATACGTGCAGGTCGTGCACCGACAGCACGCCTTCCACCTGGCCGAGGTCGGCGCCCACCTGCAGATAGTCGATGTGGTCGGGCACGCCCTTCATCAGGAAGTGGTAGGACTCGCGCAGTACGTCGACGGTGGATTTCAGGATCAGCAGTGCGACGAAGATCGACAGCAGCGGGTCGATCTGCATCCAGCCGGTAAAGTAGATCACGGCGCCCGCCGCCAGCGCGGCGATCGAGCCGAGCAGGTCGCCCATGACATTCACCAGCGCGGCGCGGGTGTTCATATTCTTTTCGCCGCGCGACAGCAGCCAGGCCAGGGTGATATTCAGCAGCAGGCCAATGCCTGCCACGATCGACACGGTCGAGCCATGCACCTGTTCCGGCTCGGCAAAGCGCTGCGCCGCTTCGAAGGTGATCCAGCCGACCAGGGCCAGCATCACCAGGCTGTTGACGAAAGCAGCCAGCGCTTCGGCGCGGCCAAAGCCAAACGAATGGCGTGCGGAAGGCGGGCGCTTGGCGATCAGCTGTGCCAGCAGGGCCAGGCCGAGTGCAGCGGCGTCAGTCACCATATGGCCTGCATCGGAGATCAGCGCCAGCGAGTGGGCCATCCAGCCGGTCACCACTTCCACCACGGCGAAGCTTAATGTCAGCGCGAGCGCCCAGGCCATCACGGCCTGGCTGCGCTGCTCGGCAAAGTGGGCGTGGACGGCGTCGCCGGCGCGATGTTCGTGCAGGTGGGCGGAAGGGGAGTGCTGTTCAGAAGGCATGCTGGAGCGAGAAAGTCTTGGGATGGGCAGTAGTGTACCGTATTGAAAGATAGTGCATTCTGTAAATGTTTCCTAGGAAAGCCCTTGTAATTGTTCGAGTGGCTCTCTATAATGCTGGTCTTCGGGCGGTTAGTTCAGCTGGTTAGAATACTTGGTCGACATCCAAGGGGTCGGGGATTCGAATTCCTCACCGCCCACCAGAACATGCAGTACAGTAGTAATAAGCAGTACAATCTCGAAAAGACAACGGGCGGTTAGTTCAGCTGGTTAGAATACTTGGTCGACATCCAAGGGGTCGGGGATTCGAATTCCTCACCGCCCACCAGACATCTGTAAGAGCGAGAAAGGCAATCACGGTTATGACACCGCGAACTACTACCAAGCTTTGGGAGTGACGCTAGTCAACGGGATTTCTTTTGCTTGAAAAAAGAGAGAAAAACGCGGCTAGCCCGCGTTTTTTTTCGTCTTAAGTTTTGTTGTTAAATATTTTGCATTAATTGGAGATCGGTATGATTTCAGTTCGCCTTCCTGATGGTTCTGCCCGTGAATTCGACGGCCCAGTCACTGTAGCCCAAGTGGCATCCAGCATTGCGACCAGCCTGGGCAAGGCTGCGCTGGCTGGCAAGGTGGACGGCAAAGTTGTCGACACCTCCTACCTGATCGACAAGAACGTCGACCTGGCCATCGTTACCGACAAAGACCCTGAAGGCCTGGACGTGATCCGCCACTCGACCGCCCACTTGCTGGCGTATGCGGTGAAAGAGCTGTTCCCGGATGCGCAAGTCACCATCGGTCCGGTGATCGACAACGGCTTCTACTACGACTTCTCCTACAAGCGTCCATTCACCCCGGACGACCTGGTGGCGATCGAAAAGAAAATGACCGAGCTGGCCAAGAAGGACGAGCCGGTCACCCGCAAGGTGCTGCCGCGCGATGAGGCCGTGGCTTACTTCAAGTCGATCAACGAACACTACAAGGCCGAGATCATCGCTTCGATCCCGTCCAATGAAGACGTGTCGCTGTACACCGAAGGCAACTTCACCGACCTGTGCCGCGGCCCGCACGTACCATCGACCGGCAAGCTGAAAGTCTTCAAGCTGATGAAGCTGGCCGGCGCCTACTGGCGCGGCGACTCCAAGAACGAGATGCTGCAGCGTGTCTACGGCACCGCCTGGACCAAGAAGGAAGACCAGGAACAGTACCTGTTCCAGCTGGAAGAAGCGGAAAAGCGCGACCACCGCAAGCTGGGCAAGCAGCTGGACTTCTTCCACTTCCAGGACGAGGCGCCGGGCCTGGTGTTCTGGCATCCGAAGGGCTGGACCATCTGGCAGCAGGTGGAGCAGTACATGCGCCACAAGTACCAGGTCAACGGCTACCAGGAAGTGAAGGCGCCGCAGATCCTGGACTCCAGCCTGTGGGGCAAGACCGGCCACTGGGACAACTACCGCGAAAACATGTTCGTGACGGAGTCGGAAAACCGC
>Ga0213872_10001547_pt1 | contig 14745 bp, 5 predicted proteins | sample VelepicomBERX_R2_FD_160071 | JGI IMG/M metagenome (GOLD analysis project Ga0213872, IMG submission 160071) | Rhizosphere microbial communities from Vellozia epidendroides in rupestrian grasslands, the National Park of Serra do Cipo, Brazil - RX_R2 | ecosystem: Host-associated > Plants > Roots >...
TTGCCCTGCCAGGCCGCCAGGTCGTCCAGCAGCGACTGCGCCAGATGCATGGCGCAGCCGTCGCGCCCGGCCAGCAGATGTTCGCGCAGGCGGCGTTTGCCGTAGGCGATGTCCTTGGGGCCGCCGATCTGGTCGGTCAGGCCGTCGGTGGCCAGGAACAGCAGGCTGCCCGGCGCCACCTCCAGGGTGCGGTTGCTCCATTGGTAGTCCAGCGGCGTATCGACATAGCCCGCGCCCATGCGCTCGCCGTCGATGGTCAGCACGGCCGGCTGGCGCGGATCGAGCTGGTAGAGCGGCAGGCGGGCGCCGGCAAAGCTCAGCTGGCGGCTGGCGCGGTCGAACCACAGGAAGGCGGCATCGAGGCCGTCGTCGGAAGCGTTGCCGCCCCGTTCAGCGCTGCGCTCCACCTGGCCCAGCATGGTCTTGACGCCGCGGTTGACCTGGGACAGCAGGCGCGCCGGGTCGCGCGGGCCGTGCTGCTGCAAGGCCTGGGTCAGCGTGGAGGAGGAAATCAGGGTCATGAAGGCGCCCGGTACGCCATGGCCGGTGCAGTCGGCGATGGCGGCAAACCAGCCGTCCGGATAGCGGGCGAAGTGGTAGAAATCGCCGCCCACCACGTCGCGCGGCTGCCATTCCAGGTGGGCGTCGTCCAGCGTTTCGGCCAGGGCCAGGCTGGAAGGGCTGAGCAGGGCGCGCTGGATCACGCTGGCGTAGTCGATGCTGTGCATGATCTGGCGGTTCTTTTCCGCCTGCAGATTGGCCACCACGTTCATCAGCTGCAGGCCAAAGCCCACGCCCGCCAGCGCGTGTTCGCGGGTGACGATGAAACCGTCGGCCAGCGCCTTTTCGCCCGATTCGACCGCACGGAAGGCCAGTTCCTCGATGCTCATGCCGGCATCGACGATCAGCGGCTCCTTGTCCATGAAGGCGATGCAGCTCTTCTTGCCATAGACCTCGTGGTAGAAGGGCTTGGACATCTGCGACAGGAAGATATTGCGGCTGATCAGGCCAATCGGGCGGCCATGCTCGATCACGGGAAGGCTCATCAGGTCGCGCCGTTCGCTGAACAGTTCCAGCACAGCGAAGTTGGACACGTCGGACTGTACCGACACAGTCTCCACGCACAGATCGGCGGCGACCGACAGGCGAAAACGAGGCAGGTGCAAGCGGGAGGCGTTGAATTCCACGTAGAGGACCTTTTAGCGGGAGGATCGAACCATGCTATCAAGCAATTGTTACTTCTTCATTACACATGAAAAGTCATTATTGACCAAAAATCATTAATATTTCCACAATGTAATATCCGGGTCACATTTGGCCGGTATACTTGGCCCATTAATGCTTTTTGACCTACACAAACCTATGAAACTCCCGAATATGAGCACTGGCACCCGCGTGGTGGCCTCGTTTGCCCTGGTCCTGCTGCTGATGGCGTGCATGAGCATTGTCTCGCTGTGGCGCCTGCAGGCCGCCAAGGAGACCGCCTCCAACCTGGTGGACGACAAGCTGGCCAAGCAGCAGCTGACTTCGGAAATCCTGGGCGCGACCCAGTTGAACGGCTTGCGCGCGGTGTCCATCGCCCGCAGCGACAGCCTGGAAGTGGCCGACATCTTCCAGGCCCAGTTGAACGCCGGCGAAAAGACCCTGGCGGCGCTGGAGACCCGCCTGAAGGCACTGCCGCAGAACGACAAGGAGCAGGGCCTGCTGCGTACCGTGGCCGAGCGCAAGGCGGCTTACCTCAAGCTGCGCGATGAGATTTTCAAGATGAAGGACATGGGCCGCGTGCAGGAAGTGGCGGACCTGATCGACAATAAGCTGGACGGCGTCTTCAAGGCCTACATCGCCGCGCTGGATCAGCTGCTGGATTTCCAGACCCGGGAAGCGCACGACATGGCCGAGAGCTCGGCCACGCAGTTCGCTGTCAGCCGCGGCCTGCTGGTGGCGCTGGGCGCGGCCGCGCTGGCGGTCGGCGCGGTGCTGGCGGCGGCACTGACACGCAGCATCGTGGGCCCGCTCAAGCAGGCCGCCGCGCTGACCGAACAGGTCGCGCAGGGCGACCTGACGGTGGCGATCGAGCATGGCCGCCGCGACGAAATCGGCCAGCTGTTCGATGCGCTGAGCCATATGACCGAGCGCCTGGCCACCACCGTGGGCCTGGTGCGCGACGACGCGGTGGCCATCGATGGCGCCTCGCGCGAGATCGCCCAAGGCAACCTGGATCTGTCGCGCCGCACCGAACACCAGGCGGCGGCGCTGGAGGAAACGGCGTCGTCGATGGAAGAGCTGACCCTCGCGGTCCGGCAGAACAGCCACAATGCGCGTGAAGCGAATGCGCTGGCGCAGTCGGCGTCGGCGGTGGCGGGCAAGGGCGGTGCGGTGGTGTCGCAGGTGGTGGACACCATGGAGAATATCAACGCCTTCGCCCACAAGATCACCGACATCACCAGTGTGATCGACGGGATCGCCTTCCAGACCAATATCCTGGCGCTGAATGCCTCGGTCGAGGCGGCGCGCGCCGGGGAACAGGGCCGTGGCTTTGCCGTGGTGGCGGGCGAGGTGCGCAACCTGGCGCAGCGTTCGGCCAGCGCGGCCAAGGAGATCAAGGTGCTGATCAATGATTCGGCGGAGCGCATCGCCAGCGGCAGCGCACTGGCCCATGAAGCCGGCGCCACCATGCAGGAAGTGGTGGCGAGCGTGCAGAAGGTCACCGACATCATCGGCGCGATCAGCATGGCCAGCACGGAGCAGGAACGCGGCATCCAGCAGGCCAATGCCGCCATCGCCGATATGGACGGCGTGACGCAGCAGAACGCGGCCCTGGTGGAGGAAGCCGCAGCGGCGGCCGACGCCATGCAGATGAAGGCGCGCGAGCTGGCCGAGTCGGTCGGCTACTTCCGCCTGGACGGCGTCCAGGGCGGGGCGGCGCCAGCTGGCAAGCCGCTGCACGGCAAGGGCCCGCAGGGAGGCGCCGCGCCTGCCGGCCGGCTGGCGCTGTCCTGAGCCAGGCCTTCGCATGCGGGTGGCAGGCTCGCGCTAGAATGGCGGTTTGATCCGCCATTCGCCCACACGATGCCACCAGCCCGCACCATTCTCGTTCCTCTTCCGCTGCGCGATTTCGATCCGACCGAAGCGGCGGTCAGTTGGCGGATCTTGCGCGCGGCCGGTCACCGGCTGGTCTTTGCCACCGCTGACGGCACGCCTGCCCAGGGTGATCCGATGATGCTGAGCGGCGAGGGCCTTGATCCCTGGGGCTGGGTTCCCGGCCTGCGCAAGCTGCGTCTGTTCGGGCTGATGCTGCGCGCCGATCGTCATGGCCGCGCCGCCTACGCCGCCATGGCGCAGGATCCCGCCTTCCGCCAGCCGCTGTCCTTTGCCGCGCTGGACCCGGCGCAGTTCGATGCTTTGCTGCTGCCCGGCGGCCACGCCAAAGGCATGCGGCCGTATCTGGAGGACGCCCGCCTGCGAGCGCTGGTGGCCGAGTTCTTCGACAACGATAAGCCGGTGGCCGCCGTCTGCCACGGCGTGCTGCTGGCGGCGCGTTCGATTTCAGCGCGCAGCGGCAAGTCGGTACTGCACGGCCGCCAGACCACCGCCCTGACCTGGAAGCTGGAAAAGAGCGCCTGGGATCTGACCCGCTTCCTGCTGCGCTTCTGGGATCCCGGCTACTACCGCACCTACCGGGAGAGCAAGGGCGAAGCGCCCGGCTACTGGAGCGTGGAGCAGGAAGTCAAGCGCGCGCTGGCCTCGCCCCAGGACTTCAAAGACGTGCCGGCCGGCGCGGCCGACCACTTCCGCAAGACCAGCGGCCTGCTGCGCGATACGCCGGATGACGAACGTCCGGCCTGGGTGGTACGCGACGGCCGCTACCTGTCGGCGCGCTGGCCTGGCGATGTGCATACCTTTGCGCGCCGCTTTGCCGCCATGCTGGCGGAATAAGGGCCGCGCGCCATGCCCAAGACACCGCAAGCCACGCCACGCATGTTCAGCCTGGCCTGGCCGCTGCTGGCCGAGCTGGGACTGACCACGCTCTCCGGCCTGGCCGGCACCACGCTGGCGGCGCGCCTGTCCGATACATCCGGCGCCGCCTTCGCCATGGCCAACCAGGTCTCGGCCACCTTGTTCATCCTGTTCCGCATCATCGGCGCGGGCGTCAGCGTAGTGGTGACGCAGAACCTGGGCGGCGGCCAGCGCGAAGCGGCCAACAAGGTGGCCCGCGCGGTGCTGGGCGCCAGCACCTGGCTTGGCGTGCTGACCTCCTTGCTGGCCTTGCTGGGCGCGGGCGGCCTGCTGCATCTCCTGAACGCGCCGGCCGAAGTGCTGCCGCTGGCCGTGCCATTCCTGCAGGCGCTGGCCCCGGCCTTGCTGTTCGACGCCTGGAATGCCTCCATGGCCAGCGTCATGCGGGCGCACCTGCGCACGCGCGACACCCTGCTGGTGCTGATCATCATGCACGTCAGCCATCTTGCCCTGGCGGTGCCGCTGATGCATGGCTGGGGGGCGCTGCCCGCGCTGGGATTGCCCGGCTATGCGCTGGCGCTGGCCTTGAGCCGTGCGCTCGGGCTGGCCCTGCATCTGTGGCTGTGGCGCCTGCACCTGGCGATCGTGCCGGCCCGCGACGACTGGTGGCGCCTGCCCCGGCGCGAACTGGGCGCGGTGCTGCATATCGGCCTGCCCGGCGCGGCCGAGAATATCGCCTGGCGCCTGGGCTTCATGGCCAGCGTGGCGGCGGCCGGCCGGCTCGGCGCCGCCGCCCTGGCGACCCAGGCTTATGTGCTGCAACTGATGGGCGGGGTGATGATGTTCAGTATCGCCACCGGCTTTGCGGTGGAGATCGTGGTTGGCTACATGATCGGCGCCGGACGGCTGCGCGAAGCGCACCACATCGTGCGGCGCGCGCTGCTGCGCGGACTGGCGGTCAGCGTGGTGTGCGCCGCGCTGGCGGCGCTGGCCGGACGCTGGCTGCTGGGCTGGTTCACGCAGGATGCCGCCATCGTCAGCGCGGGCGCGACGCTGCTCTGGCTGACCGTGATCCTGGAGCCGGGCCGGGTGTTCAACCTGGTGGTGATCAACGGCTTGCGGGCGGCGGGCGATGCGCGCTTCCCGGTGGCGGCGGGGGCCTTGTCCATGCTGCTGGTGCTGGCCGGCGGCAGCTGGCTGTTTGGCGTGGTGCTGGGCTGGGGCCTGCCGGGCGTCTGGCTGGCCTATGCCGCCGACGAATGGATCCGCGGCCTGATCATGTGGCGGCGCTGGGCGCGGCAGCAATGGGTGCCGCATGCGCGCGCCTCGCGCAAGCGGCTCAAGCCGATGATCGTGGTGGAAGGCTAAGCCGCAGCCACCTGCTTTACCGCACAATCTACGGCACGATCTTGATGACGTTGTCGCGCGGGACCGCGCTGTAGCCCAGTATGGCCAGATTGCGGCCCTGGGTTTTGGCCCGGTACAGCGCCTGATCGGCCGAGCGCACCAGCATATCCGCGTCCTCTCCGTCCTGCGGCACCATGGCCGCCACGCCGATGCTGACGGTGACGTGGCCGAGCGGCGATTTTTCATGCGGCAGGGCCAGCTCCTCGACCGCGGCGCGCAGCTGCTCTGCGATGGCCAGCACGGCGTCGGTCGCCGTGCCCGGCGCAATGAATGCGAATTCTTCGCCGCCGTAGCGCGCCGCCAGATCGGTGCCGCGCCGCGCCGCCTGGCCCAGTACCGCAGCCACCTGGCGCAGGCAGTCGTCGCCAGCCTGGTGGCCGTAGCGGTCGTTGTAGGGCTTGAAGTGGTCGACGTCGATCATGGCCAGCGACAGCGGCTCGCGCTTGCGCCGGGCGCGCGCCCACTCGCGCGCCAGCACCTCGTCAAAGGAGCGCCGGTTGGCCAGGCCGGTCAGGCCGTCGGTGGAGGCCATCGCGCTCAACTTGCGGTTCGACTCTTCCAGTTCGGCGGTGCGCTGCGCCACCAGCACTTCCAGCCGCTGCGCGCGCCGCTTGAAGCGGTTCACCCGGGCCCGATAGGCCAGGACGCCGGCGCCGGACACCGCCAGCACAGCCGCCAGCCGGAACCACCAGGTTTGCCAGTACGGTGGCGTGATGGTGATCGGCAGTTCAATCACCGAGCTGTGCAAGCCCTTGTTGCTGGTGGCGCGCAGCAGGAAGCGGTATTCGCCTGGATACAGGTTGGCGTAGCTGGCCGTGGGATGGCCGGCGTCGGCGTTGATCCATTCCTCGTCGAAGCCTTCCAGCTTGTAGCTGTACTGGTTGCGCCGTGGCGCCGCGTAGTGCAGGGCGGCGAATTCCAGCGTCAGCACGGCGGGGCTGGCGGGCAGGGTCAGGCTGCGCGGCGCAATGACGCTGCCCTCGAGCCGCACCTTGGGCGGCACGCTGCGCGTGAGCGAGCGCTCGGACAGGCGGATGTCGGTGATCGCCACTTGCGGCGGCGTGGGCGCGCGAAACGGCAGCGCAGGATACACGGCGGTGATCCCCGTGCTGCTGCCGAAATAGAGCTTGCCGTCGGTGCTGCGCGCCGATGCCCCCAGGTACAGGCCATCCGTCAAGCCATCGTCGGCCGAGTACTGGGTGAAGACCCCGCTGGCCGGGTCGAAGCGCGACAGGCCCCTGGCGGTGGCGATCCACAGGATGCCGCTCTGGTCGCTCTGGATCGATTCGATCATCACCGGGCCTGGCGTGCCGTCGCCGACGTAGGCGCGGAAGCGCGGCTGGCCGTCGCGGTCCGGCACCATGCGGTTCAGGCCGCGCGTGGTGCCGATCCAGATGGTGCCGTACATGTCTTCGTACAGGCAGCTCACCTTGTCGTTGCCGAGGCTGGCGGGCTGGCGTTCGTCATGGCGGAAGTGGCGGAACTTGCCGCTGTGCTGGTCCAGCAGGTCGAGGCCGCCGCCCCGGAAGAAATCCCCAACCCACACACGTCCCTGGCTGTCTTCCAGCACGGTGCTGGTGTCGTCCTGGCCGCGGCTGGCGGGGTCGGCCGGATCGTGGCGGTACTTGCGCAGCCGCCCCGTGGCCGGATCCAGGTGCTGCAGGCTGCCGGCGGTGGCCAGCCAGAGCGTGCCGTGCCGCCCTGGAGCGATGGTATTGATATAGCCCTCGGACGGGCTGTCGTAGGGGATCATGGTGAAGCGGCCAGTGGCGGCGTCGAAGCGGTTCAGGCCCTTGGAGGTGCCGACCCAGAGCGGGCCGTCCGGCTGCTGGTACAGGGCATGCACCGAATTGTGGCTGAGCGTACCGGGCTGGCCATTCTGCGCCGTGTATTTGCGCACCAGGCGATGGCTGGCCGGATCGAACAGCGCCAGGCCGTCGTCCACCCCGAGCCAGATCCGGCCCTGCGGCGCCGCCGCCACGCTGCGCACGAAATTACTGGATGGGAAGCTGTCCGGCGCCACCGCGCGCGGGATGATGCGTTCAAAGCCGTAATTGCCCATGTTGGCGCGGCTGACCCCATCGGTAAAACTGGCCACCCACAAGGTGCCGCCACGGTCTTCCATGGCCGCGTTGATGGCATTGCTGGGCAGGCTGCGGCTGTCTTCGGCCTGGTGCAGATAGGTCTGGAAGCGCTGGGCGGCGTCGTCCCAGCGTTGCAGGCCTTCGGTGCGGGTGCCGATCCAGATGCCGCCGCCGCGGTCCATGTCGATGCTGTTGACGCGGCCCAGCGGCCCGTTCAGGCGCCGGCGTTCGGCCCAGGGGGTGCCGGTGCGCCACAACACGACGCCGGCGTCGGTGCCGAGCCACAGCTTGTCGCCGTCGTACAGCATGGCGCGCACGTCGTTGACCTTGGGATCGGGATGGGCCGGGTCGTCCACCCGCAGGTGCAGGAAGCCATCCTTGCCGGGCGCGCGGTAATCGATCCCGGCCGGCCAGGTGGCGGCCCAGACGCCGCCTTCCTTGTCGACGGCGATGGCGTTGATGTCGTTATGGGCCAGCGCTTCCGGCAGCAGCGAATTGGCGCGGTAAAGCTGGAAGCGGCCGTTGCCGGGATCGAAGTGCTGCAGTCCGCCCCAGCTGGCGATCCACAGTCCGCCCGCGCCATCGCCCGCCAGGCGGCGGATGATGCGCGCCTGCGCCGGGGCATCCGGTGGCGCAAGGCGCTGGAAGGCATCGCTGGCCGGGTCGAAGCGCGCCAGCCCTTCGTCGGTGCCGACCCATACCCGGCCCGCGCCGTCGCAGTACAGCGCCGATACACGCCCCCCGGGCAGCGAGCGGGGATTGGCCGGATCGTTGCTGTACTTGACTACGTTGCGGCCATCGTAGCGGTACAAGCCGCCCTCGATGGTGCCGATCCAGATGAAGCCCTGGAGGTCCTGCGCCAGCGAGAGAATCGACTGGCTGTCGGAGCCGAGCGATTCGAGCGGCTCGAAGGTGAGGGGCAGGAAGGAGGGCTGCGACGGCGCGGCGGCCAACACCGTCCCATGCAGCAGGCACGTGCCCAGCACGGCGCCAGCCGCAAGTCTGACGATGGAAAGCACCAGCCGCCTGCCGCTCATCTGCTGCTCGTCTGTGAGAATTGGAGAGAATCCTACAAGCAAAGAATATGGACGGCGTGGCAAGTTCCGTCAATCTCTTTTTGCGCCCTGTGGCGCGGGCAGTACAGCTTGGCGGATTCAGCGATTGGCGGGCAGGTGGCGGGCGATGGTCTGCAGCATCTCGTCGACGTCGATCGGCTTGGCGATGAAGTCGTTCATGCCGCATTCGATGCACTGCTCGCGTTCCGAATGAAGCACGCCGGCCGTCATGGCCAGCACGGGGAGGTCCAGCTTGAGGTCATGGCGGATGCGCCGGGTGGCTTCAAAGCCGTCCATCTCCGGCATCTGCACGTCCATCAGCACCAGGTCGAAGCGGTGCGCGTCGGTGGCCAGCAGTTCCACCGCCGCGCGGCCGTTGTCGACCGCTTCGATGCTGGCGCCGGCGAAGGTCAGCATGCTCTTGGCGACCAGCTGGTTGATCGGATTGTCCTCCACCAGCAGCAGGCGCGCGCCGTCCAGGCGCAAGCCGGCCGGGGCGGCGCCGGACCCTGTGGCCGCGTCTTCGCTGGCCGGGCTGGGCGCGCCGCCCGCCGTGCTGCCGCTACGCGCCTTGCGGGCGGCGGCGGCGGCCTGGACCGCCTCGGCCAGGCGCGCCGCCGTGACGGGCTTGAGCAACACGGCGTCGGCGGCGGCAGCGCCGTCGACATGCAGCAGCTTGCCCTGGCCGAAGGCGCTCACCATCAGCAGGATCGGCAGTTCGGCGCCATGGCGGGTCTGGCGCATGGCCTGCATGGCCGCGACACCGTCCATGCCCGGCATGTTCCAGTCGACCAGTACCGCGTCAAAGCCGGCGCCGGCGTGCTCCAGGCGCTCCAGCGCTTCCGCCCCGGAGGCGCAGCGTTCGCAGTCCCAGCGCCGGGCGCGGATGGTCTTGCACAGGTATCCGGCGCTGGTCTCGTCGTCATCCACCACCAGCAGGCGCGGAACGTGCGCGCTGGCGGGGGCGCTGGGCTCGCTGGTGGCGGTCAGGGTGACGGTGAGGGTAAAGCTGCTGCCGCGCCCCGGCACGCTGGCCACTTCGATCGCGCCGCCCATCAGCGTGGCGATGCGGCGCGAGATGGCCAGGCCCAGGCCGGAACCGCCGAAGCGGCGCGTCATCGAGGCGTCCGCCTGCGAGAACGGCGCGAACAGCTGCGCTTGCAGTTCGGGGGCGATGCCAATGCCGCTGTCGCGCACGGTAAAGCGCAGCTGTACCGGCATGGTATGTCCCGGCATCGGCGGCAGGGTCGCCAGCTGTACCAGTACGTAGACGTAGCCGGTCTCGGTGGACTTGATGGCGTTGCCCGCCAAATTGATCAGGATCTGTTGCAGGCGGTGGGCGTCGCCCAGCAGCTGCTGCGGGACGTCCGGCTCGACGCCGATGGCCAGCTCCAGGTCTTTCTCGCCGGCGTTGACGCTCATGATGGTGGCCACCGCTTCCAGCACGGAGCTGAGCTGGAAGGGCGCGGGCGACAACTCCATGCGGCCCGCTTCGATCTTGGAAAAGTCCAGCACGTCGTTCAGGATGCTGAGCAGGGAGTTGCCTGACAGGCGGATCATCTCCAGGTATTTGTGCTGCTCGGGGGACAGCTCGGTGTTGCCCAGCAAATGCGCCATGCCCAGCACCGCATTCAGCGGCGTGCGGATCTCGTGGCTCATATTGGCCACGAACTCGCTCTTGGCGCGGCTGGCCGCCTCGGCCTGGTCGCGCGCCAGGATCAGCGAGCTCTCGGACTCGCGCAAGGCCAGGGTCATTTCGGTCGCCAGCGCTTCGGCATAGGCGTGGCGCGCCGTTAGCGCGCGCACCACGCCAAAGAACAGCAGGCTGATGACGGTGCCGCCCAGCAGGACGATGTGGGCCTTCTGGCGGTCGATCTGGTCCTCGAACGCCGCCATCGAGGTAAACCGCAGGGTCCAGCGGTGATTGGCCAGGTCCAGCGGCACATCCAGGGTGAAGGGATTGGGGTAGAGCCCCGCTTCGGCGGCGGTGCGCTCGCTGGTGGCGTACAGCCGGCTGGCGCTGTCGGTCAGCTCGCCGTCGAAGATCTCCATTTGCACGGTCTGGCTATCCTTGCCCAGGATGCCGCGCATCAGGTCGGCGCTGCGCAAGGGCGCGTAGGCAAAGCCCAGCAGGGCGCCCAGGCGCTCGCCGGCGCTGGCGGTCGGCATGCCATGGCGGTAGAGCGGCAGGTAGATCAGGAAGCCGGCTTGCTGGTCTATGCCATTTTCCTGCACCAGCGTCACCTTGTCCGACATGGCCGGCTCGCCCAGGCGGGCGGCGCGCAGCATGGCGTCGCGCCGCACCGGGTCGGACATCATGTCGAAGCCGAAGGCGCGCAGATTGCGGCCGTTAAAGGGCTCCAGGTAGCGCACGATGGCGGCGGCCGACTGGCCTGAGGATTCCGGCCAGCTGCGGAACCGGGGAAAGCCTTCGGCCTGCACCGATTGATCGAAGGCGGCGCGCTGTACTGCCGGGACGTATTCGGCAAAGCCCAGGCCCTGGATGCCGGGGAAGTAGTGCGGAATGTCGATCCCCTCGACAAACAGGCGCCATTGTTCGCGGCTGACGCCGGGCAGGGTGTGAAACAGCGCCTGGGCGCTGCGCAAGCCGGATTCGTAGAGTTCGATGCGCTTGGCGATGCGCTGCTGGATATTGGCGCAGGAGGCGGCAAACTGCTCGCGCGCGCGGTGCTCGGTATTGACGGAGACCAGATGCCACACCAGCACAGTGAGCCCGATACCGGCAAACAGTGTGAGCCACTGTGCCATAAAGCCTTCCGCGTGGGTGGCGGGCAAGCGTTGGCGCTCGCTGACGTCGGCGCACAGGATCATGCCGATCACGCTGCACAGCACCACAAAGCTCTCCAGTGAGATCAGCGCGTCGTTCAGGGGGCCGGCGGCAAATGGTCCCAGCCCGTGCGTGGTGCCGAGCACGGCGCCGCCGGCGGTCAGCAGGCACACCAGGCTGGTGCCGCGCGCGCCAAAGCGATAGGAGGTCCAGCCGATGGCCAGCATGAACAGGTAGGCCATCCAGCGCGGGCCGGCGTCGGCGGAATAATGCTGGTTAAAGGTGAGCGCGATCAGGACCGACAGGGCGGCCAGCGACAACAGGGCTTCGGCAACGCGGGCCGGGCGCATGCGGCTGCGCCGGATTCCGCTCCACTGCGCGCTCCACAGCACAATCGCAGGCGCCACCACCAGCACACCGGCCGTATCACCCACCCACCAGGTGGCCAACACAGTCCAATACGCGCTGCCGGGCACCAGGCCGGATACCAGCAAGGACAGGCTGCCCACGCCGGCGCTGACCGCGCACATGGCCATGGCTATGCCGATAAATTTGTACACCGCCTGCAGCTCGATCAGCGCCATGCCGTTGAGGAAGCGCCGCAGCAGCCAGGCGCCGCTCAATGCCTCCAGGGTGTTGCCGCCGGCGATGACGGCCGAGACCAGGATGACCTGCGCATCCAGCGGCAGGCCGTTGGCGTGAAAGGTAGCGACGTTGGCGGCGAAGGCGCCCAGCAGGATGCCCGGCCAGATCCGGTAGCCAGCCAGCAGCATGGCGCCCAGGGCGATGCCGGAGGGTGGCCAGACCGGCGTGGCGTTACTGTTGGCAAAGGCCAGCAGCAAGCCGGCCCGCGCAGCCAGGTAATAGCACAAGGCCAGGATCGCGATCCGCAGCGCGGTCTGCAGCGGAGACCCTGGCTTCAGGCGGTACTCACTCAGGAACGGCAGGACAGGCGCGGTCGCAGCGGGCGGCACGGCGTGGTGGGCAGGCGGCGGCGACTCGGGTCCGGCACTCATGGTTGGGAAACGGTAGTGAAGCGTGTTGTCGTACGGGAAATAACTATAGCCGAAAATGGCCTCTTTCAGGGCTAATTTTCTCGCGCGCGCTGCGCCCGTCTCGGATGTGCCACAATGGAATTGTTGTCACTACGGCACGAATTATGTGATACTTTGACAATCGATTTGTGGGAATGTCCCCTGGATTCATGGTGTTACCTCGTCTTATACCGGCCACGCTCCGGTTCCGGCTCAGCAGCATGGTGGTGGTCCTGGTGCTGGGGGCTGCTGTCACGGTGACCGCTGCGGCCTTGCTGCTGGCGGAGCGGGATATGAAAGCCGTCATCGGCAATCAGCAATACGCGCTGCTGGCCGGCGCCGCCGCGCATATCGACGAGCACCTCGCCGCCAAGAAAGCCATGCTGGCCACGCTGGCGGAATCGCTGCCCGCCGATCTGCCGTCCAGTCTTCCATCTGATCTGCAGCGCCTGCACGCGGTACTGGCCGCGCGCAAGGCGCTCAACAAGGAATTCTCCCTGCTGGAAGTGTACCGGGACGACGGCAGCCTGCTGGACGTGCAGGGTGGCGCCATGCCGGCGCGGGCCTTCAGCGCCCGGGGCCTGCCGTATTTTGAACAGACCCTGCGCAGCGGGAAGGGCGTGGTTTCGGCGCCCTTTGTCAGCGCCGTCAGCGGAGCGCCGACGGTGCTGATCACGGCGCCGGTGCTGGATGGGCAAGGCAAGCCGCGCATGGTGCTGGCGGGCGCGATCAACCTGCTGCACTATGCGCCGTTCGAGGCGCTCAGCGCGCTCAAGCCGGGCAGCACCGGCTTCACCTTTATCATGACCAGCGATGGCGTCTTGCTGAGCCATCCCGACAAGGCGCGCATCCTCAAGAACATCAACGAGGCGCCGGGGCGCAATGCCGCCACCGAAATGGCGCTGAACGGATACCAGGGCTGGACCGAGGCGCGCAACAAGCGCGGCGTGATGGGCATCTATGCCTACCGGCGGCTGAGCCAGACCGGCTGGATCGTGGCGGCGCGCTATCCCAGCGATGAAGCGCTGGCGCCATTGCGGGAAGTTCGCGACGAGGCCGCCGCTGCCGCCATCGTCTTTGCCGGCCTGGCTGGTTTGCTGGCCTGGTTCGGCATCGCGCGCCTGCTGCAACCCTTGCAGCGCCTGCGCCGCAATATTGCACAGGTCAAGGACAGCCAGGCAGGCATCCATCTGCTGCAGCTGGAACGCCAGGACGAAATCGGAGAACTGAGCGGCGCCTTCTACCGCATGGTGGCCGAACGCGAAGAGGCGCAGGCGCGCACCCGCAATATCGCCGACAATCTGCCGCTGCTGGTGGCCTACCTCGATCGGGACAAGCGCTATCAGTTCACCAACCGGCACTTCATGACCTTGTGGGGCCTGGACCCGCAGGCCATGCTGGGCAAGTCGGTGCCGGAGGTGTTCGGCACGCTGGCGGACAGCTGGCACGAGCAGCTGGACGCGGCCCTGGCGGGCCAGCGGCTGCACTATGAACGGGCCATTCCCCGCGCCGACGGCGAGCAGCACCTGATGGTCGACCTGATCCCCGACCTGGCGCCGGACGGCAGCGTGCGCGGGGTCTACTTCATGGCCACCGACATCACCGCACGCAAGAACGCCGAGTTGCGCCAGGCCGCCAGCGAGCGCCGCGCTGAAGCGGCCAGCCGCGCCAAGAGCGAATTCGTGGCCAATATGAGCCACGAGATCCGCACCCCGATGAATGCGGTGCTGGGCGTGGCCTACCTGCTGGGGAATACCGAGCTGGATGCGGTGCAGAAGAAATACCTGGACATGATTCTGGCGTCAGGCAACGCGCTGCTGGGCATCCTGAACGACGTGCTGGACTTTTCCAAGATCGAGGCAGGGCGCATGGAGCTGGCGCCGGTGCCGTTCCAGCTGAACGATGTGCTGAACGCCATCGCCACCGTCATGACCCTGAACGCGGGCGGAAAAAATCTCGAGCTGGCCATCGGCGTCGATCCCGGCGTGCCGCTGGCGCTGACCGGCGACGCCCTGCGGCTGCAGCAGATTCTCATCAACCTGGTCAACAACGCCGTCAAGTTCACCGAACAGGGCGAAGTGTCGCTGCTGGTGGAGCGGCTGGGCCGTCCCGGCGCCGACAGCGGTGTCACGCTGCGCTTTGTGGTGCGCGATACCGGTATCGGCATGGATGTGGAAGAGCAGAGCCGCCTGTTCCGCGCCTTCAGCCAGGCCGACGCCACCACCACGCGGCGCTTTGGCGGCACCGGCCTGGGGCTGGCGATCTGCCGCCGGCTGGCGGAGCTGATGGGCGGGACCATCGAGGTGCGCAGCGCCAAGGGCGTGGGCAGCGAGTTTGTCGCCACGCTGCCCTTCGGCGCCGCACAGGAAGCGGGCCCGCCCATGGCCGCCAGCGGCCTGCCTGAGCTGCGCCTGCTGGTG
>Ga0213872_10001548_pt1 | contig 14728 bp, 11 predicted proteins | sample VelepicomBERX_R2_FD_160071 | JGI IMG/M metagenome (GOLD analysis project Ga0213872, IMG submission 160071) | Rhizosphere microbial communities from Vellozia epidendroides in rupestrian grasslands, the National Park of Serra do Cipo, Brazil - RX_R2 | ecosystem: Host-associated > Plants > Roots >...
ACGAAGATGCGGAAGGCGTCGCGCACCTTGTCGAAGGTGCCGTAGAAATCGAGATGCTCGGGGTCGATGTTGGTGACCACGGCGATGGTCGCCGGCAGCTTCATGAAGGTGCCGTCGGATTCGTCGGCCTCGACCACCGCCCATTCGCCGGCGCCCAGGCGGGCATTGGTGCCATAGGCGTTGATGATGCCACCATTGATCACGGTCGGATCGATGCCGGCCTCGTCCAGCATGGCGGCGATCATCGAGGTCGTGGTGGTCTTGCCGTGGGTGCCGCCGATGGCGATCGCCCATTTCAGGCGCATCAGCTCGGCCAGCATCTCGGCGCGGCGCACCACCGGGATCAGGCTGGCGCGCGCCGCCATCACTTCCGGATTGTCGGCCTTCACCGCCGACGAGATCACCACCACCCGCGCCTCGCCGAGGTTCTCGGCGGCGTGGCCTATGCTGACCTTGACGCCCAGGGATTCCAGGCGCTTCACATTGGCGTTGGCGGCGATGTCCGAGCCCTGCACGCGATAGCCGAGATTATGCATCACCTCGGCGATGCCGCTCATGCCGATGCCGCCGATGCCGACGAAATGGATCATGCCGATGGTGAGGGGAAGGCTGCTCATTCTTGCATCCCCCTCAAACGCCGGGCGCGGCTTACGGCCGCTTGGCTTCGCTCCGACTTCCCTCCTCGGCTACGCCTCGTCGTCGCTTCGCGGGCGCGCAGTCGCGCGCCGGCATTCGCCCGCTGGGACCACGCGCTCATGCCCGGCCCTCCGCCAAGTCGTTCATAAGATCGGCCAGACGCTCCGCCGCTTCCGGGGCACCTTCGGCACGGGCATGACGCGCGGCCTCGGCGAGGCCCGCCGGATCGGTCAGCAGCTTTTCCAGATGGCCGGCCAGCTTTTCCGGCGACAGATCCGATTGCGGCATCACCCAGCCCGCTCCCCGATGGGCGAACGCCCGGGCATTGGCGGTCTGATGATCGTCGATGGCGTGCGGATAGGGCACCAGCACGGCGGGGCGGCCGGCGACGGCCAACTCGCCGACCGTCGAGGCGCCGGAGCGGCAGATCACCAGATGCGCCGCGGCCAGGCGGGCGGGAACGTCATGAAAGAAGGGCTGCAAATCGGCGGTCACGCCATGGTCCTTGTAAAGCTGGGTCACCCGGTCGATATCCTCGGCCCGGCATTGCTGGTGAACGGAAAGACGGCGCTGCAGCGCCTCGGGCAGGCGGATCAGCGCCTCGGGCACCAGGTCCGAGAAAATCTTGGCGCCCTGCGAACCGCCGGTGACCAGCAGGGTCAAGGCGCGGTCGGGCGCGGGATAAGGCTGGTCGCGCAAGGCGAGAATGGCCGGGCGCACCGGATTGCCGGTGCGGCGGATCTTGCCGTGCCAGGCGGGGGCGACGCGCCCGACCTGCTCGAACGAGGTGGCGATGCGCGACACGCCGCCGGCCAGCATGCGGTTCGCGCGGCCCAGAACGGCGTTCTGTTCGTGCACGGCGGAGGGCACGCCGAGATGGCTGGCGGCCATCACGGCGGGAACCGAGGCGTAGCCGCCGAAGCCGATCACCGCCGCCGGCTTCAGACGGCGGATCAGGCGGCGCGCCTGGAAATAGCCGGCCGCCAGCGAGCCCATCGATTGCAGGCGCTTGACCGGGCTCTTGCCGGCGATGCCGCCGCCCGAGATGCGATAGGTATCGAGCTCGCCCAGGAAACCGCCATAGGCGGCGCCCCGCTTGTCGGTGACGAAGGCCAGCTTGAGCCCCCGCCGGGTCAGCTCGGTGGCCAGCGCTTCGGCCGGGAAGACATGGCCGCCGGTGCCGCCGGCGGTAAGCAGGATCAGAGGTCGCGCGGTCATACCGCCTCCTCCCGCCCATAGCGCTTGCGCGACAGGGCCAGCACCATGCCCATGCCCAAGGCAAGAGCGATTGTCGAGGAACCGCCATAGGAGATGAACGGCAGCGTCATGCCCTTGGTCGGCATCATGCGCAGCGTCGAGGCCATGTTGATGATCGCCTGCAGCCCGAACTGGACCAGCAGGCCCGAGGTCGCCAGCAGCACGAACAGGCTTTCCTCGGCCAGCATGCGGGCGAAGCCGCGCAGCACGACGAAGGCGAACAGCCCGACCACCAGAAGGCACAGGACCAGGCCGAACTCCTCGCCGGCCACCGCCATGATGAAATCGGTGTGGGCGTCCGGCAGCACCGCCTTGACCCGCCCTTCGCCCGGGCCGCGGCCGAAAAAGCCGCCATTGTGGAAGGCCTGGAGCGCGGTCATCACCTGATAATTATTGCCCGCCACCGGATCGAGGAAGCCGTCGACGCGGGCCTGGACATGGCTGAAGGTGAAATAGGCCCCGACCAGGCCGCCCAGTCCCACCAGCACGCCCATCACCACCCAGATCACCGGCAGGCCGGCCAGGAAGAACTCGATGAACCAGACGGCCGAGACCACCAGCGTCATGCCGACATCGGGCTGCAGCAGCAACAGGCCGGCGACCAGGAAATAAAGCAGAAGGGCGATGAGATTGCCGGGGAAGCCTTCCTGGGTCTGCTGGCTCGAGAACATCCAGGCGATCACCACGGCGAAAGTCGGCTTGACGAATTCCGACGGCTGCAGCGACAGGCCGCCCAGCGAGATCCACCGCGCCGCGCCCTTGATCTCCTGGCCCGACATCAACGTGGCGGCCATCAGCACCACCGCCATCAGGAAGCCGAAGCAGGCCAGGCGGCGCACGGCTTTGGGCGACAGCAGCGAAACGCCGAAGATGGTCGCCAGCGCCGGCGGCACGAAGACGAACTGGCGGCGGATGAAATGGAAATGCTCGGCGCCGATGCGCTCGGCCACCGCCGGGCTGGCGGCCATGATCAGCAGTGCCCCGATCGCCACCAGCAGCGCCAGCGCCGCCATGCTCCAGCGGTCGACGGTCCACCACCAGCGGCCGATCACGGAACGGTCGGTACGGCCTAGCGTGATCATGCCGCGCTCCTTTCACCCGACAGACCCTCGACGAGGTCGCGGAAGACGTCACCCCGGTGCTCGAAGCTCGTGAACTGGTCCCACGAGGCGCAGGCCGGCGACAGCAGCACCACCCCGCCCGGACGGCCATCGGCCAGCGCCACGTCGTGCGCCCGTTTGACGGCGGCCTCCAGCGTGCCGCACATCTCGTAGCCGACCGCGCCCGACAGGGTATCGGCGAAGCTTTGCGCCGCCTCGCCGATCAGGAAGGCGCGGGCGATCCGGGGGAACAGCGGCCGCAAGGACTCGATGCCGCCTTCCTTGGCCTGGCCGCCGGCGATCCAGTAGAGGCGGTCGTAGCAGACCAGCGCCTTCTCGGCGGCATCGGCATTGGTCGCCTTGCTGTCATTGACGTAGCGCACGCCGTCGATGATCGCCACCAGCTCCTGGCGATGGCGCAGGCCGGGATAGGAAGCCAGGCGCGCGCCGATCTCGGTCGGCGCCATGCCGCAGGCGCGCCCGACCGCATAGGCCGCGCAGGCGTTCTGCCAATTGTGCCGGCCCGGCAGATTGCCGATGGGCTTCAGGTCGAGAATGATTTCCGCCTTGCCGTCGAGATCGTCGATCAGCACGCCGTTCGGCGCGTAGACCCCGCCGGCCACCGCCTTCTCGGCGGAGACGGCGCGGGTGACGATGTCCTTGCGGTGCGACAAGGCGAGATGGATCTGGGCGCTGTGCAGATCGTCGACCGCCACCACCGCCGTCGAGCCAGCGGGCAGGCGCTCGAACATCGAGGCCTTGGCGGCGACGTAGCCATCCATGCCGCCATGGCGGGCCAGGTGATCGGGGGTGATGTTGAGCAGCACGGCGATGTCGAACTGCGCCTGGTCGAGCAGCTCGAGCTGATAGGAGGACAGTTCCAGCACATAGGTGCCGTCGAGCCCCAGCGACGGCAGGTCGAGCGCCGGCACGCCGAGATTGCCGCCCACCGCCAGCGGTGCCCCGCCGCCGGCCAGCAGATGGCCGATCAGGGTGGTGGTGGTCGATTTGCCGTTGGTGCCGGTGATGGCGATGGCCCGCGCCCCGGGATTGGCGGCGCACAGCAGGTCGATGTCGCACACCAGCGCGACCCCGGCGGCGCGCGCCGCCTCGGCCACCGCATGCGGCTCGGGGTGGATATGGGCGATGCCCGGGCTCCACACCAGCAGGTCGATCTTCGACCAATCGGCGGCGGACAGGTCGCTCAAGCTCACCCCTTCGGCGGCGGCCCGGGCGCGGGTCTCCTCCTGGTCGTCCCAGGCAAGCACCACGGCGCCCGCCGCGGCCAGCGCGCGCGTCGAGGCGGCGCCGGACTTGCCCAGCCCCATCACCGCCACGGTCTTGCCGCCATAGAGGGTGGAGAGCGCCTGCATGGTCACCGCAGCTTCAGCGTCGACAGCGCCACGAGGGCGAGGATGGCCGAGATGATCCAGAAGCGGATCACCACGGTCGGTTCGGTCCACCCCTTCTTCTCGAAGTGATGGTGCAGCGGCGCCATGCGGAACACCCGCTTGCCGGTCATCTTGTAGGAGGCGACCTGGACGATCACCGAAACGGTTTCCAGCACGAACAGCCCGCCGGCGATGGCCAGCACGATCTCGTGCTTGGCGACGACGCTGATCGCGCCCAGCGCTCCACCCATCGCCAGCGAGCCGGTATCGCCCATGAACACCATGGCCGGCGGCGCGTTGAACCACAGGAAGCCCAGGCCCGCCCCGACCAGCGCGCCGCAGAACACCGCCAATTGCTCGGCGCCCGGCACATGCTGGATCTGCAGGTAATTGGCGAACACGGCGTGGCCGACCAGATAGCAGATCAGCACGAAGACGCCGGCGACGATCATCACCGGCACGATGGCCAGACCATCCAGCCCGTCGGTCAGGTTGACGGCGTTCGAGGCGCCGACCATGACGAAGGCCGCCACCGGCAGATAGAGCAGCCCGAGCTGCAGCAGCACGTTCTTGAAGAACGGCACGGCCAGGGCGTAATGCAGCGAATCGGGCTCCTGCGCCGAGACCGCCGCGGCGGCGACCAGCGCCACCACCACCTGGGCCACCAGCTTGAGGCGGCCCGACAATCCCTTGGGATTGCGCTTGCTGACCTTCATGTAGTCGTCGACGAAGCCGACCAGGCCGTAGCAGAGCGTCACCCCCATGACGATCCACACATAGGCGCTGGTCAGATCGGCCCACAGCAGGGTCGAGATCACCAGCGCCAGCAGGATCAGCGAGCCGCCCATGGTGGGCGTGCCCTTCTTGGTGAGGAGATGGGATTCCGGCCCGTCGTCGCGGATCGGCTGGCCCCGGCCCTGCTTGCGGCGCAGCCAGCGAATCATCGAGGGGCCGGCCCAGAACGAGAAGATCAGCGAGGTCAGCACCGCTCCACCGGTACGGAAGGTCAGGTACTTGAACAGATTGAACAGGACGAACTGATCGGCCAGGGGAGACAGCAGGTTGTAGAGCATTCGGCGATATCCCCTTCAATGTCCGTTGGCGACCGGCGCCATCGGCGTCGCCAGGTCGTCAAGATGCGAAACCACGCGGCTCATGCGGCTTCCGGCGGAACCCTTGACCATCACCACGTCGCCGGCCATCAGCCGGGCGGCGACCATAGGAGCCAATTGCGCCGAATCCGGGGCAGCCGCCCCCTTCTTTTCCGAGCTCAGGACATCGAACAGCCCACCCATCAGCGGGCCCGCGGTGAACACCTGATCGATGGCGAACTGGTCGATCTGCTCGGCCAGGCCGCGATGCAGCGACGGCCCCTGCTCGCCCAGCTCCAGCATGTCGCCCAGCACGGCGATGCGGCGCCCGCCCTTGACCGGCCTGATCCCGCCCAGGGTCGCCAGGGCGGCGCGCACCGAGACCGGGCTGGCGTTGTAGCTTTCGTCGATGACGGTGATGACGCCGTCGCCCCAGCGCAGGGTCTTGCGCTGGCCGCGGCCCTTGGGCGGCGTCATGCCGGCCAGGGCGGCCGCGGCGCGGTCGACCGGGATGCCCGCCGCGTCGGCCGCCAGCAGCACCGCCAGGCTGTTCATCGCCCAGGGCCGGCCGGGAACGCCGATGGCGTAGGAGATCGGCGTGTCCTTGATCAGGGCGAAGACCAGGGTCTTGTCCTCGGCGACGGCGAAATCGAGCAGCCGCGCATCGGCCTCGATATGGGTGCCGAAGCTGGCGAAGCGGGTGATGCCGGCCGCCTCGGCGCGCTCGCGCAGCAGGCCGTAATAGGGATTGTCGCGCGGCAGAATGGCGATGCCGCCGGCGGTGACGCCGGTGAAGATCTCGGCCTTGGCCTCGGCGATCTCGCGCGTCGAGGCGAAGAATTCGAGATGGACCGCCTCGACGGTGGTGACGATGGCGATGTCGGGCCGGACCAGGGCGGACAGCGGCGCGATCTCGCCGGCATGGTTCATGCCGAGTTCCAGCACCGCGTTGCGGCTTTCCGCGGGCATGCGCGCCAGGGACAGCGGCACGCCCCAATGATTGTTGAAGCTGCCGACGCTGGCGTGGGTAACGTCGGCGCCAAGGGCCAGTTTCAGCATTTCCTTGGTGCCGGTCTTGCCGACGCTGCCGGTGACCCCGACCACCTTGGCCCGGGTCCGGGCACGCGACGCGGCACCCAGATCGCGCAGTCCGTCCAGCGTGTCGCCGACCAGCAGCAGCGGCGCATCGTCGGCGAGCCCGTCCGGCACCTTGTGGACCAACGCGGCGGCCGCCCCTTCGGTCAAAGCCGAGGCGACGTGGTCGTGCCCGTCATGGCTGGGGCCGACCAGGGCGACGAACAGGTCGCCGCTCTCCACCGTGCGGCTGTCGATCGAGACGCCGGACGCCGTCCAGGCCGGGCCGGTCGCTTTTCCGCCGGTCGCCTTCTGCGCCTCGTCGCTGGTCCAGAGGGTGGTCATGCACCCTCCGTCACGGCGCGACGCGCTTCCTCGGCGTCGTCGAAGGGCAACACCGCAGAGCCTATGATCTGGCCGCTTTCATGGCCCTTGCCGGCCAGCACCACCACGTCGCCCTCGCCGGCCATGGCGATGGCGGCGCGGATGGCTGTGCGGCGGTCGCCGATCTCCTCGGCATTGGGGCAACCCTTCATCACCTCGGCGCGGATCGCGGCGGGGTCCTCGGTGCGGGGATTGTCGTCCGTGACGATGGCGTAGTCGGACAGGCGCGCGGCGATGGCGCCCATCATCGGACGCTTGCCGGGATCGCGGTCGCCGCCGCAACCGAACAAGGCGATCAGCCGGCCAGAGGTATGCGGCTTCAGGGCGCGCAGCGCCGTCTCCAGCCCGTCGGGGGTGTGGGCGTAATCGACATAGACCGCGGCGCCGCGGGCATTCTGCGCCACCAGCTGCAGCCGGCCCGGCACGCCTTCGAGGCGGGCCAGCGCGGCGGTGGCGCGGTCGGCATCGGCGCCGGTGGCGATGGCCAGCCCCAGCGCGCAGGCGGCGTTGGCAACCTGGAAATCGCCGGCAAGCGGCAGCAGCAGCTCGTGGCGGCGGCCGGCCACCGAAAGCGCGATCTCCTGGCCGGCGGCGGCGGGCACCGCCTTGAGGATCTGGATATCGGCGCCGATGGTGCCGAAACTGATGGTGCGCTGGCCGCGCTCCTGCGCCAGCTTGCGCAGATCGTCGGCCTGCTCGGTGTCGGCATTGAACACGGCGGTGCCCCAGTCGGGCAGCAGCTCGGAAAACAGGCGGCGCTTGGCCTGCCAATAGCTCTCCATGTTGCCGTGATAATCGAGATGATCGCGGGTCAGATTGGTGAAGGCGGCCGCAGATAGCGCCGCGCCGTCCAGGCGATACTGGTCGAGGCCGTGGCTGGACGCCTCAAAGGCGGCATGGGTGACGCCTTCGTCGGCCAGTTCGGCCAGCAGCTTGTGCAGCGCCACCGGATCGGGAGTGGTCAGGCTGCCGCTCTCGCTGCGATGCGGCGCCACCAGCCCGATGGTGCCGAAGCTGGCGGCCGGCAATCCGAGCAAAGTCCAGATCTGGCGGGTGAAATTGGCCACCGAGGTCTTGCCGTTGGTGCCGGTCACCGCCGCCAGGGTGGCGGGCTGGCGGGCATAGAACAAGGCGGCCATCAAGGCGAAGCGGCGGCGCGGATTGTCGTCGGTGACCAGGATGGCACGCGGATCCTCCAGCACCGTGCCGGCCGGAGCCAGCACGGCGACCGCGCCGCGCTCCAAAGCGTCGGAAATGAACTCGCGTCCGTCCAGCTTGCCGCCCGGCAGGGCGGCGAACAGGTCGCCCGGCTTCACCGCCCGCGAATCCGCGGTCAGGCCGGCGATCTCCGGATCGATGGCGAGGGTCCGGCCCAGCATGTCACTCAACCTCGGCAAGATTGGACCCCTTGGCCACGGCGTTGACCGCCATGGCCGGCTTGCCATGCGGATCGTCGTAATTCACCGGCGAGGGGGTCAGGCCCAGCAGCGGCCCGATCTGCGCGATCACATGGCCGACGGCGGGGGCGGCGTTCCAATGCGCCTGGGCCAGGCCGAAGGTCGCCTTGTTGCCGTGCGGCTCGTCGATCATCACCAGCACCACATAGCGCGGATCGTTGCCCGGGAAGCAGGCGATGAACGAGGCCAGGTTGGCCTTCTTGCGATAGCCGTGCGCGCCGCTCTTCTCGGCGGTACCGGTCTTGCCGGCGACCTGATAGCCGGGCACGTCGGCGGTGTCGCCGGTGCCTTCGCTGACCACCATGCGCATCATCTGGCGCAGCTGGTCCGAGGTCTGGCGCTTGACCACCCGCGTGGTCGGCACCTCTTCCCCGTCGGCCCGGGCCAGCAAGGTCGGCGGATGCATCTCCCCGCCATTCACCAGGGCCGAGACGCCGGTCACCATGTGCAGCGGCGTCACCGCCATGCCATGGCCGAAGGCGATGGTCATGGAATTGATCTCGCGCCACGGATTGGGCACCAGCGGCGAGCCGATTTCCGGCAACTCGAGCGAGGCCGGACGCAGCAGCCCCATCCGGCTGAGGAATTCGCGCTGGCGATCGATGCCCAACTCCATCGCCATGCGGGCCGAGCCGATATTCGAGGAATCGATCAGGATTTCCGCCATATTCGCCCACCGGTTCATCGGATGGTCGTCATGGATGGTGTAGCCGGCGAATTCCAGCGGATGGGTGGCGTCGAAGGTCGAGGCCATGGTGGCGACGCCGTCGTCGAGCATCGCCGCCGTGTTGAACAGCTTGAAGGTGCTGCCCATTTCGTAGACGCCCAAGGTCGCGCGGTTGAACATCGCTTCGGGCGTGGCCGAGGACAGATAGTTCGGATTGAAGTCGGGCAACGAGACCATGGCCAGCAATTCGCCGGTGCGCACGTCCATCACCATGCCGGTGGCGCCGACGGCGGTGAAATCCTCGACCGCCTTGACCAGTTCGTTCCTGAGGATGGTCTGGACGCGCACGTCGATCGACAGGCGCAGCGGCTCGTGGCGCCCCTTCAGCTCGCGCTCCTCCGACTTCTCGACCCCGGCGATGCCCTTGTTGTCGAGATCGGTCAGCCCGACCACATGGGCGGTCAGCTCGCCCTGGGGATAGATGCGCTTCTCGCCCTTCTCGAAATAGAGGCCGGGAATGCCGAGCGCGTTGATGTCATATTCCTGGCGCGGCGTCAGGTTGCGGCGCAGATAGATGAAGGCGCGGCTCTCGCGCAGCTTGCCCTGCAGGTCGGAGGCCGACATGTCGGTCAGCACCGAGGCGATGCGGCGCGCCGTCTCGGCCTTGTCGGCGATTTCCTTGGGACGGGCGTAGAGCGAGACGGTCGGCAGGCTGGTGGCCAGCAGCACGCCCTCGCGGTCGACCACGTCGGCGCGCTCGACGCCGATATCCGCGGCGCGGGCGACATGGTTCACTTCCTTGGCGCCGCTTTTCAGCAGGGTGACCTCGATCAGGCGCCCGGAAATCACCATGAAGGCCAGCACGAACATGGCGCCGGTCACCAGCAGCCGGTTGCGGCCCATCTCCAGGGCGCGGTTGCGCTCGCCATCGATATGAACCGTCTCGCCGCCACGGCGGATCTTGGGGCTGGCGCGGTCGAGGAAGCGCATCATGGCCGCAACCTCGAGCTGGCCACTTCGGTGCTGCGCCCCGAGGCGGTCTTCGGCTTGACCAGCTTGGCGGTCATGGTGCGGCCCGACGGCGACGGCTTCTGGGCCGGTACCAGCGGCTTGGCGGCCTTGGCCGTCTCTTCCCTCTTCCTGCCGACCGAGGGATCCTTCTTCGGCGGCAGCAGGCCGGGCGGCTGGTAGAGGCCGTCGCCGATCATCGGAATGGTCTCGATCGTCACGATCTGGCTGGCGCGCATCGGATGCATGGCAAGGTGCCGCTCGGCCTGCTCGCGCAGGCGCAGCGGATCGTTGAGATAACTCCACTCCGCCTTCAACACATGGATCGACTGCTCGGTGCCGACGATGTCCTTGCGCACTTCACGTAAGTGGCGCTCTTCCGCCTGCACCTGATATTTCAGCAGGAACAGCCCGGCCCCGGCGGCGGTGGCCAGCAACGCCCAGAGAAGGGTGGCGGCGCGCATCATGCCGCTTCTCCCAGCCGCTCGGCGACGCGCAGCTTGGCCGAGCGCGAGCGCGGATTGGCGGCCAGTTCGGCCCCGCCCGCGACGATCGGCTTCTTGCTGAGCAGCTTGAAGCGCGGCGTCTCGGTCGCGACCGACGGCAGATGGCGGCTGGGACGGGCGGCGAGGCCGCTGCCGTCCTTCAGGAAATCCTTCACCAGCCGGTCTTCCAGCGAATGGAACGACACCACGGCGAGCCGTCCACCCGGCGCCAGCAGCTTCTCGGCGGCGGCAAGACCGCGCTCGACCTCGCCCAGCTCGTCATTGACGGCGATCCGCAGGCCCTGGAAGGTGCGGGTGGCGGGATCGATGCCGTCCTTCGAGGCCGGCACGACACGGCGCACCAGCTCGGCCAGTTGGCGGGTGGTGGTGAACGGGGTTTCCTTGCGGTCGGCGACGATGGCGCGCGCGACGCGGCGGGAATGGCGCTCTTCGCCGTAACGCCACAAGATGTCGGCCAGCTCGCCCTCGGGCAGGGCGTTGACCAGATCGGCGGCCGAGGGGCCGCTGTTCTCCATCCGCATATCGAGCGGCCCGTCCTTCTGGAACGAGAAGCCGCGCTCGGGCTGGTCGATCTGCATCGAGGAGACCCCGAGATCGAGAGCGACGCCGTCGACCGAAGTCACGCCGCGCTCGGCCAGCAGCGCATCCATGTCGCCGAAGCGGCCGCCGATGATGTCGAAGCGGCCGTCATAGCCCTTCGCCATGTCTTGACCGGTGGCGACGGCCGAGGGATCGCGGTCGATACCGAAGACGCGGCAACGGGCGGCATCGAGCAACGCCCGGGAATAACCGCCGGCGCCGAACGTTCCATCAACGAAAATGGCGCCGTCACGGGGCGCCAGAGCCGTCACCACTTCCTGCAGGAGCACGGAAACATGCGGCTGTTTGTCGTTCATGTTCCCTCCGGCTTCTGGAGGACGATCTTCGGCTTGCTCTGGCGCAGCCGGGCCTTGGCCTCGGCCTCGCGCGCCGCATTGGCCTCGGGCAGCCACAACTGGAAGCGCACGCCCATGCCGACGAAGGCGACCTGCTCGGTCACGCCGATGTGGGAAATCATCGCCTCCGGCAGCACGACGCGACCCTCGGCGTCCCAGGGGAGCTGAACCGAGCTGCCATAGATGACGGCGGACAGATCGTCCTGCTCGTCCGAGAAGATATCCATCTGGCTGGCGCTGGCGGCGGCGATCTTCTCGAGGAAGGCCATGCCGCAGCCCTCGGCCACCCCCTCATGGGCCAGCGAGGGATAGAGAATGATGCCGGGGAAACCCTGATCCGCGAGGGCGAGACGGAACTGCGAGGGAACGGACACCCGCCCCTTCTTGTCCACTTTGTTGATGTGGGTGCCTAAAAACAGCCCCATACCCCAAACGCCCTTCGCCTTCCCGATGCACACCCATCATTAATGTTGGGTAAACATGGGATACCATGGGAAATCATGGGCGTCAATGGAATCGCATAGTAAAACAATGGGAAACCCGCGGTTTTTCGCAGATTAGAGCGGGTTGTGGATAATTTTATTTGAGGCCGAAAAACATCGCCGCGACAGCGGTTTAAGTGAACCTTTTAACAAATCCAATGAGCAGCGTTCCGCGTCCGTTCGCGGACGAATCTTGATCGCCCCTCAGACGCCGGGCGCGTCCTCCGGACGCTTGGATTGGCCGCTCCGCGCCCATCTCCGCTTTGCTCCGATTCCGCGCCATACGGCGCGCGGCCGCAGTCGCGGCCGGGAACGATTTCGGAGAACCGAAATCGTTCCATCCTGGGATCGCACGGGAATGGGAAAAAGCGGCGCCAGATGGCCTGTAAGCCGGGTTCTGTCCCCCGCCGCAAGGCGGATGGATGGCCATTCATCTGGGACGTCCGTTACCGGACGCCTCGCGCGACCGACCCGGGCGACGACGCGGAAATGCGCCTCGCCGGCCTTGCAGCCGGCGTGCCGCCCCTACTTGGTCTTGCTCCTGGTGGGGTTTACCATGCCGCTCCCGTTACCGGGCGCGCGGTGCGCTCTTACCGCACCCTTTCACCCTTACCCCGCGGCACCTGAATGCCGAGTGGGGCGGTCTGCTCTCTGTGGCACTTTCCCTGGGGTCGCCCCCGCCGGACGTTATCCGGCACCATATTTCCGTGGAGCCCGGACTTTCCTCCCCATGGTTTCCCATGGAGCGGCCATCCGGCCATCTGGCGCGGACGCACCCTAATCTCATCGAGATCGGCGGGCAATGTTAAATAAAACGAACCCATTACTGTGCGAATAGTGTGACCGCGGTCACAGCAAGCCTATCAGCCCATTGAGCAGGGCCAGCGTCTCCTCATCCGCGACGCCGTCGCAGCGCGAGGGACGGAAATGGCGCTGGAAGGCGGCGAGACTGGCCGGCAGGTCCTCGATCTCGTAGCCATAGGAAGCCAGCAAAGCCGCGGCATCTCCGCGGGCCGCAAGCGGTTCGGGCCACAGCCCGATCCCCTGCGCCGCCAGCCGGCGCCAGTCGAACAGCTCGCCGGGATCCTGCTTGCGGCGCGGCGCCACGTCGGAATGGCCGACCACGTTGCGGGCCGGGATCGGCCAGCGCGCCAGGATCCCTCGCGCCAGCTCCGCCAACGCCGCCATTTGCGGCTCGGGAAAGGGGCGATAGCCGAATTCATGGCCGGGATTGACCAGCTCGATGCCGATCGAGCGGCTGTTGACGTTGGTTTCGCCACGCCAGCAGGACAGGCCGGCATGCCAGGCGCGCATGTCCTCCTCGACCAGGGGAAACACCGTCCCCGCTTCGTCGATCAAATAATGGGCTGAAACCTCGGCCGCCGGATCGCACAACCGTTCCAGCGCCGCCTCGGCGGTCCTCATGCCGGTGTAATGCAGCACCAGCATGTCGACCGCGCCGCTTGGCGGGCGCTGGTTGAAGTTGGGCGACCTCATCCCTGCCCGACCTGTTCCTTCAGCATTTCCAGTTCCAGCCAGCGCTCCTCGGCCTGTTCGCGCTCGGCGGCGGCGGCGGTCAGGCGGGTGGACTGCTTGGCGAAGCCGTCGGGATCGCGGCCATAGAAGGCCGGGTCCGCCAGTTTCTTCTCGATGGCGGCGATCTCGGCGGCCAGCTTGTCGAGCTTCGCCGGCAATTCGTTGAGTTCCCGCTGATCCTTGTAGGACAGCTTGGTCTGGACTTTCGGCGCGCGCGGCGCGGTCGGAGCCTCCTTGGCCGCCGCCTTCGGCGCCGCGGCGACGCTGGCGGCACCGCGCTGGCGCAAGGCGTCGGAATAGCCGCCGACATATTCCTCCACCCCGCCTTCGCCATCGACGAAGATGACGCTGGTCACCAGCCGGTCGAGAAAATCGCGGTCGTGGCTAACCACCAGGAGCGTGCCGTCATAATCGGCCAGGGTCTCTTCCAACAGATCCAGCGTATCCATGTCGAGATCGTTGGTCGGCTCGTCGAGGATCAGCAGGTTGGAGGATTTGGCCAGCAACTTGGCCAGCAGCAGGCGGTTGCGCTCGCCGCCCGACAGCGACCGCACCGGCGACTGGGCTTGGCGGTCCTCGAACAGGAAATCGCGCAGATAGCCCATCACATGGCGCTGCACGCCGCGCACGGTGATGCTGTCGCCGGCGCCGTCGGTCAGGGTGTTCCACACCGTCTTTTCCGGGTCGAGCTGGGCGCGCTGCTGGTCGACCAGGGCGATCTGCAGATTGGTGCCCAGCTTCACCGTGCCGGAATCCGGTTCCAGCGCGCCGGTCAGCAATTTGACCAGCGTGGTCTTGCCGGCACCGTTGGGGCCGATGATGCCGACCCGGTCGCCGCGCACGATGCGGGTGGAGAAATCCTTCACCACCACCCGCTCGCCGAAGCTCTTGGCGAGATGCTTCACCTCGGCCACCATCTTGCCCGAGACGTCGCCCGACGACGCCTCCAGCTTCACCGAGCCCTGGACCTTGATGCGGTTGGCCTTGTCCTGGCGCAGCGTCATCAGCGCGCGCAAGCGGCCCATATTACGCTTGCGCCGCGCGGTGACGCCGCGATGCAGCCAGTGGGTTTCCGCCTGCAGCTTCTTGTCGAGCCTCGCCTGCTCGGCTTCCTCGGCGGAATAGACCGCGTCCTGCCATTCCTCGAAGGCGGCGAAGCCGGCCTCGTGGCGGCGGACGATGCCGCGATCCAGCCACAGGATCT
>Ga0213872_10001549_pt1 | contig 14724 bp, 17 predicted proteins | sample VelepicomBERX_R2_FD_160071 | JGI IMG/M metagenome (GOLD analysis project Ga0213872, IMG submission 160071) | Rhizosphere microbial communities from Vellozia epidendroides in rupestrian grasslands, the National Park of Serra do Cipo, Brazil - RX_R2 | ecosystem: Host-associated > Plants > Roots >...
ACGGCCTCTTTTCCCTGATAGCTCAGTCGGTAGAGCGACGGACTGTTAATCCGCAGGTCCCTGGTTCGAGTCCAGGTCGGGGAGCCAGAATTTGAAAGCCCAGGTCTTACAGCCTGGGCTTTTTTCATTTCCACTTGATGGATTTGCACTTCTGCGGCGCCAGCGCCGGACGGAACTGGCAATCCAGCGAGATGAAGAAGTCGCGCGTCACCCCATAGTCGCGCTGATAGCGCTCCAGAATCCGGTCGAACTCCCCCGTTGCATAAAGTTGCGCGATGCCGCGTTCAAAGGCGTCACGCTGCGCCTCGGTACGAAAGCGCATCCAGTAGAATTTTCCCGGTCCCAGCACGTCGTGGTAGGCCAGCTCGGATTCTGCGATGCGCTTCTCCGTCAGCTGCTGATGCAGGTAATACTGGAATACGTCGGGCTGCGAAATGATGACGTCGGTGCGCTCCAGCAGCAGGGCGCCGGAGGGCATGGTGATCGCTTCCCGGTAGTTCGGATGGTCCGCCGTTGCCGCCGCGTAGTCCGCTCCCAGCAATGTGCGCGCATGGCGGAAGGCGGTGACCCGGTACTTTTTCAGCTCGCTCACGTTGGCCAGCGTCGGAATGCGGCTGCGCAGCGTGATCGCCATGTTATGGAAATACGTTACCGGCCAGTGGCTCAGGTAGCCTTCCTGGGGTTGCTGTGAAGTGGCGGCCGTGGTGGCGTCTAGTGTTCCCGCACGCAGCAGGTCGTCAAAGCGGGTGTTGGGCAGGTAGCGAAATTCGACCGGTATCTGCTGTGACGCGAATGCGGCCCGAATCACATCCACCAGCAGGCCGGAGGAGTGGTCGGACAACACGAAGGGCGCGATCACGCTTTGCAGGCCGACGTTGACGGTGGCGTCGGCCTCGCCTGGTGCTGGCGCAGCGGCTGGACTCGCGCTGGCGACAGCTGCAAAAGCAACGGCGGATAACCACATTGGCGCCCCCCATCAGCCCGGTTTGATTGTTTCATTATAGCTAGTAATCCAGGGGACTGATGACACCACGGCCGCCACGGCTAAGGACGTGGGTGTAGATCATCGTGGTGCGCACATCCTTGTGGCCAAGCAGCTCCTGCACGGTGCGGATGTCGTAGCCGCTCAGGAGCAAGTGGGTGGCGAAACTGTGGCGCAGTGTATGTGGCGTCACTTTCTTCTGAATGTCGGCGTCTTGCGACGCCTGGCGCACGGCACGCTGGATCTGTTGTTCGTCGAGGTGATGGCGCCGTATTGCGTCCGAACGAGGATCGCGGGAGTTCCGGTCGGCGGGAAAGACGTACTGCCACTTCCACTCCTTTTCCGCGCCCGGGTATTTACGGTCCAGGGCGAAGGGCAGGTAGACGTCGCCGCTACCTTGTTCGCAGTCCCGCTGGTGCTGGAGGCGGACCAACTGCAGATGGGATGTCAGCGGTTCAGCCAGGGAGGCGGGTAGCATCGTGACTCTGTCCTTGGCGCCTTTGCCGTTGCGGACGGTGAGCTGGTGCATTTTGAAATCCAGATCCAGTACCCGTAGGCGGCATGCCTCCAGTATTCGCAAACCACTGCCATAGAGCAGGGAGGCGATCAGCCAGTGCACGCCTTCAAGACGGGCAAGCAGGGTGCGGACTTCGTCTACCGTCAGGACCGTCGGCAGGCGCTGCGGTTGCTTGGCGGCGACCACGTCCTTGAGCCAGTCCACTTCCTGCTTGAGGATTTTTTGATAGAGGAAGAGCAGGGCGGCTTTTGCTTGGGATTGGGTTGAGGCCGCTACGTGACGTTTGACCGCGAGATAGGTGAGGAAGGCCTCGATCTCCTCTTTTCCCATTTCAGCCGGGTGACGCTTTTGGTGAAAAAGGATGAAGCGGCGGATCCAGTCGACGTAGGCTTCCTCGGTGCGGATGCTGTAGTGCATGGTGCGGATGCGTTCGCGCACCTGGTCGAGCAGTTTTGGTTGGGCTGATGGCATGACGTTTTCCTCCGCGTGTTAGGAGGTTTTATGCTCACCGGATGATGATTTTCGCTCTTGGATATGGCGCAACTTGTGGTTAGCTGGCGTGGTAAAATTTGCGAAAACGTCAATTTGACGTCCACTTTACGTTGGGGAGTACATTGAAGCTGTTCATGCGAATCTTTGCTGAATGCGAAAACGCCGCAGCTGCTGGTGCTATCGGCGACCGTATGCTTTCGGCCCTAAGCGGCATCGGTGTTTCGGCTTCGGCTCCGCCGAAGCCTTACTGGAAGATTCCTGAGTATTTTGAATTTACCTTTACCGCAAAGCCTACGACAGAGCAGGCCTTCCGTTCCGTCGTTGCGTTGTACGCGGATGGCTGGGTACATCATGGCGATGCACACGAACTCTCCTCAGTGTGGAGCAAGGTAGGCGAAATGAACTTCCTAGATCCATCGGTCAAGTGGGCCGAGGTGCAATTCCATGCGTAACAGCCCCAACAATGCAGTCAACTGGACTGCCTACGCGCTGCGCGTTCCGGCAGCCAGTTACTTGTCACGTTAGGTTTCATGACATGACGAATCATTTGCTAACTCCGAGGCAGGCTTACTTAGCTATGTGCGAATTCCTTCGGAAGGAGTGCGAGCTGAATAATTGGAAACCTGTTGATGTTCGTGGCCTGCTGGCTGAACTGGAGTTGGAAGGGGAATGGGTCTCGGCTGATCCCGGTTCTACTTTTCAATTCGAGGAAGCCATTGAAAAAGTACTTAATGAAGGCTCTCACTTTGATCGCAGCCAGCGGAGAACCTAACAATGTGCTCAACCCCGCTCACTTCGTTCGCTGGACACCTCAATCGCTGCGCGATTGTTGTGCCGGTTAGCGTGTCCCGTTGGGCCGCTTAAATGGAAGTTCGCTGTGTTGCTGACGTTGAAGGGCCTTGGTGTGAGCCGGACTTCAACTCAAGTTTGATTGAAAGATGTCGATTGAATTGGTCGGTGCCGATCGGGGAAATCTCTAATCATGTTCTGGCTACGTTTATCCGCCAGCGCGTTGCGCTGGCCCTCGTTGTGCCGGAGGCGGAGCGAAGAATCGTGGCTGCCTACACCGACGACACGGAGCTGTATGATGAGGAATTGGCGAATGCTGTCACTGAGGCTAAACAGAAAAATGCATAGAACGATTCAAAATTCGCCCAACAACACAATCCAGCGGACGCCTGACGGCGCCGCTGATCAATAACGTTGGGCTACATGAAATCGCTCCGTCCTGTTAAGGCTGTCTATCACACCAGCGATGAATGGTGGCACTTACTACAGTCTGACGACGGAGAACTCTTCCTCTTAGTCAGCTGCGAGGCGTCCTTTGTGAGTTACGATTGCTTGGTGCAATTAAACGCCGAAGAGATGCGAGATTATCTCGGCCTTGGGTGGCTCTCAATTCAACACTTGGCGAATCGAATTAACTACTTCGTTGATGAATACAAGAACCGAAGAATTACAGGCGAGGTTCTGTCCATGGCTATCGAGGCTGTAAGATGAGCTTTTTGCCCAACCCTTCAATCAACCCGGACACGCTGACGCGCGCCGGTTATCTTGCACGTTATGCCTTATGTCTTTGATCGCTGAAATCTCTCGCGCTTGGGGTTGGAATCGATCCTGAAGAAGTCGTGGCGGAAAACGACTTCGGAAATGTTCTCGTCCGCTCAACTGACGGTCGCTATTGGCGCATCACACCTGAAGACGGAACATGCTGCATCGTGGCCGACGACCGAGCGTCGCTCGAAATCCTGCTCCGGGATCAAGAATTTCTCGCGGATTGGTATATGCGCCAGCTTGTTGCCGTTGCACGGGAACATCTTGGCGAGCTTACGGCTACGCAGAAGTACTGCCTGAGAATTCCTGGCTATCTCGGCGGTGCCTACGGAGTGCCAAACTTAGCGACTGCGCCAATTCACGAAATCATTGGAATTGCGGGTGACATTGCTCGGCAAACGCACGAACTACCAGATGGAGCGCACATTCAACTGAAAGTAGCTGAGTGAGAGCGCATAACAAATCATTCCAGCGGACGCCTACCGGCGCCGCTGAACAATCACGTTCGGCGTATGGAACTACACATCATTTATACTGAAACGGAGATGCTCTTGTCCAAGGAACGCTTCGGCTCGTGGCGTGAGATACAGGACCAGTATGCGGACTTCAAGGCTTCGCTCGGTCCGTGGGAGCATGAGGCTATCGTTGAATACCTGGCGAGCGAATACTCGGGTCTTGTGCCATCGGCTGCGTCACAGGTCGAGACACTGCTTGGCGCCAAAGTTCCAACATGTGTACTCACTTTTCAATGAGCTGCAGTTGGCCGAACAATTCATTCAACCCGGACGCGCTGACGCGCGCCGGTTAATTCAAGCACGTTAGAGATCTCTATGTCACAGCATGAATTTCGCGAGCACCTTTTGAAACGCTGGCTCGCGCTCGAAGATGGCGAAGGAATTCGTCAAGCGCATTCCTTGGTGCTGCGGACTAGAATTTTGGGGTTGGTCTTCTTTGTGGCGGCCGGGTTGGGTGCAATCTATGATTTCAATGTTTGGATCGTGATCGCATTCGCTTTAGGTGCAGGCTGGCTGATTGCCGAAGCAAATGCGCTCCGTCAGCGCATGGAGCAATGGCCAATCTTGCGAGAGTTTATCGACTGGCAGCGCGTAAAAAACAATGAATAAAAAACTCTCTAACCATAAGTTCCAGCGGACGCCTGGCGGCGCCGCTGAACAGCAACGTTGGGCTGCATGAGAACTTATGATGGTCGTTGACCTGGATACCGACGAACGTCTCTTCCTGAAAGAGGCCGCTGACTTCGAGCAGACCTTCCCTATGCTCATTGCATTCGTACATGAGCAACATCCTGAGCTAAGCTTGCCTGCGAAATTTGAAAAGGCCCAATCGCTCGTTGAGAGACTTTGTGCAGCGGGCCTGATGCACGCTATTTTGGTGAAGTATGTGGAGAGAAAATCGGGCTTCTTTGAGGTGGCTGATTCTCAAGTTGTTCCCTTTGACTTGGTCAAAGCCATTTGGTCAAATCCATACTTGTGGGGACGTCACTCGGAACAGACTGGTGGCGCTTTCGTGGGCGTAGCCCATGACGCTCGCTCATGTCTGGCGCTCGAACCCACAAAGTCCGGTAATGAACTGCTTGCTAATCTATGAAGCTATATTGCCCAACCATCCGTTCCACCGGACCTGCGCATAAAACCGCGCAGTCCGGTGGACAAGCACGTTAGACCGCAATGTCCGCCTTTAACTATCTTGCCAACGAAGATCTCGACAAACCAATTCCGGGGGCGCCGAGTCTTACGTTGGACTCGAGTCCTGAATACTGGTTCTTGTATCGGTATTTTGAGTCTGCCAATCTTGATCGTCGCCACGAGCTAATCGATCTTTACGGCGGCGGGGTGATCGAAGGGTATCAACTGCACCGCCTGCGCACAGAGCTTGAATTGGCGAGGTCGGATGTCGAGGCTAAACCCGAACAGTGGAGTGTGCTGGTCGGCTGGACCGAGGAGTCGGCTTTGATTGAGACCGAAGACTGGCGAACTGTAAACAAAAGCGAAGTCAATTCAATCATTCAAACGCTATTGGATATGATTAAATATTCGGAGGCGCACGGTGCCAAATTCGTTACCAGTGGTGATTAAATCGTCTAACCTTCAGCTACAGCGGACGCGCTACAGCGGGCGTTGCCCGCTTTCGCGCGCCGCTGAGCAATCACGTTGGACTTAAAGGCACTTTCATGATCTGCTCAAAGTGTGGTGAAGATCATTCGATCGAAGAAATGGAACTAACTTTTCGCCGACCTGATGATGCTGCGAAGCTGTCTCCTGAGGACCGAACTAGACTTCTCCAAGAGAACAGCGACTTGTGCGTTATTGAAGGGAAGCGCTTCTTTGTTCGTGCTCTGCTGCCGCTGCCTGTGGAATCACGTGACGAACCTTATTGCATTGGGTTGTGGGTTGAAACGTCTCAGCCGATATTTGAGAGAATTTACGACCTGTGGGATTCTGATGAGCAGCTTAACGAACCGCCGCTCGCGGTCCACTTGGCTAACGAAATCCCCACAGTCGCTAATTCGCTTGGGCTAGCGGCAGAATTGAAGCTAACTGGTCCAACTACTAGGCCGGATGTATATCTGAAGCCTTGTGACAATCCTCTATACGTAGAACAAAGTAAGGGAATAGATGTATACCGAGTCTCAGAATATACTGCGCTCTTTGCATAGTTCTATGTCCAACCATTCATTCCAGTGGACGCCTGATGGCGCCGCTGAATCTGCCCGTTAGGAAAGGCTTCGCTGGCCGCTAACTTGCAGGCCGTGCTTCACCTGCCTGAAATCGCTGCGGGGAATACCCTTGCGCACTGATAAAGGGTGGTGCTCCGTCAATCAGGTCGGCCAGCAAGCGCGCGCTGGCCGGACCCAGAGTGAAGCCTTGATGGCCGTGCCCGAAGTTGAACCAGAGCTTGTCGTGCAAGCCTGCGCCGCCAATGATCGGCAGCATGTCGGCGACGCAAGGGCGGCTGCCTAGCCAGGGCGTCGATTCGACAGGCGTACCAAGGTCAAGCAGCTGACGGGCGGATTGCTCCGCCCGGGCCAGTTGATGCGGCGTCGGAGGCGCGTCGATCCTGGCGATTTCAGCGCCGGTTGTAATGCGCAGGCCGCGGCTTTGCGGCGACATGACGTAACCACGTTCCGCGTCCAGCGTTGGCACCAGCGGCTGCGGACCTCCGGTATAGTGGCGGTGGTAGCCGCGCTTGACGAACAGCGGCAGGCGATAGCCGAGGCGGCGAGTGAGGGTTTCCGCCCACGGACCCAGCGCAATGACTACGTGCGCGGCATCGATCCGTCCTTCCACGCTGTCGGCTTGCCATGCGGCGGCGCGCTGTCGCAGCGTCAAGCCGTCGCCCTGCACGAAACGCCCGCCATGTTGCTGGAACAGGGCGGCATAGCGCTCCACCAGCTTGCCCGGGTCTGACACGCTCCACGAGTCCAGCCAATGTACCGCACCGGCCAGCGGGGTGTGGAAGGCCGGCTCGGCGCGCGCCAGTGCAGTGCTGTCGAGTGCATGGAAGCGGATGCCGTATTGGCGCTCAAGCCGGGCTGCATCCTGTACGGCGGCGGCGAATGGCGGGTGGTTACGGAAGGCCAGTCTTAGACCTTCGCGCCGCACCAGCGCGTCTGCATCGGCCAGTGTGATCAGGCGGGCGTGCTCACTGGTGGCGTGCGCGATCAGGGCGGCGTAATCGCCGCTGATCGCGGCATGGCGGCCGGGTGCCGAGGCTCGCCAGTATTGCCACAAGCGGGGCAGCACGGCCAGCATCGCCGATGGGTGATAGCTGATGCTGGACTCTCGGCCGAGTGCCGCCGACAATAGAAATCCCAGCTTGCGCGGCATCGGATAGGGCTCCACCGCCTCGCGCTGAATCACGCCGGCATTGCCGTACGAGGTTTCCTGGCCTGGCATGCGGCGGTCCAGCAAGGTCACCGTGTGCCCGCGCAGGGCCAGTTCAAGCGCGGTGCAGGTGCCCACCATTCCGGCGCCGATCACCAGGATATCTTGCCTCATGCATGCCCCATGCCGGTTTGCTGCGGCTTGTCTTCGGCAACCACGGTGATTTCGATGCGGGCGCCGGGAAGCACCAGGGGCGCGACCACAGTCGTGCGGACCGGATACGGTGCCGTGAAATACGCCTGGTAAGCTGCGTTAAAGGCCGCGAAGTCCTCGGCGTCCGTCAGGTATACGGTGACTTGGGTGACATCCTGCAGATCCAGGCCGATGCCGGACAAGGTCTCGGTGATGCGTTCAAGTGTCAGGCGGGTCTGGGCGCCGATACCGGCGGGAATGGCGTTGTCCGGGCCCAGCGGCAGTTCGCCGGACAGGAAAACCAGGCCGCCGGCGCGGCGCCATTTGGAAAAGGGGAGAGGCTTCGTATTCATGTCATTCCTTGGATGTTGAGTAAGGGGCCTTACAGCGCAGTGCGCAGGCTCCACAATTCGGGGAACAGCACCTGGTCGAGCACGCGCCGCAGATAGCTGACGCCGGAAGTCCCGCCGGTGCCGCGTTTGAAACCGATGACGCGCTCGACCGTGCTGACGTGCCGGAAGCGCCACAGCCGCACGCCCTGTTCCAGGTCAGTCAGCTTTTCCGCCAGTTGATATAAGTCCCAATGCCTGCTTGGCGCCTGGTACACGGCAAGCCAGGCCGCCTCGACTTTCTGGCTTGGCACGTGCGGCATGCACCAGTCGCGCTGGATGCAGGATGCCGGGACCGGAAACCCGCGCCGGGCCAGCAGGCGCAATGCCTCGTCGTACAGCGAGGGCCGGGCGTAGTCCGCCTTGACTTGCGCCAGCCTTGCCGCGTGGTGGGCGTGGGGCTGCAGCATCGCGGCGTTCTTGTTCCCCATCAGGAATTCAATGCAGCGGTATTGCCAGCTCTGGAAGCCGGAGCTGTTGGACAAGGACGGGCGGATGGCCGCGTATTCCGGTGGCGTCATGGTTGACAGCACGTCCCATGCCTGCACCAGCTGCGTCAGAATGTGCGAGACGCGGGCCAGCATCTTCAGCGCTGCCGCGCAGTCATCCTGTGCCAGGCAGGCGATCGCGTCACGCAGCTCATGCAGCATTAGTTTCATCCATAGTTCACTGGCCTGGTGCTGGACAATGAACAGCATTTCATTACGGTCGGCTGAGAGCGGATGCTGGGCGCCGAGGATCTCATCCAGGTGCAGATAGTCGCCATAGCTCATCTCCCTGGAAAAATCCAGTTTCGCGCCCTCCTGGGCAAGAGTGCTGCTGCTCACGTTACGGCTCCTTTATCGTGGTAGCGGGCTTCCCTCCAGCAGCCTGTGCCGAGTACCTGCGTCAATACCTGGACCGCGTCCCAGACATCGGCGTAGCGGGTGTACAAGGGCGTGAAGCCGAAACGCAGGATGTCCGGCGCACGAAAATCGCCGACTACGCCGCGTGCGATCAGCGCCTGCATCACGGCATAGGCGCCGTCGGCCAGCGCCAGGCAGACCTGGCTGCCACGCTGGGCATCTTCGCGCGGGGTGACCAGCAACAGGCCGTGGCCGTCGCAATGGGCGTCGACCAGTTCGATGAACAGGCGCGTCAGCGCAAGCGACTTGCGCCGCAGCCGCTCCATGCCACCGGCGGCCAGCACGGTGTCGACGCCGCATTCCAGCGCGGACATGGCCAGTACCGCCGGCGTGCCGCACAGGAAGCGGCTGCTGCCCGGCGCTGGCGCATAACTGGGCGTGAAATCAAACGGCGCCGCGTGGCCGAACCATCCGCTGAGCGGCTGCCGGCAATGGTCCGCATGCCTGGCGTGGGCCCAGATGAAGGCCGGTGCGCCGGGGCCGCCGTTCAGGTACTTGTAGCCGCAACCCACCGCGAAGTCGGCGTCGTCGCCGTTCAGGTCGACCGGTACTGCGCCGGCCGAGTGCGCCAGATCCCACAGGGCCAGGGTGCCGGCCTGGTGGGCCTGCCGGTTCAACGCCGCCATATCGTGCATGCGGCCGGTGCGGTAATTTACCTGCGTCAGCATCATGACTGCGACGTCACCTTCGTTGAGCAGGGCGGGAATTTGTCCAGGCTCATCGGCCAGCACCAGCTCGCAGCCGTGCTGCCGCGCCAGGCTCTCGGCGATGTACAGGTCGGTTGGAAAGTTGTGACGCTCCGACAGGATGCGGCGCCGTCCCGGCTGTGCGGCCAGCGCCAGTTCAAGCGCGGCGCTCAGAGCCTTGTAGACGTTCACCGAGGTGGAGTCCGCCACCACCAGCTCGCCAGGATTGGCGCCGACCAGGGCGGCGATCTTGTTGCCGATGCGGGCGGGCAGGGTGGCCCATTCCGCATCGTTCCAGCTGCCGATCAAGCCCTGGCCCCATTCGCGCTGGACCACCTCCTGCAGGCGCGTTGCGGTGGCACGCGGCAGCGCGCCCAGGGAGTTGCCGTCCAGGTAAATCAAGCCTTCGGGAAGGTCGAATTGGTTCCGTAAATGCGCCAGCTCGTCGTCGCTGTCGATCGCCAGTGCCTGTTCGCGTGAGGTCATCATCGCGCACCTCCGGACTGCAGGCTGACGCGGGCGGGCGCGCCGAGCAGGATGGCGCCCAGTGCGCTTTGCAGGCGATGAATGTCGGCTGCCTGATGGTCGGCAAAGGCGGCGACGCGCAGCACGCCTTCCGGACCGGCGCCGACGTATTGGGAGTAGGTGATAAAAATGTCTTCTTGCATAAGGGTTTCCTGAATGTTTCGCATCCGCTGTGCGTCGCCGACGATGAAGGCGCTGATGGGGCTGTCGTTGTCGTCGATGGCCAGGCCAAGCTGGCGCAGGCTGCGCTTCAGCAGTTGCGTATTGCTGCGCAAGCGTTCGCGCAGCCCGGGTTGGCGGCGTACCAATTGCAGGCTGCATGCGGTCATCGCCGCGCCTGCCGAGCTTCCCAGGGCGGCCCCGCGCGCGGCGGGCGCTTGCCACAGGTGCTCGATGATCCGGGCCGGGCCGAGCGCAATGCCGCCGTGCGCGCCAAACGCCTTGGACATGGAACCGCCCGCTACAACGCGGTCCGGCGCGATGCCGCAGGCTTCCACCGCGCCACGGCCCTGGGCGCCGAGCACGCCGAAGGAGTGTGATTCGTCCACCACCAGCCAGCCGGCGTGGCGCCGCAGCAGGCGGTCGTAGTCAGCCAGCGGCGCGACCGTGCCGCGGGTGGCAAACATGCCGTCGGTGACGATCATGGGCCGGGCGCCCGCCGGCAGCTGCCGCGCCAGTTGCCGGCCGAGGTCGGCCGCATCGCAGTGCCGGAAGATATGGACGGGCCGGCCGGAGGCGCGCGCGCCATCGACCAGGCTGTAGTGCGCCGCCTCGTCGATGAAGATCGCGTCGCAGAATGCCGCCAGGGCTGGAATCGCGATCAGGCCGAACAGGTAGCCCGTACCGAAATACATGGCGCCGTCGACGCCGAAATATGCGCGGGCGGCTTGCTCCGCGTCGAGGTTCGGGGACAGCGCATAGCCATAATGGCGGCCCAGCTGGGAATGGACGCCAAAGCGGCGCAAGGCCGCCGCTCCGGCGTCGAGCAGGGCCTGATTGCCGCCCAGCCCGAGGTAAGCCGAGCCGCCGAAATTGAGCAGGCTGCGGCCGTCGACTTCGATGCGGGCGCAGCTGGGCGAACCCACGCGCCGCAAAGTGGTGGTCACGGTTGCGCTCATGCCAGCTCCGGGGCCGGATTGAGCACGGCCGGATAGAACGTTTTGCCGCGCCGGCGATAGGGCAGCTGAGCGAAGTCCATCGACAGCGCCGCGCCCGTTTCGATCACATGGCAATTGGTGGACAGCTTGGAGAACTCGGCGTAATAGTGGTGGCTGGATTTCACGGCGATCACGGTGGCCTCGTGCAACGGCACGCCGAGTCCCGTGAAGGCGGTGGGCGACAGGCTCTGCTGGCGCCGGCTGACCAGCACGATGTCCACCGCGCCGCAACGGACCCAGGCGGCACGTCCCAGCGGGTCGATCAGGCCGCCGACTTGCTGGGTGTGCTGCTCGGCCAGGCCGAGCACGGTCAGTTCGAGCTGCAGTGGCGTGCCGGAGGCGGGGCTGGCCTTGCCGCCGATGGCCAGCTTGACGACAGCGCCGACGCCAACCAGGTGGCAGACGTCAACCGCGGTCGGATCCCACAGCATGCCGAAGGCGCAGCGCAGCTTGGGACGGCTGAGCAGCTCGGCCAGCAGGCCGGTATGGTCGCAGGGCGCACCACCGCCGGGGTTGTCGCCGGCATCGGCCAGGATCACCGGGAAGGGACCGGCCGGCGCCGGGTCGAGGACTTGTGCGGCGCTTTCCAGGCGCGGCAGCAGCGCCTGGCGGGAGCGGTAGAGCGCTTGCGCCAGTTCGCGCGCGGTGCGTGCAGCCAGGGCGCGGTCGCGGTCCGCCACCACCAGCACCTTGGTGCCGGCATCCGGCACATCGCCCCAGGGGAAGCCATGGACATAGCTGGCCGACAGGATGCCGGGGCGGCGTTCCACTTCCGCCAGCAAGTCGACCAGGCCGCGCATGGGCTGCGCGGTGGTGGGATAAAAGCCGACCATGGCGCAGTCGGCGACTTCCATCACCGGTTGGGTGGCGCCGCTCGCGGCTGCACGGCACAGCTCGAACAGCTCGATGGCACGCGCTTCATAGTCGACGTGCGGATATTCGCGCATCAGGATCATGGCGTCGGCTTGATTGGCCATGGCATGGCTCATGTGGCAATGGGGATCGAGTTCGGCGCCGATGATGCAATGGGGGCCGGTAATTGCGCGCACCGCGGCGATCAAGTCGCCTTCGCAATCGTCCACGCCGTCGGCGACCATGGCGCCGTGCAGGAACAGCAGCACCATATCGACCGGCATGGCTTGTTCGAGCGCGGCCAGGATTTCGCCGCGCAATTGCTGATACGCGGCGGGTTCCACCGCGCCGGCGGGCTGGGCGATGGCATAGATCCCCTCATGCACCGTGTCGCCGTATTGCCTGGCCAGACGGCGCCACTGCTGGACGATCGGGCCGACGTCGCTCAGCGCATCGTCGGGGGCCGGGCCGCGCACGATGCCCAATTCCTCGAACGAGCCCAGCGTGGTGGGGAAGGTTGAAAACGTATTGGTCTCGGTGACCAGGGCGGAAGTAAAGATTCTCATGCTTGGTGTTCCTTGATGGGTTGTGCGGGGCCGCGCGCCGCCAGCGTCGTGAACAGCAGCAGGGCCAGCAGCGCCGCCAGCAGCGCCACAGCCGGGACGCCGACAAACAGCGTCCCCAGGCGCTGCAGCGCCGCCGGCGCCGGCGTGCCTTGCAGCGGTCCGACCCACTCCAGACCGAAGCCGACCACGATGCCGCCCAGCGACTGGCCCAGCTTTTCAACCGAGAACAGGATGCCCAGGTACAGGCCCAGGCTTTCTCCCTGGCTGGAGGAACTGGTTGCCGCTTCCATGGCCAGCGTTGAAATCAGCACGGTCAGCACGCCGCAGGACAAGCCGAACAGCACGCCGCCGGCGATCATCGAGCCATGCTCGCGCGGTCCGGCGGCAAACCAGACCGTGCCCGCCAGGGCCAGCACCAGGGCCGCCGCCAGCACCAGATTGGGCGCAAAGCGGCGCGCCAGTGCGGGAGCCACGCTGACGCCCGCCAGCAGCGCAAGGAAAATCGGCGTGAGCAGTGCCGACAGGTTGGCCGGACCGGCCTTCAGCAGGTGCTGATTGGCGTAGGGCAGGGCCGCGAACAAGGCGGCCGAGCTGGTTCCCAGCAGGACCAGGATCAGCACCACGCAATAGAAACCGTGGTTGCGCAAGGTGCCCCGCAGCGCGATCCGCAGTGGCACGGCGGCCTTGGCCTCCACGCCGGCGCGCAAGGGAATGCGGCGCACGGCCAGCCAGCACAGGCCAAGCGACAGCGCCGCCACGCCCGCGAGCACGGCCGCCATGCCCAGGTAGCCGATGCCGCCGGAGCCGAAGGCCGCCACCAGCTGCGGAGCCAGCACGGACACCACCACGCCGGCCAGGGTCTGGCCCAGCGCACGGGACGCCATCAGGGTACTGCGGCCGGCCAGGGTGTCCGTGATGTCGCCGGCAAGCGCGGTATGCGCCACCGAAAACACGGTCAGCACCAGCGATTGCGCCACCAGCAGCACGGCGACAATGGATGCGCGCAGGGGAATTGGCAGGCTGTCGAGCGGGATGAACAACAGCACCAGCAGCAGCGGTAGCAGCAGGGCGGCGGCGGCCAGCAGCGCGCTGCGGCTGCCTGCCTGGCGCGCCCAGCTATCGGTGCGGCGTCCGATCCACGGATCGAGCAGCATGTCGGACACTTTGGGAATCGCCAGCAAGATCCCCGCCAGTGCCGGCGGCACATGGACAAACTCGGTCAGGTAAAACAGGAACAGCAGCGGCACGACACCGGAACCGAGCGTCGAGCCGAGCGGCCCCGCGCCAAAGCCGGCCGCCAGCGTGCGCGTTGGGGAAGAGGTGTCAGCCATGGACCGGGCACTCCTGCAAGCGCAAGCGGCGGGTGCGCGACGTGTCGAGCATCAGTTCGCGCTGGCCTGAGGCGCTATGCCCCAGCCGCAGCGTGCCATGCAGGGGTAGGTGTGGATCCTGGCTGGCCAGCAGGCAAACATCGCCGCGCAGTGCCTGCAGCCTGAAGGCGTTGCGGCCATACAGCCCGACAATGCGCATCATGCCCTGTTCGCCGGCTTCGACCACGATATCGGCGCCCAGTTCGTCGCAGCGCCATTTGCCGCAGAAGGGCGCGATACTGCTGGCGGCCTTCTCCGGCGCCGCGACGCGTTCGCAAATATGGGTGGCGCCTTGCTCCATGACCTTGATGGCGCTGACGGCGCCGCTGCTGTCGGCGACCGCTTCGACCGCGAGCGAGATGACAGAGAGCAGGTTGACGCGCAGGGTGCCGTTACCGTCCTGCATCAGGGGCAGCGGCATGCCGAAGGTGTTCAGATACAAGGCGCCTTCGCGCGCTTCGATGGCAAAATGCCGGCCGCTGCTGGCGCAGTAATAGTCGCCGCCCAGGCTGTCGGCCAGGGCCGGATCGGCTGGCGCTTGTTCCGCCGCCAATTCGTCCGCCACCAGGGTTGCCAGCAGCTTTTGCGCGATGTCGGCCGAGTTGAGGTCGCTGCGGTTGCTCATCACGATGATCTGGATGTCGTGTTCCGGCGCGGCCAGCATCTGGCAGGTGCCGCCGACCACGCCGCCG
>Ga0213872_10001550_pt1 | contig 14724 bp, 13 predicted proteins | sample VelepicomBERX_R2_FD_160071 | JGI IMG/M metagenome (GOLD analysis project Ga0213872, IMG submission 160071) | Rhizosphere microbial communities from Vellozia epidendroides in rupestrian grasslands, the National Park of Serra do Cipo, Brazil - RX_R2 | ecosystem: Host-associated > Plants > Roots >...
GCCGCCGCACCACCCTGGGCGAGGCGCCCGAGGGCGTGGTGGTGCCGATCGAGGCCTTCATCGAGAAGGAGGACATCACCGTCATCCTCTCGGAGAAGGGCTGGATCCGCGCGGTGAAGGGCCATGCCGACAATGCGGACGACTTCAAATTCAAGGAAGGCGACCAGCTTCACATCGCGCTGCATTGTTCGACAATCGACAAGATCCTGCTGTTCGCCAGCAATGGCCGCTTCTACACGCTGGGCGGCGACAAGCTGCCGCGCGGGCGCGGCCATGGCGAACCGCTGCGCCTGATGGTCGATCTGCCGAACGACGCCGAGATCGTGCGCCTCTCGATCTATCGCCCCGAGACCCGCCTGCTGGTGGCGTCGTCGGGCGGCAAGGGCTTCGTGATCAAGAGCGAGGAAGTGCTGGCCCAGACCCGCGCCGGCAAGCAGATCCTCAATCTGGGCGACGGCGAAACGGCGGCCTTCTGCCTGCCGACCGGCAGCCACGACGCGGTGGCGGTGATCGGCAAGAACCGCAAGCTGCTGCTGTTCAAGCTGGACGAGGTGCCCGAGATGACCCGCGGTCGCGGCGTCATTCTGCAGAAATACCGCGACGGCGGAACGGCCGACATCAAGCTGTTCACGCTGAGCGAGGGCTTGTCCTGGGCGCTGGGAGATAAAACCCGCACCGAGACCAACCTGACCCTGTGGCTCGGCAAACGCGCCACCGTCGGCCGCATGCCCCCGACGGGGTTCCCGCGGAATAACAGGTTCTAGAGGGCATGAGGCGAGGCCTTCGTTGGGAACTGCGTTATTTTTCACCACGAAGACACGAAGACACGAAGAAAAAGGGAGGAAAAGCGCCGTAGGCAGTCTTGGTCCTGTCCAGAAGATGATTTGGACACGAGAATGACTGCACTTCGCGCTTTTCTCCTTCTTCGTGTCTTCGTGTCTTCGTGGTGAAATCAAGCCGTCGGGCTGACGAGATGCTTCTCGCCTAACCGGCGACGCTCGACCGGCGGACGATGAGGCGAGGCTCCAGCCGGATCGTCTGTGTCCGCTGGTCGGGTTTTTCGGCAAGTTCCAGGGCGCGCGCGGCGGCGGTCTGGCCCAGGCGGTCGCTGGACTGGTCGACCGACGTCAGTGGGATGCGCAGATAATCGGCATAGCGCAGATTGCCGCAGCCGACGAAGGCGATGTCCTCGGGGATGCGCAATCCGGCCTGCAGCGTCGCTTCCATGGCGCCGATGGCGGACAGATCGTTGTAGCAGAACACCGCGTCGGGCCGCTTCTTCAGCGCCAGCAGCTCCTGCATGGCGTGATAGCCGGTACGGTCGCCGCTTTCCTCGAAGCGGTCGCGGGTCACGAGGTAGTCTTTCGGCAGGGGAATGCCGGCCGCGGTCAAGGCGCGCTTGAAGCCTTTCAGGCGGTCGACCGAGGGGCTCATGGACTGCCCGCCGATATGGGCGATGCGCTTGCGGCCGAGGCCGATCAGGTGGCGGGTGGCGACCTCGCCGATGCTGACGTCGTCCGAGCCGACGAAATCGGTGTTCGCGCGGTTGAACTGGCGGTCGATCAGCAGGACCGGCGTCTTGCTCTCGGCCAGATCGTCGGGAAATTTGTCGGCGGGCCGGCAGGACGCGACCAGCAGCACGTCGACCCCGCGCCCCAGCAAGGTGCGGATCTCCTGCTGCTCGATGGCGGGATCCTCCTCCGACGAAGCCAGGATCAGCGCCATGCCCTCGGCGCGCAGGGCGCCGGCCAGCGACCGGGCGAATTCGCCGAAGAAGGGGTGGATGAGATCGGGCACCACCAGCCCGACCGCGAAGGACCGTCCGCTGGCCAGGCCGCGCGCCAGCATGTTGGGGCGGTAATCCATCTCCGCCACCAGCTTCAGCACGCGTTCCTTGGTGTCCTGGCTGATGTCGGCGCGACCGCGCAGCGCCTTCGACACGGTGACGGTGGAAACGCCCAACTCGCGGGCGATGTCTTTCAGCCTGACGGCCATTGCATTATCCGAACCTTGTCCGGGTCCAAAGCGACCAGCCGCCTATCCCGATTGCAACCAGCAATAACACGGACAGGGCCGAGACCCAGCCGAAATCCATGGCGAGCGGCGGTAATTGCGCGTCATGGCCGAGCCAGGCGAACAGGGCGATCGCGGCGCCGACGATCGCCCAATCCCACCAGCGGCGGGTGCCGGCCTGAACGTGACCGGCGCCATCCTGCGCCTCGCGCATTTCCTTGTAATCGAGGCCATAGCGATAACATTCGCGCTCCAGCGCCGCGTCGCGCGACTGCATTTCGTTCTTGCAGGCCGAGGCGGTGCTGATCGCCAAGGCGCCGAGGATCATCAGCAGCGATCCGCCGACCACCAGCGCCAGATGACCGGTATCGGCGCCCTTCAGTTCGCCGAACACCAGGGCGCCCCAGGCCAGGCCCCACAGCTGGTTGGTGTTGGATAGCGGAATGCCGCGTCCGATGCCGAGATATTTGGTGGCGAATTGCTGGAACAGGTCGCCGATCACCCAGATGAAGCCGCCGAGGAACAGCCAGAACAGCATCTGGCGGTTATGCACCAGCTGCCCGAGCGAGGCCTGCGCCCCGCCATCCAGCGTGTAGGTCAGCGCCAGCATGGTGCCCAGCTCGCCGAAGGTGAAGATGGTGACGAAGGATAGCGGGTTCATGCCGCTGAGATAGGCCTTGCGATAGGGCACATACATTGTGCCCCACATCAGGCTGGCGCCGGCCGCCGCCGCCAGGCCGCGCACCGCGTGGGACGAGGTGCCGGCATCGGCGTTCTGCAGGGTGGAAAAGCCGAGCAGGATCGCGGCGCCGACGATGCAGAAGCCGCCCATCACCACCTTGGTCTTGTTGGCCGGATCGGCGCCGCGCAATTCTTTGAACAAAAGGCAGCCCCAGGTCAGCCCGATCAGCGAATTGGCGTTCCACAGCGGAAAGGCGACGGCCAGCCCGACATCGCGGATGGCGAAGACGGTCAGCGTGTTGGCCACCGCCCACAGCGCGCCGGCCAGGATCGCCCAGACGATCAGATGCGGCTTGGCGGCGATGTCGGCGAAGACGAAGCCGGTGCCCTTCATCAAGGTGGGGAAGGTCCAGCGCGCGGTGAACACGCCGGCCACCATGCAGAGCGAGATGGCGAAGGGGGAGAAGCCGGCATCGACCAGCTTGGTGGGGGCTTCGGCCGCGCCGAGCCAGACGCCCGCCGCCAGACCGCACAATACGCCGAGAAGATGGAGCGAACCGGCCGGTTGCGATTTCATGCCGCCCTCCGCTCAGTTCGATTGGATCGCGGCCAGCAGCGTGATGCCGCAGGCCAGCACCAGCGCCGGAACCCAGAATTGAATGTCGCTCAGAACCGCCCGAACCAGGCGTGACCTTACCGCTTGCCGTTCGCTCATAGCCGTTATCCTCGCCGCGCCGGGTCTGATGCCCAAGCTTCTGCAGAACTACGTTACCCTTTGCCATGCGAATTTGATACACTTAAGCGCTTACGTAAAAACGAACGAGGAAACCATGGGCACTGCCGCGCGCTACAAGGAAGGCAAAAGCCAGGAAGAGTTCCGGCAATATGACGCCCAGGCGGTGCCGCGCGTCGCCGAATTCTACCGGCAGAACCACGAGAACATGACCGTGGAGTATGTACTGGCCAAGGAGGAGGAATATTTCACCCTCCGCAAGGGCCAGAAAACGGTTTGGGAAGCGGCGGAATTCCTCAATCGGCTGGTCGACGACAGCGACCCGGACACCGACCTGACCCAGATCGAGCATCTGCTGCAGACCTCCGAGGCGATGCGTCGCGACAATCTGCCGCGCTGGATGATCCTGACAGGGTTCCTGCACGATCTCGGCAAGTGCCTGTGCCTCTATGGCGAGCCGCAATGGGGCGTGGTGGGCGATACCTTCCCGGTCGGCTGCGCCTGGTCCGAGCACATCGTGTTCCATGAGTATTTCGCTAGGAATCCCGACCGCCAGAACCCGCTATACCAGGACCTCTACGGCATCTACGAGCCGAATTGCGGCTTGGAGAAGGTGCATATGTCGTTCGGCCATGACGGCTATATCGGCGAGGTGATGCAGCCTTATCTGCCCGACGAAGCGCTCTACATGCTGCGCTTCCATTCCTTCTATCCGTGGCACAAGCATGGCGCTTACGACCATCTGTGCAACGACAAGGACCGCGCCATGAAGGAGTGGGTGCTGAAGTTCAACCAGTACGACCTCTATTCCAAAGGGCACTCCAAGCCGGACCTTAAGGAATTGAAGCCCTATTACGACGATTTGTTCGCCGAATTCTTGCCGCCGACCATTGCTTGGTAAGCGGGACGGGGACGGTTTCCCCTGCTAGAGTAAGGGGCGAACACCCATAACAATGCGGGGAAACCTCCTATGTCTCAGAACACGTATCTCGGCCGGCGCCAGTTTCTCGGCGCGTGGGCTGTTGCCATGCTGGCCTTGTCGGTGCGCCCGGCCTTTGCCGCGGCGGCGCCCATCCATACCGACAGCGACGGGCTGGTCGCGCAGCAGGTCAAGATTCCGATCGCCGGCGGCGAGATCGCCGGCTATTGCGCCTATCCGGCCAAGGGCGCGAATTTCCCGGTGGTCCTGGTCGCCCACGACGCGTTCGGCGTGAACGAGCAGATCCAGGACGTGGTGCGGCGCCTGGCCAAGCTGGGTTATTACGCCATCAGCCCCTATCTGTTCTCCCGCCAGGGCGACGTCAGCAAGGCGACCGACGAGCTGGACGTCATGCGCACGGTCATTTCCAAGGTCGTCGACGCCGAGTTCGTGTCCGACCTCGACGCCACCGTCGCCTTCGCCAAGAAGTCCGGCAAGGCCGACGTCAAGAAGGTCGCCATCACCGGCTTCGGCTGGGGCGGCCGCGCCGTCTGGGTCTATGCCGCGCACGATCCGAAATTGAAGGCCGGCGTTTCCTATTACGGCTTCCTGCAGCCGTCGCGCGATCCCAAGGGGCAATCGGCCCTGGCTCTCGGGCCGTCGATCAAGGTGCCGGTGCTGGGCCTCTATGGCGCCAAGGACGACTACATCATGGAAGCCGACGCCAACGCGATGAAGAACGCGGTGGCCGCCGGCAAGAAGTCCGACATCGTCGTCTATCCGGGCATCAAGCACGGCTTCATGGCCGACGACCGGGCGAGCTTCGATCCCAAGACCGCCGCCGACGCCTGGGACCGCATGGCGGTCTGGTTCAAGAACAACGGCCTGTAGAGGCCGAGGTTCGCACTCCTGGAAGGGGTCTCCGCCGAAGCGGAGCTATGACTCGACTTTGCAATTTTTAGCGAGTTGTCATTGCCCGCTTCGGCCTTCCGGATAAGGACTGCGAGACTATCCGACCCTGGCCGCCGCGAATGCTTACGCAGCGGCCTTGGCCCAAGGCAATAACTCGTGCAGATCGGGAAACGCGGCCAGATAGGCATGGCCGCGCATTTTTGCAGCATCGCGCGCGGCGCGCTCCATTTGGGAGTCCGTCATCGCGGCGGCAGAGCGCAGGCGCAGCGCTTCTCCCGCCCCGATCTCAGTCTTCTGGTTACTCATTACCGACTCCTGAATGCGCGATCGCCGGCTTGGGGAAGCCGACCAGGCCGTCGCGGCGTCGTGAGACACCCTCTTGATTTCGAGGCGCATTATGGGGGAGGAGGGGCTGATCTGATAGAGAATAGATTTCATACAATCTATTCGATATGGGAATTGAGCGTCGTCTCTCGCGCCGGCGCGAGAGACGACCGGATCGCGGCGGCCGCAGGCTGCAACAAGACAGCGAAACGTCCGATAGCCCTGTACTTGTTCGATGGACTAGAATGCATATTCGATACTGACTGCCGTATGAAACGAGCCCAACTGTCGGAACAGCGTATTTCCAATCGATTGTCCATCAATTGAACATTGTGAGGGGAAAATGGAAATTCGTGAGAACGTCGCCGAGCGCTGGCTCGAATTTTACGGGATAGATCGGGAGGTGCGGGCCGATCTCGTGGAGCTTTGGTCTCAATTGAGTCCTGAGCTGCCCTCGATTCTGAGCAGTTTTTATCGCTATGTCACCAAGTGGCCCGAAGTCGCCAAGATGTTCGAGCGGCCCGGGGCGGTCGAGCACGCATCCAAGGAGCAGGCCATCCATTGGGCAAAGCTATTTTCCGGCCGTTTCGACCAGGACTATTTCGAGTCGGCCGCGAGGATCGGCGCCGTGCATTCCCGGGTCGGTCTCGATACCAAATGGTTCGTCGGCGGCTATCTGTTCGTGATGAACGCGATCGAGGCCCTCATTGCCCGACAGCCCGTCAGCAGGCTGGCGCCGACGGCCGGACGGCAGCGGGCTTCGCGTCAGATTCAAGCGCTCAACAAGGCGATTCTGTTCGATATGGAGCTTACCATCGTCGCCTATCTCGATCGCAACAAGGCCGCGTTCTCGGCGAAACTGGACGAACTGTCCCGGTCTTTCGAAAACTCGATCACCGGAGTGGTTCATCATATCGCCTCCGCCGCCACACAATTGGAGGCCGCCGCGCAATCCATGTCCAAAACCGCGGCCGACACCTCGCGGATTTCGGCCTCGGTCGCTGAAACGGCGCGGCAGGGCAGTGAAAATGTAACTTCCGTCGCCGGCGCGACGGAGGAATTGTCGGCTTCGGTCAACGAGATCAATCAACAGGTATCGTTCACTGCGGGCATCATAGCGGATGCCGTCCGGCAGGCGGACGCGACCAAGAAGCAGGTGCAGGGGCTGGTCGAAGCAACCGATCGGATCGGCGAAGTCGTCAAGCTCATCAGCGATATTGCGGCCCAGACCAATCTACTTGCCCTCAACGCCACCATCGAAGCGGCGCGCGCCGGCGATGCCGGTAAAGGATTTGCCGTGGTGGCCTCGGAGGTCAAAATGCTCGCGAACCAGACGGCGCGGGCGACCGAGGATATCACCGCGCAAATCGGCTCCGTTCGCGAGGCGACCGAGGTGTCCGCCAACGCAATTCAAGCGATTGCCGAGATCATCGGCAAGATCAGCAATTCGGCGGGCGGTATTTCCGCGGCTGTCGAAGAACAGGGCGCCGCGACCAGTGAAATCGCCCGCTCCATGGCCGTGTCCGTGCAACTCATCGCTCATATTTCCGAGAACGTGTCGGACGTCAGCGGCGGGGCGGACCGCACAGGCGCCGCCGCCGGAGACGTGGCGGCGGCGGCCGTGGCATTGAACAGGGATGGCGTCGAACTCCGTCAGCGCGTCGACCATTTCCTGACCGGAATGCGGTCGACCGGCTTGCCTTCCTGAGCCGGGACGGTCGCGATGGACAGCCGATTGCTTGCCTTGGTCGGGCTTCCCTTCCTGCTCCTGTATGTCCTCGAGCGGCGCGCCCATGCCGCTCATCTGGATCGCGTGGCTCATTATTTGCGGCGACTTACGGAAGGCCGTCTCGACTTGCCCGTCACGGCCCTCGAGAGGCTCGACCGCGAGGGGCACGTCGCCCGGGCGATGCAATCGCTCAGCGATATCGTCGATGCCCGTCAGACGGAAGCGGCCGTGAGGGCGCGGACGGCCGAACTGGGAGACAATCTGCACGAGGCGGACACTCCGGACAAATTTTCCGCCGTCGTATTCGATCATGTGTCCCGGTCCATTCCGTTGTTGTGCGGTGCGCTCTACCTCGCCGGGGACGATGGCTATGGTCTGGCCGGCGGTCTCGGCCATGAGGCCGTCGATGCGGTGTTTTCCGTCGAACCCGGTTCCGGGCTGATCGGGCGCGCCGGTGCGGAACGCAAGCGCATAGTGGCCGCCAGCGGGCCCGACCTGCCGCTCAAACTCTCATTCGGCATCGGGACCGCCGATCCGGGAACGGTGCTCGTTCTGCCCGCGGTCGCGCGCGGCGTGACGACGGCGGTTCTCGTCATTGCGCCGATCGCGCCGGTGACGGAGCCGCAGATGCATCTGCTGGATGCGATTCTGTCGTCCATCGGGGTCAATGCGCTGATCCTGGCGAGCCATCTGAAGACTGTTCGATTGCTCGATGAATCGCGGCAGCAAACGCGGCTCCTCGAGCGGCAGGCCGATGAACTCGTGATGCGGCAAGATGCGCTCAGAGCGGCTGAGGAATGGTACCACGACATCATCGAATCGGCGCCTGACGGGATTTTGATTTGCGGTCCGGGTGGCAAGATCATCCTCGCGAATGCCCGCGCGGAAGCCATGTTCGGCTATGAACGCGGCGCGCTCTCGAATCGGACGATCGAGGATTTGGTGCCGAGCGCCTCGCGCGTCGGACATGCGGATCTGCGGCGCCGCTTCGTCGAGGCGGGCGAGGCGCGCAGCATCGGGCGCGCCAACTGTCCGCTGCACGGCCTGCGCCGCGACGGTTCGACCTTTCCGGCCGACATCGGGTTGTCGCCTCTGCCCGTATCTTCGCACGGCGAAGGGTGCGTTTGCGCGTCGGTTCGCGATGTCAGCGACCGGTTGCAGGCCGAAGCGAGCGTGCGAAAGAGCCGGGATCTGCTGCAAACGATCATCGACAACGTGCCGGTGATGATCTACGTGAAAGACCGAGACGGGCGATATGTCTTTGCCAACAAGGCGTGGTCGCAGATCATCGGGGTCGACGAAGACGAATTGGTCGGCAAGCTGGCCAGCGACATCCTTCCCAGCGATATCGCTCGCAGGTTGGCCGAGGCCGATTTTGAAGTCCTCGATACCGGAAAGGCCATTAAGTCCGAGGAGTGCTTCGTCGTGGACGGCGAGGCGCGCGACTTCATCGTGGTCAAGTCGCCTTTGTTCGACGCCCAAGGCCAGGTCTATGGGCTGTGCGGCATAAACACCGACATCACCGAGCGCAAACAATCGGAACAATTGCTGCTGGCCGCGAAGGAACTCGCCGAGAGTGCCGCCCGCGCCAAGTCGGATTTTCTCGCGAATATGAGTCACGAAATACGGACGCCGTTGAATGCCATCATCGGGATGACGCATCTGGCGCAAAGGGCCGGCACCGCCGCCAGGGAACGCGATTATCTCGACAAAATCGGCCAGGCCGGGCAGCACCTTCTGGAGATCGTCAACGATGTCCTCGATTTCTCCAAGATCGAGTCGGGGAAAATGTCGATCGAGGAGGCGGAGATCCATCTGGAATCTCTCCTCACCGCGACGGTCGAAATGGTTGTCGAGAAATCGGCGGAAAAGGGCCTCGAACTGTTTCTCGATCTGGCGCCCGATATCCCCAACGATCTGGTCGGCGATTCGCTCCGCCTCAAGCAAATTCTGATCAATTATTTGACCAATGCGGTGAAGTTCACCGAAAGCGGTGAAATCGGGCTGATCGTCCGGATGATCGAGGAGGATGACAACGAGGTCACCCTGCGCTTCGACGTCAAGGACACCGGCATCGGGATCGAACAGGATAAGATACCCCGGCTGTTCAAGGGATTTGAGCAGGGGGACAACTCGGTTACGCGCCAATATGGCGGCACCGGTCTCGGCTTGGCCATTTCCCGGAGACTGGCCGAAATGATGGGCGGCGAATGCGGTGTCGCCAGTGTTCCGGGCGTCGGATCCACTTTCTGGTTTACCGCGAGACTGGGCAAGCGGAAGGCCAAGCGCGTGTGGACTCCGCATCCTGACCTGCGCCGGCTTCGCGTGCTGATCGCCGACGACAATGCCAATGTACGGTTGGTGATGGAAAAAATGCTCGGTGCGATGGGGCTCCGCGTCACATCGGTCGCCACCTTCCAGGGCGCGGTCGAGGCTGTCCGTGGCGCGGAAGCCGCCGACGCCTTTGCCCTGGTCCTGCTCGACTGGGAGATGCCGGGAAACGGCGTCGATACCGTTCGGGCCCTGCGGGAAGCCGATCCGGCGGCTTCGCTTCGCGTCATCGCGCTGGTGCCGCACTCCTATGAAGCCGATCTGCAGCAGGCTTGCGCCGCCGTCGCCGATAGCGTGCTGGTCAAGCCTCTGAGCGCTTCGGCGGTTTTCGATGGCATCGAGCAGGTATTCGTGACGGCGCCGGCCGGCAGTGCCGAACTTGCGGGGGCGAAGGATGCCGACGGCCTGGTGCCGGCCCTGGTTGGCCTGAAGGTGCTGCTCGTCGAGGACAACCGCTTCAATCAGCAAGTCGCCGTCGAACTCCTGGAGAGCATGGGCGTCGCGGCGACCATCGCCGGCGACGGAAGAGAGGCGGTCGAATTGGTAAGGCGCGAGGAATTCGACCTTCTCCTGATGGATGTTCAGATGCCGGTGATGGACGGCATCACCGCGACGAGGATGATCCGCGATGCTGGAATGGAAAGTTTGCCGATCATCGCTATGACGGCCAATGCGATGAGTGAGGATCGCGAACAATGTCTTGGCGCCGGCATGAACGACTATGTCGCCAAGCCGATCGACCCCGAGGCGCTGGCGGCGGCCCTCGTGAGATGGGCGGGATCAAGGGAGAGAAGAGCGGCGGAGAGCTCTCTTACCGGTATCGCGGGCTTTGACCCTGCGGACGGGCTGAAGCGGGCGCGCGGAAATCGGCAATTGTTCCTCAAATTGCTGCGTCAGTTCGCTTTCGGCCATGACGATGTGGCCGCCCGGATGCAAGCCGCGCTCGCCGAGGGTGATCGCCCGACCGCACAGCGCCTCAGCCATTCCTTGAAGGCCGCGGCCGGCCATGTCGGCGCCAAGGAACTTTCGGCTTGCGCCGCGGCCCTTGAGGCGGTTCTCAAGGCTGGCGGCGACGGTGAAGCGGAATTATCCCGCCTGGCCGAAGTGTCGGCGTCGCTGATCGGTTCCCTGAAATCCGCGCTTGGACCCGAGGACACCGTAGGAGCGGTTTCGCGCCCGAGTGATCGGGTCATCGCCAAATTGACCCAGCTGATGGAGGAGTGCGATCCCGCGGCGGTCGACGAGGCCGAAGCGAGCAGGGCCCAATTGGCGGTGGTCCTCGGCGACTCATCGAAGGAATTCTTCAGATTATTGAGTCATTATAGATTCGACGAAGCCTTGCGAGTACTTCGCGCCGGCGAAGGGAGGAGCGGGGATGGAGGAACATGATCGGGCACTGGTGCTCGTGGTCGACGATACGCCGGAGAACGTTCGGCTCATTCACGGTCTTTTGAGTCCGCTTTATCGGGTCAAGGCCGCGCCGAGCGGCGAGGTCGCCTTGCGCCTGGCAGGCAAGTCTCCCCAGCCGGATCTCATCCTTCTCGATATCATGATGCCCGAGGTCGACGGATACACGGTTTGCCAGCGGCTTAAGGCAGACAAGGCCACAAGGGACATCCCCGTCATTTTCCTGACGGCGATGACCGAGATCGAGAATGAGGAGAAGGGGCTCAGGCTCGGGGCGGTCGATTATATCACCAAGCCGATCAGTCCGCCGATCCTGTTGGCCCGCGTGAACACACACTTGAAACTCAAGGCGAGCGCGGATTTCCTGCGCGACAAGGCCGCCTATCTGGAAACCGAGGTGTGCCGCCGCACGCGCGAGGTGGCGGCATTGCAGGATGTGACGATCCTTGCCATGGCGTCGTTGGCCGAGACCCGGGATTCGGAAACCGGCAACCATATCCGGCGGACGCAATATTATATCCGCGCCTTGGCCATGCAGATGCGGGGCCACCCCGATTTTCCCGAACTGCTGGACGACGGAATGGTCGAGACTCTCTTCAAGTCGGCCCCGCTTCACGATATCGGCAAGGTGGGCATTCCAGATCGGATTCTTCTGAAGCCGGGCCGATTCACGCCCGAAGAGTTCGAGATTATGAAAACCCACACCACGCTGGGCCGCGATGCGATCGAACATGCCGAGCGAGCGCTGGGCGCATCCGTTCCGTTCCTCACCTGCGCCAAGGAAATCGCCTATTCGCATCAGGAAAAATGGGATGGGTCGGGATATCCTCAAGGCCTCAAGGGAGAGGAAATACCGCTCTCGGCCAGGCTTATGGCGGTGGCCGACGTCTACGACGCCTTAATCAGCCGGCGTGTCTATAAGCAGCCGATGCCGCATGGCGCCGCGGCGGCGGTCATTCGCGAGGGGCGCGGCCATCATTTCGACCCGGCCATCGTCGACGGGTTCTTCGCGATCGAGGCCGAATTCCAGGCGATCGCCGCGCGGTTCGCCGATAGCGACAGCGAGATCGCGGTGAAGAGGGACTACATCAATTCGGCGCTCGACGGGTGATCTGCCCCTGACATAAAGAGCAGCCGAGGCGGTCTGTCAGGGCTCCACCTTCATGAAAGCGGTTCCCCGCTATAGCGAGACCCCCTTGGGCCTGCGCCCAAGGGGGTCTTTGTTTTCCGCCGCTTAGACCAGGTTCAGGCGAACCGGGACGTTGTTGCGGGTGGCGTTGGAGTAGGGGCACACCTGGTGAGCCTTCTCGGTCAGTTCGGTCGCCTCGGCCTTGCTCAGACCCGGCAGCGAGATGTCGAGCTGGATGTCGAGGCCGAAGCCGCCTTCCGAGCGCGGGCCGATGCCGACAGTGGCGGTGACGGTGGCGTCGGCCGGAACCTTCGGGCCGCCCTGCGAGGCAACGAACTTCATGGCGCCGATGAAGCAGGCCGAATAACCGGCGGCGAACAGCTGCTCGGGATTGTTGCCGGCGCCGCCGCCACCACCCAGCTCCTTCGGCGTGGACAGCTTGACCTTCAGGCTGCCGTCCGCGGTCTGGGCTTCGCCGTCGCGGCCGCCGGTGGCAGTGGCACTGGTCTTATACAGGACGTTGACAGACATGATGTGCTCCTTTCGAGCAGGGGGTGTGTTCATTCGATGGGTGTATTGATAGCGCAAAATTTAATTGTGTGCAATTGAATTTTGAACCCAATCCGCATAGCTGTGTTGTATGCTCGGCGGATCGAGAAAGCAGGACCATCATGGGTAAGCAAAAGGACGAGGCCCGCAGGCTGGCCAACCAACTCTGTTTCGCGGTCTATTCGACGGCGCACGCCTTCAATAAGGCGTATAAGCCGCTGCTCGATCCGCTCGGCCTGACTTACCCACAATATCTGGTCATGCTGATTCTCTGGGATGAAGATGAGGTGACGGTGAAGGAGCTGGGCCACCGGCTGCAGCTCGATTCCGGAACCTTGACGCCGCTTTTGAAGCGGCTGGAGGCCAATGGCCTGGTCACGCGCCGGCGCAGCGAGGCGGATGAGCGCCGCGTGGTGGTGGCCCTGACCGAGGCGGGCAAGGCGCTCGACGCCAAGGCCCGCGACGTGCCCCGCGACATGCTGTGCTCGACCGGCCTGACGCTGGACGGGCTGAACCGCATGCGCGAGGAATTGCTCGCGGTCAGGAGCGAGCTTACGTCTTCAAGGGACTAGGGATATCTCCAATCGCGAACCGAGCGTTCTCTTTTTATCGTTTTTCGAGGTTTTTGGTTCTCGCTAGAATCGCCGGCACAGGCAATTTCAAATGGTTGGGTCGGTTATGAAAGTCGGAGTCGTCGGTATCGGTGTCATGGGCGAGCCCATGGCGAGAAATCTTCACGAGGCGGGACACGGCGTGACCGTCTTCAGCCGAACACCAAGCCGTTGCGATGGTCTGCGCGCGATTGGCGTGGCGGTTGCGGCGACGGCCGCGCACGTCATCGAAGCCTCCGATGCCGTCATCCTGATGGTGCCGAGCCATGCCGAGATCGACGAGGTGCTGCAGCGCGCCCCGGATGGTGGGGTCTGCGCTCAAGTGAAGGGCAAAAGCATCATCGTGATGTCGACCGTCGCGCCGGCCTATTCTGCGGATCTGGCCACGAGTTTGGCGGCGGCGGGCGCCCGCTATGTCGAGGCGCCGGTATCCGGCTCCCGGCAACCCGCCGAGACGGGACAATTGGTGATCCTCGCGGCCGCGGCGGAGCAGGGCCATATCGACGATCTGCAGCCGCTGTTCGACGCGGTGGGCAAGAAGACCGTTCGGTGCGGCGTCATCCCTACCGCCATGCGCATGAAATTGGCAAACCAGCTGCTGCTGATCTCCTTTTTCGAGGCCATTACCGAAGCCACGCATTTCGCGGCGGGAATTGGTCTCGATACCGCGCAGTTTCTGGACATGGCGGCGGCGGGGCCATTGGCGAATGACGTGCTGCGCATGAAAGCCCCGAAGATGCTGACGGATGATTTTTCGCAGCAGGCGCCGATCCGCCATGTCGCCAAAGACATCGCTCTGGTGTGCGACGAGGCGGCTCGGAACGGGCTTTGGGTTCCCGTCGCCGAGATGAACAGGGCATTGTTCACGGACGCCATGCGCGCCGGGCTGTCTCAGGACGACGCGGTAGGGATCGTCAAGATCCTTCGCAAGGCGGTCTAGACAGCGCGTCGAGGATCGAACAGTCGGGATGGCCGTCGCCCTGGCAGCAATCGGCCAGTTTGAGCAGCGTGTCGCGCATTGCCGCCATATGGGCGATCTTACGGTCGATCTCCTCGATATGGGCCAGGGCGAGGCGCTTGACGTCGGCGCTGGCGCGGTCGTCGTCCCGCCACAAAGCCAGCAATTGCGTCACCTCGGCCAGGGAGAAACCCAGCTCCCGGGCATGGCGGATGAATCCGAGGGTGCGCAGATCCTCCTGGCCATAGGTGCGATAGCCGGATTCGGTACGCTGCGCCGCGCCGATCAATCCGATGCTCTCGTAATAGCGGATCATCTTGGCGGAAACGCCCGAAGCCTTGGCGGCGGCGCCTATGTTCACTTTGCTTCTCTCCTCCAAGTCCGGATCAGCAGCGCGTTGGAAACCACGCTGACGCTGGAAAAAGCCA
>Ga0213872_10001551_pt1 | contig 14721 bp, 12 predicted proteins | sample VelepicomBERX_R2_FD_160071 | JGI IMG/M metagenome (GOLD analysis project Ga0213872, IMG submission 160071) | Rhizosphere microbial communities from Vellozia epidendroides in rupestrian grasslands, the National Park of Serra do Cipo, Brazil - RX_R2 | ecosystem: Host-associated > Plants > Roots >...
AATCAATTTTAATAGTATTGACTGCGTATAAAACGGCTCCTACAATGCCCTCAACTTGAAAAGGAAACATCGCATTCAAGACCAGATGCACCGCGGTACTTTTCAATCTTTCACGGGGTCGGGGCCCCACATGACATTTTAAGGAGTGTTTTCAAAAGGCGTCAGCCTTATCCCCGAAAAAGTTGTTTGCTGTCGATAACGCGCCCGCTCGGATGCGACCGACAACAGAAGCCAGCCAACTGAGCTGGTCGCAAACAAATAGGTTCACCGCGCGCGCCATGCGCCGGTAGAAGTTTCTGGATTTACTGATAACGGGTCTGCATAGCTGCAACCAGGCGGAGTATTGCGCCAGGGAGAGGTTTTGCGCCGCGACTATTCAGGAGTAAGAATGTTAAGTCGATTACCTAGGGCGAATACACATTTCGCCCACCACACGAAACAGTCGGCCGACTGGGCTGAAGTTACCGCCGTTGTCCGCAAAGTGACCAAAGGCTTTCTCGCCACGGTCCACCACACGCTACTGGTGCTGGGCGTCACCGCCATCACCATGTTGTGCATGATGTACTTCAACCCGGCCCTGGCCGACCGTTTGAAGGCCATGTCGCCCTTTACCGACGCCGCCAAGCCGGCCGTCGCCGTACCGCCGCTGACCGAACTGCTGCAGGCCCCGCACGCGATTGCACCGCAAACCAATGTGGTGGCTGCCGTAGCCACTGCGTCCGACGCAGCTCCCACAGCCGGCGCCGATACCTCGCGCCAGCAACGCTGGGTCACGAACTGGCTGTCCAAGCGCTACCATATCGCCGGCGACGCCACCAAAGTACTGGTTTCCGCTTCTTATAACACCGGCAAGGAAACCCAGCTCGATCCGCTGCTGATCCTGGCCGTGATGTCGATCGAGTCGGGTTTGAATCCTTTCGCCGAAAGCGCCATGGGCGCGCAAGGCTTGATGCAAGTCATGTCCAAAGTGCACCACGACAAGTTCGAGGACATGGGCGGCGTCAAGGCAGCCTTGAATCCGGTTGCCAACATCCGCGTCGGTGCCTTGATCCTGAAGGATTACGTGAACCGCGGCGGTTCGGTCGAAGCCGGGCTGAAGCTGTATGTCGGCGCCGCGGCTTTCGACAACGACGCCGGCTACGGCACCAAGGTGATGGCTGAATACCAACGCCTGAAAGAAGTGTCGAACGGCAAGAACGTGCCTACCTTCACCCCGCCGATGGCGGCGGCACCGGTCAAGCGCCCGATCGAAAGCGCAGACGCCGGCAAGCCGGGCGAACTGGCCAAGGGCGAATTGGCCTCGTTGTAATTACTAAGCTTTAGCTTCCGACTCCTCCCCTCGCCCCTTGGGGGAGAGGGGCTGGGGGAGAGGGTAAGTGCGCCCCCTCTCCCCTACCCCTCTCCCGCAAGCGGGCGAGGGGTAATCGGAGGCTAGCGCCTAGCGGTAATGGTGGGCAGAAATGCCCGCAGGCGCGCCACCGCTTCCCGCAAGTTCTCCATCGAAGTCGCATACGACAGCCGTATATGGCTGTGCGCCGTGTGCGGTCCGAAATCCATCCCCGGCACCAGCACCACCCCTGCCTGATTGAGCATGGCCAGCGTCAGCTGGTCGGCATCATTGCTCAAGGCAGTACAGTCGGCATACACGTAGAAGGCGCCGTCCGGCACCACCGGCACCTTGAAACCCAATTCCTGCAAGGCCGGCACGATGTAGTCGCGCCGACGCCGGAATTCGGCTTTGCGTTCTTCGTAAACGGCCAAAGCCTCCGGCTCGAAACAGGCCAGCGCCGCATATTGCGCCACGCTGGATGGGCAGATGAACAGATTTTGCGAGAGTTTTTCGATGGCCGGCACCAGCGCCTCAGGCACCACCAGCCAGCCCAGGCGCCACCCCGTCATATTGAAATACTTGGAGAAACTGTTGATGACGACCACGTCGTCACTCAAGGACAGGGCCGAGAACGGCTCGCTGTCGTAACTCAAGCCCTGGTAGATCTCGTCAACGATGGTGAAGCCGCCCTTGGCGCGCACCGTCGCAATGATCTTGCCCAATTCGCCGTGCGTGATCGAGGTGCCGGTGGGGTTGGACGGCGATGCCAGCAGTACGCCGCGCGTCTGCGCCGTCCAGTGCTCGCGCACCTGGGCGTCGGACAATTGAAAGCGCTGTTCGGGGCCGCAGGGAACCATGGCGGCACGACCGTCGAAAGCAGCGACGAAATGGCGATTGCAGGGATAGGACGGGTCCGGCATCAACACTTCTGTACCCGCTTCCACCAGTGCCGCGCAAGCCAGCAGCAAGGCAGCCGACGCACCGGCCGTGACCACGATCCGTGACGGCGAGATTTTCAGGCCATATACACGCCGGTAATGCGCCGCGATCGCTTCGCGCAGGGGATGAATGCCGAGCGCCGAGGTGTATTGCAGCTTGCCGTCGGCCATGGCCTTGGCTGCCGCGGCCACCACGGTCGGCGGCGCCGTGAAATCCGGCTCGCCTATGCCCATGTGGATGATGTGGCGGCCTTGACGCTCCAGCGCATGCGCCATCTTCATCAATTCCATTACATGGAAGGGGGCGATGTTGTCGAGGCGCGAAGCGAGCAGGTTCAGGTTCATCGTGGAATTCAAAAAGGGATTATCAGACCTTTTACGGATCAGTAGGTCCTCACGCGCATCTCCCCTCTCCCGCTTGCGGGAGAGGGGTCGGGGGAGAGGGTGTTTGCAAAGCAGACTGTCTTGATAATCTCCCTCTCCCCTACCCCTCTCCCGCTTGCGGGAGAGGGGAAATAAAGTCCGCGAAAAAAAAGCGCGCTTGCGGCGCGCTTTTGAAGTGATTTACTTTACTGTCCTGCGCCAACCTCAGCGCCGCGCACCTGGGCAGCCAGCTTGTCGAGCACACCGTTGACGTATTTATGGCCGTCGATACCGCCGAAGGACTTGGTCAATTCCACCGCCTCGTTGATGACGACCTTGTACGGAATTTCGAGATGGTTCTTCAGCTCGAAGGCGCCGATCAGCAGGGCCGCGTGTTCAACCGGCGACAGCAATTCGATAGGCCGGTCGATCAGCGGCGCAAGACCGGCGCGAAGTTCCGCCGCGCTCTTGATACTGCCGTGCAGGAGCGAATCGAAGTGCTCCGCATCGGCCTTGTCGAAGCCGTGCGCTTCGCGGATATGGGCGTCGATGGCGCCCGAATCCTCGTTGTTCAGCAGCCACTGGTAAATGCCTTGCAAGGCGAACTCGCGCGCGCGGTGACGCGGCGTGCGGTTCTTGTTGGGATTGGCGTGGACGGATTTTTCGCTCATGGTTTGCTCTTGCTTTACTCTTTATTCGTCTTCGACGGCGTCTGCCAAGTCTTCCAGCGCCATCGCGAGGTTAGCCATTTCAACGGCGACGCGGGCGGCGTCGGCGCCCTTCTCGGCCATGCGTACTTCGGCCTGCTCGTCGTTGTCGGTGGTCAGCACGGCATTGGCGATGGGGATGCCGAAATCGAGTCCGACGCGCGTAATGCCTGCGCCCGATTCGTTCGATACCAGCTCAAAGTGATAGGTCTCGCCGCGAATCACGGCGCCGATCGCCACCAGCGCATCGAATTGCTGGGTCTCGGCCATCTTTTGAAGGGCCAAGGGGATTTCCAGCGCACCAGGCACCGTGACGTGCAGCACGTCTTCGTCTTCGACGCCGAGATGCTTCAATTCCGCCAGGCAGGATGCCAGCAGACCGTGGCACACGTCTTCATTGAAGCGCGCCTGCACGATGCCGATACGCAGGCCTTGCCCGCTCAGGTTCGATTCGTATTGTCCGATGGTCATGGCATTTCCTTCACTCTTTGTTGTTGCTGTTCTTGATTAAGAGGACGTTTCAAAAATGAGCAGGGCTAGGCGGATGGCCGCCCCCAGCAACAACGCCAAGTTCATCTTTAATCGTCCTCTAAGGTTTAGGCTGGTAGCCTGTGACTTCCAGATCGAAACCCGTCATCGACGGCATCTTGCGCGGGCTGGCCAGGAGCTTCATCTTGCCGACGCCAAGATCCTTGAGGATTTGCGCGCCTATGCCGTAGGTGCGCAAGTCCATGCGGCCGCCGCGCGGCTGCGGACGGCTTTCCGGATCGTTCAATGCAGTGAATTGCCCGAACATCTGCTCGGCCGATTCTTCGCAATTGAGCAGCACCACCACACCGCGCTCGGATGCCTTGATGGCCGCCATGGCAGCAGCCATGTTCCACGAGTGTGTCGTTGCCTGCGTTTCCAGCAAATCCAGCACCGAGACCGGCTGGTGCACGCGCACCAGGGTTTCGCTATCGGGTGTGACGTCGCCATGCACCAGCGCCAGGTGGGCGCCGCTGCTGGGCTTGTCGCGGTAGGCGATCGCGCGGAACGGGCCGTGAACGGTCTGCATGACACGCTCGGCCATGCGCTCGACGATGCTTTCGTGCTGGCTGCGGTAGTGGATCAGGTCGGCGATGGTGCCAATCTTCAAGCCGTGTTCCTTGGCGAATTCGATCAGGTCGGGCAGGCGCGCCATGCTGCCGTCGTCCTTCATGATCTCGCAGATCACGGCGGCAGGCGTCAGGCCCGCCAGTTCGGCGAAGTCGCAGCCGGCTTCCGTATGGCCGGCGCGCATCAGCACGCCACCCTTTTGCGCCTTGAGCGGGAAGATGTGGCCGGGCTGTACGATGTCGCTGGCCTTGGCATTCTTGGCCACCGCCACCTGCACCGTCTTGGCGCGATCGGCGGCGGAAATACCGGTGGTGACGCCCTCGGCCGCTTCGATCGAAACCGTGAAATTGGTGCCGAAGGAGGTGCCGTTGCGCGTCGCCATCATGGGCAGGCGCAATTGGTCACAATGGGCTTCGGTCAGGGTCAGGCAAATCAGGCCGCGGCCGAACTTGGCCATGAAGTTGATGGCTTCAGGCGTGACGAACTCGGCCGCCAGCACCAGGTCGCCTTCGTTTTCGCGGTCTTCCTCGTCGACCAGGATCACCATCCGGCCGGCGCGCAATTCCGCGACGATTTCTTGCGTTGTTGAAATTGTCATACTCAAATCCTTTGCAGCCGTTATTTTAAAGGATTTGGCATCCCGGAACCGGCCGACAGCATGCGTTCCACATAACGCGCGATCAAATCGACTTCGAGATTGACCTTGGTCCCCACTTTCAAATGCTTGAGCGTGGTCACGGCAATCGTGTGCGGAATCAGGTTGATCGAGAATTCGCAGCCCGATGCGGTGTCGGTCACACGGTTGACGGTCAGCGACACGCCGTTGACGACGATCGAACCCTTGTACGCCAAATACTTGCCGAGCGCCGATGGCGCTTCCACCACCAGCTCGTAGGATTCGCCGACCGGTTCGAACTTGCGCACCGTGCCCAGCCCATCGACGTGACCCGACACCAGGTGCCCGCCTAAACGGTCGGCCAGGGTCAAGGCCTTTTCCAGGTTAACTTCATTCAAGCCGTCCAAGCCGGCCGTACGGTTAAGGCTTTCGCGCGAGACGTCGACCACGAAACCGTTGCCGGTCTTTTCGACCACGGTCATGCAGGCACCGTTGAGCGCAATCGAATCACCGAGCGCGACGTCGGCCATGGGCAAGCCGCCGGCGTCAATCATCAGACGCACACCGGCGTCGGTGTCTTTTCCCAGAGGAGTGATAGCGGTAATTTTGCCGACTGCGGCAACGATTCCAGTAAACATGATAGGTCAAAGAAATGGGTGAATAAAATTCGTTGCAATCTGCAGTACCACTCCCCTCGCCCACGAAGTGGGAGAGGGGCCGGGGGAGAGGGTGCCAGCAAGACAACAGGACTTGACGACGACCCTCTCCCCTCCCCTGTGTCCCAATAGGGAGGGAAAGTCCGCTTACAAGCGAACTTCGTTCCGCAGGCAGGCAGCATGCTACCTGAATTCCCTGCTACACCCTCTCCCGCAAACGGGAGAGGGGAAATTCGGCTAAACAAACCGTGCCAGGATGCGCAAATCGGCGCCTATCCGGCTGAATTCATGGAAGGCCAATTTCTTCCTGCCCTCCAAGTCTTCCAGCGCGGGCAAATCGAACAGGCCTTGCGCGTCGCCGAGCAGGTTTGGCGCAAGGTAGAGCAATAGCTCATCAACGCAACCGGCCTCGATCAGGGCGCCGTTCAAACGGGAACCTGCTTCGACATGCAATTCGTTGACTTCGCGTTTACCCAGTTCCTGCATCAGGGCCGGCAAATCCACCTTGCCGTCCGCGTTCGGCAGCAGCAGGATTTCCGCTCCCTGCTCGCGCAGCATGGCTTCCTTGTTCGCATCGGAGCGTGCCGTCACCACCAGCGCGCCACCGCCGTGCAGAATGCGCGCTTGCGGGGCCAGTTCCAGGTTGCGGTCGACCACGATGCGCTGCGGCTGGCGCGGAATATCGAGAGCACGCACCGTCATCTGGGGGTCGTCGGACTTGACCGTGCCTATGCCGGTCAGGACCGCACTGGCGCGCGCGCGCCAGGCATGGCCGTCGGCGCGCGCCGCCTCGCCGGTGATCCATTGGCTGAGGCCATTGTGCAAGGCGGTTTTACCGTCCAGGCTGGCGGCAGCCTTGAGCCGCACCCAGGGCCGCCCGCGCTGCATGCGCGAGAAAAAGCCTATATTCAATTCGCGCGCCTCGCTTTCCAGCACGCCGCATTCCGCCGCGATGCCGGCGGCGCGCAATCTGGCCAAGCCTTGTCCGGCCACCAGCGGATTGGGGTCGCCCACAGCCGCCACTACGCGTGCCACACCGGCTTGCACCAAGGCGTCGGCACAAGGCGGCGTGCGGCCGAAATGGCTGCACGGCTCCAGCGTGACGTAGACCGTGGCGCCGCGCACATCGGCACCGCACTCGGCGGCGGTGCGCAAGGCTTGCACTTCGGCATGCGCTTGGCCTGCCGGCTGGGTGTGGCCGGCGCCGATCACCATGCCATCCTTGACGATCACACAGCCCACGCGCGGATTCGGCGCGGTGATATACATGCCCTTGGCAGCCCATTGCAGTGCCAGGGACATGCCTTCGAGGTCGGTGGCAATTTTCACGATAAGGTAAAAAGTGTTCCCCGCCCACAGGCGGAGCAGTCTTATTTCGACTTGCGTTCGTGCCCGACTTCGGCAATCGCATCCTGGAATTCGGCGACGTCTTCGAAGCTCTTGTAGACCGAGGCGAAGCGGATGTAGGCAATCTTGTCGAGCCGCTTCAACTCGCGCATCACGAGTTCGCCGATATGGCCGGAAATGACTTCACGCTGGCCGGAGGACAGCAGCTTTTCCTCGATGCGCTGGATCGCAGCGTCGACCGCTTCGGCCGCCACCGGGCGCTTGCGTAGTGCCAGCGTCAGGCTGGCGCGCAGCTTGGCGGTATCGTATTCGGTGCGGCTGCCGTTTTTCTTGACCACGGCCGGCATGGCCAGCTCGATGCGCTCATACGTGGTGAAACGCTTGTCGCAGTCGTTGCAGCGGCGGCGGCGGCGTATGGTGTCCCCTTCCTCCGATACGCGCGTATCGAGGACTTGCGTGTCTTCGTGATGGCAATAGGGGCATTTCATGGCGTTGCTGTCTGTTCGAACAAGTTGCCGGAGCTTTGTCAGACATTAATGAATTGTCTATTATCGCATCAACATGACTTGCGCGTGAACAACAGGCAATAAATTTCCCGCTTTTTTGGGATGCTTAATGCGGGCAAATGCCACCGAGCAACTAAACCCGTTTCCCGTCGTTCCCGCCTGCGCGGGAACGACAAGCTCTAGCTACGAAATTAGCCGTAAACAGGAAACGCTTCGGTCAACTTCTTCACTTCGGCCTTGACGCGTTCGATGGTGGCGGCGTCATGCGGATTGTCGAGCACGTCGGCAATCAGGTCGCCGACCTTGGCCGCTTGCGCTTCCTTGAAGCCGCGTGTGGTCATGGCCGGGCTGCCCAGGCGAATGCCAGAAGTCACAAATGGTTTTTCCGGATCGTTCGGAATGGCGTTCTTGTTGCAAGTGATGTGGGCCTGGCCCAGCACTGCTTCGGCTTCCTTGCCGGTGATTTTCTTGGCGCGCAGGTCGACCAGCATCACGTGCGATTCGGTGCGGCCGGAGACGATGCGCAAGCCGCGTGCGATCAACGCCTTGGCCAGCGCGTCGGCGTTCTTGACCACTTGTTCCTGGTAAGCCTTGAATTCCGGCGTCAGCGCTTCCTTGAAGGCCACAGCCTTGGCGGCGATCACGTGCATCAGGGGGCCGCCCTGGATGCCCGGGAAAATCGAGGAATTGATCTGCTTGGCGAACTCTTCCTTCATCAGGATGATGCCGCCGCGCGGGCCGCGCAGCGACTTGTGCGTGGTCGAAGTGACGAAGTCGGCATGCGGCACCGGGTTCGGGTAGACGCCGGCGGCGATCAGGCCGGCGTAGTGCGCCATGTCGACCATGAAATAGGCGCCGACTTCCTTGGCGATGCGCGCGAAGCGCTCGAAGTCGATGCGCAAGGCGTAAGCGGAAGCGCCGGCGATGATCAGCTTGGGCTTCTTCTCGCGCGCCAGGCGTTCCATCGCTTCGTAATCGATCTCTTCTTTCTCGTTCAGGCCGTAGGAAACGACGTTGAACCATTTGCCCGACATGTTCAGCGCCATGCCATGCGTCAGGTGGCCGCCTTCGGCAAGCGACATGCCCATGATGGTGTCGCCCGGCTTGAGCATGGCAAAGTACACGCCCTGGTTCGCCTGCGAACCCGAGTTAGGCTGCACGTTGGCGGCCTCGGCGCCGAACAATTGCTTGAGGCGTTCGATCGCCAGCGTTTCGGCGACGTCGACGAATTCGCAGCCGCCGTAGTAGCGCTTGCCCGGATAGCCTTCCGCATACTTGTTCGTCAGTTGCGAGCCTTGCGCTTCCATCACGGCCGGCGACGCGTAGTTTTCCGAGGCGATCAGCTCGATATGGTCTTGCTGGCGCGCGTTTTCCTGCTGGATGGCGGACCACAATTCGGGGTCGACTTTGGCCAAGGTGAGGTCTTTGCTGAACATCTGAGGCTCCAAAAGAAAGTTATGCGTGTGCGGCAGAGGGCAGAGCGTAGGGGAAGGTCACAGCATGACGGCAGCCCAAACGATCTGTGGTTCAACCATTTTGGCTACCCAGGCGCACGGCGACGAGTCGAGAAAAACACAACTCGATGAAGTCTCACGCTCCCCAGTGGTTGCCCACCTTATTGCAGTACTGACAACGTTCTGCAATTCGCCAGTCACGTGAGACGAAATGGTGGGTGGATTTTAACCTAGAAACCGCTCCAGTATCGATAAGCGGTCCGCTACGGTTTCCAAGTTTATTCATGGGGCCGATTTGAGGGCTGGTTTGGGCAAGTGCGCCCCCTTCGGCCGGTACGCTATCGTGGCGACGCCGGCCTCGGATAAAATTGCGGCAGAGTGACGACGATCCGCGAACCCAGCAACCGCCTGATGATGCAATTGCCAGCATGGATGAACAATGAGAGCGCCAAGACCAGGCTGAGGAAAGCGGGCCGGCGCATCGTCTTTTCACTGTTGTCGCTGTGGCTGCATGGCGCTGCGCTGTTTTTCCTGTCGATGGTGCTGTTCACCGGCAGGAACAGCAGCGGTCTCGGCAGCCCCGGCCCGCGGCAAGCTCAGACGCAAACGGTCGAAGTGAAGCTGCAAACTGTGCCTCAACAGTCCGACGCGGCGTCGGCCGGCGGTATGGTGCAGGAAGCGGAGAAGCAGATCGAGTTCAAGCAGCAGATCGCGCGCGACACGGTGGACCAGCACGCCGACAGCGCGCCCAAGGAAACAGCCAGCAAAGCCGGCCTGCTTTCCTGCGATGCGCTGGAGAGAAAGCCGCAACGCATCCTTTTCGGCGACGATTATGTGCAAACCATGCATGACCACAGCCCGCCCGGGCGCATGGTCCTGCACGAGACCATCAACCGCGAGGGCCGCGTGATTGCGGTGCGGGTGGAAGATTCGACCATGAGCAAGGCCATGGAAGACCAAGTGATCGCCTGGGCCTACCGTTCGTTTTACCGTCCCGGGCAAATCGGCGCGGCTGCCGTCGAGTGCGACATGAAATACGTGGTTTCACCTACGCCTTACGACGCGCCCCGCCCCTGAAACCTGCTTATGATCTTACTGCGCGATCCTAAACAGTTTGAGAGAACTACCAGCAGCCGGTAGCGGTTCCGGAAACCGTCTGCTGGCCGACACTATTGATGGTATAGCTGCCGCAGGTATCGCCAACCTGGCTGCCGGTCGGCGTGGCCGTGATGCTGAAGGTGGCGGGCGTGGTGCCGGTTGCCGCAGTGACGGTCGGCGCGGCGATCGTGTATTGCGCCGTACCCGAGAGCGGTGCATTGAGCGGGAAGGTGAGCGTGGTGGCTGCGCCGTACAAATCGGTGATGGCGCTCGAATACGTATTGTTAAGCGAAAAGAATTTCTCCTCGCGCGCCGCCAAATCCAGCAGCGCAGTCTTGGCCGCACCGCGATTCGATTTCATCACCGACCTCTTGTAGGACGGCAAGGCAATCGCGGTCAGCACACCGATCACGACCAGCACGATCATCAGCTCGATCATGGTGAAACCGCGGCGGTCCGCTCTGTTCAACCCTTGCTTCTGCATGGAATCCTCCCCTCCCCGTGTTCAGCTTCCGTGTCTTAGCTTCCACGTCTAAGCTTATATCTCAGCCAATTCAACGCAGCTCCGTCCAGTTTAACCGGTAACCGGCACCGGCGGGCGGTTGGGTAGCGTTAACCGTAGCACCATTGGCCAAAGTCTGCGACACCAGGTAGGCCACGGAATTGGCCACCACGAACGAGGGGCTGCCGGTGGCGCCCAACTGCACCTGACTCTCGATGATGTTGGACGAGTTGACGAAGAAGGAAGTCTGGAAGGCGCCGCCCGTGGCCGGATTGATCGCCATGGTCCAGCCCGAAGGCGCATACACAGTACAGGTTTGCGAAAGCGCCGGCACATAAGTATTGACGACGAAGGCGCCCTCCTCCACCACGGGATTGAACACCACCTGCTCGCCGGCCACGGTCGACGAGCTTGGCGCGGCAAACTGATAGATCCAGCCATACTGGTTGTTCAGCGCCGGCGCGGAGCAGCTGGTCAGGTCGGCCCAGCACACGCCCTTGTTGGACATCTTGCGATAGGGAATGCCGCTGCTGTCGACGCCAGTGCCGGTCACGCTCTGCGACTGCAGGTCGCCCGTCACCACAGTGTGCGCTGCCGGGTAGGCGTCGTACTGGTGCGCACTGGTCGTGGTCAGTGCATTCCATGCACTGACATTGCCGTCCCAGATCCCGTAGAGCGCCTGCTGACCGGTCGCATAGCTTGTGCCGGACGTCGATGGAATCTGCGAGCCGGTGCCGAAGTCGACCATGATGCGGCGCGGACCACCCGGATTCGGCACCGACAGCACCTGCACCTGGGTCGAAATCGGCTGGCCGGAACCCGCCGCAAAGATCTGCACCGGTGTCGTCGACGCCCAGGTAGAAGGGCTCTGGCTGGTGACGTCCCAGCGCCAGACGTTACCCTGCATGTCGCCGGCATAGATGAAGTCGGCGATGCCGTCGCCGTCGTAATCGGCCGCATAGGCGCTGAAGACGCCGTTCGGACTGCTGGCGGTGCCGTTGGCCGAGGCCGGCAGCGGCAGGAATACGAAAGAAACCGAGCCGCCGGAACTGACAAGGCCGATGAATACGCCGCCGTTGTGCGAAGGTGCGTTGTAGCCATTGCCGAACACGAAGCCCCAGCTTCCCGCCGAGGTGTTGCTGTGGAAGCGCTTGATAACCGGCGTGCCGAAAGTCTGGCCCAGGTTGGTGCCGAGCGTGCTGGTGGAGGAATTCCATTCGCCTATCACCACGGAAGAAGCGTTGGCCTCCGAGTAATTGGACGGATTGGTCAGGTCGAGCGCGTAAATGGCATTGCCGCCGGCGCCCAGTCCGCCCACCAGCCAGGTATGCCAGCTATTGTTGTAGTACAGGTCGCCAGTTCCTGGAGTCGCGTCGACATAGTAATTGTGGACGTAATTGGGCGACGAGTAATCGAGCGCGGAGTTGCTGCTGTTGTGAATGGACTGCACCACCGCGTTAGGCATATAGGCGATGACTTCCTTGCCGTCGTTATTGGTGCTGACGAAACCGCCCGAGCTGTTGAAACTACCCGATTCGAAACCGTGCATCATGCCGTCGTTGGCGCCGGCGAATACCACGTTCAGGCGGCTGGCGTTGGCGGTCTGGTAAGCGCCGTAGGTGTTGGCGTTCTCCGGCATGGTGGTGGAAGGGTAGAGCAGGTCTTGCCAGGTTGTCGATGCTGCCCCTGCACCCGATGGATAGGGCGCCAGCGGCGCGCCCACCCAGGTCGGGCTGGAATCGACAATGTCGCCCAGCACGCCGATGCGGTCGCGGAAATAGCCGGTGCTGCCGTCGGGGCTGACTTCGTTGGTGCGGTCGCCGCGCAGGTAGGCCAGGCGCGTTTGCCCATAGCTGTCGCCGGCATTGAGCCAACCCTGCTGCGTCGTGTTGATATGGCCGCTGCTGCCGCTCCATTCAAAGGGAATACCGCTACCCGCCGTCGCATCCCAGGTCATGATGGTGCGGGCAGTCGGCCCCTCGGCCGTGTCGGAAGTCGAACCGGTCGCCTTGCAATTACCGCCCGGCAGCGTGGTTCCGCTGGTATCCCCGGTCAGCACGCACGAAGCATCCCAATTGGCGGTGGTCGCCACCGTCACGGTATTGGTGGTCGAGTTGTAGACCAGGTTTTGCGAGGTGAGCTGGCCCCACCAGTCGTTGCTGTGGTAGTAGGCCAGGTACACCTGGGTATTGGTCTTGACCTGGCCGGTCTGAATCACGTTGATGCCGACCGAAGTGTCGGAATCGTCGGCCGGCGCCGCCTGGAAGCACAAAATTTCATGCACGTTGTTACTGCCGCCGGTCGATGCCGCGAAGCCGAACTTGAAATTGGCCGGCAGGGGTCCGTTGGTGGAGAAGATCGGCCAGTTGGTCAGGACATTGGTGGTGTTGCCGGAAGCGCCGTTCTTGTAGTAGCTGAGCGACAGCAAGCCACCCGACGTAATCTTCAGGTTGTAGGTGTACAGCGAGGCGTTGCCGCGCGCGCCTGCGCTTTCGTTGGCGATCAGGTTGTCGTTGGTGGTCACCAGTGTCGGCGGCATGGCCAGGCTGGCGTAGGAAGTCACCCCGCCGACGGTATTCTGGATAGGCGCGTAATCGTAGAGCGTTTGCGAACTTGCCACGTACCCGAGAGAACCGCTCTTGCTCGACACCAGGATGCCGGTATTGACGGCGCCGGTGCTGGTGCCGGTGACGCTGCTGTAATTCCACATCGTCCCGGTCTTGCAGGTGTTGCTGACGGCGGAAGTCTGTTGCGCCGTGGTCAGCGAACTCGGGTAGTAGGTGGAATTGGCCGCATGGAGCTGCGTCCATGTGACCGGCAACGAATTCACCATCACGGCGCAGTTCATGTTGTTGCCGCTGGAAACGCCGCCTATGGTGGAGCCGCTGTAATTCCAGACCGTGCCGGAGCCGCAAGTGTTTTGCACCGCAGTCACCTGCTGGGAGGAACTGAGACTGCTCGGATAGTAGCTGGGGAAATTCGCATTCAGCTGCAGCCAGTTGACCATGCCGATGCCGCGCACGCCGATGCGGTTGCCCTGGAACTGCGAAGACGAAGAAGTGTTGTAGGTACCCGTCGAGGTGTTGTACGACAGCACGCCGGTCGCGGTATTGTCGCCGCTATTGAGAAAGTTGCCGTATTCGTCTATGCCCAGGCCGATGTAGCCGCCGGTGGCGCCGTTGCCGGGGTTTTTGCCTTGCGCGCAAGAATAGCCGAGACTACCGCCGTAGGAACCGTAATTGGTCGGCGTCACGCTGGAGTCGACCAGGAAGAAACTCATGCCGTCGGCGCCGTCGCTGATCGGATAGTTGCCGCCGCCCGAACCGCTATTGCCGTCATAAGAGACCGAGGTGAACGTCACCGCAATGCCCGAGGTGGACGGGAATACGCTGTTGTAGACGATGGCGCCGGCGTCGTTGCCATCGGCATTGGTCAAGCGGAGGGCGCCGTTGCCGACCGGGTCGAGCACGCCTGCGGCCATATAGCCGCCCGGGTGGATGGTATCGCCGTAGCCGCCGGCCTGGCTGGTCGAAGCAGTGCACTTCGGGATCTGGCCGCCGGAATTGTTGGCCGTAGTACCTGCAGTCAGGCAGGCGGTCCCGAAGGTGGTCCAGATCGCCTTGCTGGTGGCTTGGGTGAAGTCGTCCGACACCGTGATCTGCGCCTGGCCGGTACCGGCCGCGCACACCAGGCCTGCCAGAATCGAACGGGTCAACACTTTCAATTGGGTATTCATGCTTCCACTCCTTACTCCGCGCGGGGAACGCGCTTCAACTTTCCTGAGTCGGCCTTGATCCTACAAAGGCGTCGCGGCCGGCGAGGCCAGATACACGGTTTGGATCACCGACACCGAATTCAGACTGCCGCCGTAGCCATAGCCGGTAATCTGGAACACGTAATCGCTGCCGGCAAAGCCGAGAAACTGGATGTACACGCCCGGCGTTCCGTAGAACTTGTCGACGCCGCCCGTGGTCTGCACTTGCAGGAAGGTCGATGTCGTCGAATTGAACGGAACCGGGTAATAGACCTGCAACGGCATCGTGGTGGCGTTGGGCGTGGCGTTGACGACCGCGGCATTGGTGCACACGGTCGGCGCCGTCAGCACC
>Ga0213872_10001553_pt1 | contig 14708 bp, 14 predicted proteins | sample VelepicomBERX_R2_FD_160071 | JGI IMG/M metagenome (GOLD analysis project Ga0213872, IMG submission 160071) | Rhizosphere microbial communities from Vellozia epidendroides in rupestrian grasslands, the National Park of Serra do Cipo, Brazil - RX_R2 | ecosystem: Host-associated > Plants > Roots >...
GTGCTGACCGACATGTTCGGCGGAACGCCCTCGAACCTCGCCATCTCGATCATGGACAAGGCCAAGGTCGAGGTGATCGCCGGGGTGAACCTGCCGATGCTGATCAAGCTGGCCTCGGTCCGCCATCACGAGACCTTGGCCGACGCGGTCGCCAGCGCCCAGGAGGCGGGACGGAAATACATCAATGTGGCCTCGCGCCTCCTCAGCCAGGATTCACCGTGACCGAGCAAGAGTGGTTGGTAAGGAACGCGACGATCGCGAACCGCCGAGGGCTGCACGCCCGCGCCGCGGCGAAATTCGTGAAATTGGCCGGGCAGTACAATGCCCAGCTTCTGGTGTCGAACCGCGGCACCGAAGTGTCGGGCCTGTCGATCATGGGGTTGATGATGCTGGCCGCCGCGCCGGGCTGCACCATCGAAATCAAAGGGCGCGGACCGCAGGGCGCCGAGGCCGTCGAGGCTTTGGTGGCCCTGGTGGATGCGAAATTCGATGAGGATTAACGTCTGCGATGACTCCTGCCACGGGAGAAGCCGAACGGGTCTTTAACGGCCTGGGTGTCAGCCCCGGCATCGCCATCGGCGTCGTGCATCTGCATGATCGCCATGACGACGCGCCGGTGCCGCACTATCGTCTGTCGAAAGACGCCGTTCCCGCCGAGCGCGCCCGCTTCGCCAATGCGGTGATTGCCGCCGGCCAGCAGATCGGCAAGCTGCAGGGGCGGGCCAAGGACTTGCCCGGCGCTTCCGGGGAAGAGCTCGGCTACATGCTGGAAGCCTATCGGCAGATGCTCGACAATTCGCGGCTGACGCGGGGGGTCGACAAGCGCATCGCCGAGGAGCGCCTCAACGCCGAGGCGGCGCTGCAGCGCGAAATCACCGAAATCATCGCCCATTTCGAGGCGATGGGAGACGCCTATCTGGCCGCCCGCGCCGACGATATCCGCGATATCGGCCGCCGGCTCACCCGCAATCTAGGCAAGAGCGGCGCCGGTCCGTTCAGCCAGCTCTCCAAGGACGCGGTGGTGCTGGCCGAGGAACTTTCGCCCGCCGACACCGCCCTGTTCGATCCCGCTTTGATCGCCGGCTTCGCCACCGTGCTGGGCGGCACCGCCTCGCATACCGCCATCATGGCCCGCTCCTTGGGTCTGCCGGCGGTGGTCGGCATGGAAGGGCTGCCGGCCGGCAATCATGCCGGGCGGGTGGTGATCGTCGACGGCAATGGCGGCAAGGTCATCATCAACCCCTCGGCCGAGACCCTGGCCGAGTATCGTAATCGCCGCGCCGATTTCCTGCGCCAGCGCCGCCGCCTGCATTCTCTCCGGAAAGTGCCGGCGATCACCACCGACGGGGTGGAGATCACACTGGAGGCCAATCTCGAGCTTCCCTCGGAGGTGGGCGCCGTGACCAATTACGGCGCCGCCGGCATCGGCTTGCTGCGTACTGAATTCATTTTCATGAACCGATCGAACCTGCCGAGCGAGGAAGAGCAGACCGCCATCCTGTCCGAGCTGGTGACCAAGCTCGACGGACGGCCGCTGACCGTCCGCACGCTGGATGCGGGCGCCGACAAGAACGCTCCGGCGCTGGGCAATTACGCCGGCCCCAATCCCGCCCTCGGCCTGCGCGCCATCCGCCTGTCCCTCAAGCGGCCCGATGTGATGGAGACGCAGCTCGCCGCCATCTTGCGCGCCGGCGCCTTGGGACCGGTGCGGATTCTGTTGCCGATGGTCACCACGGTCGACGAACTGCTGACCGTGCGCCGGATCATGGATGGAGTGGTGCATCGCTTGAAGCGGCGCAAGGTTCCCTTCGCTTTGCCGCTGCCCCCGATCGGCACCATGATCGAAGTGCCGGGCGCTGCGCTGTCCGCCGACGGTCTGGCCCAGCATTCCGACTTCTTCGCCATCGGCACCAACGATCTGACCCAATATACGCTGGCCATCGACCGCACCGACGAGCAGGTGGCGCATCTCTATGATTCCTTGCATCCGGCCGTGCTGCGCCTGGTGCAATTCACCACCGAAGCGGCCTTGCGGGCGCGCATTCCGGTCAGCGTGTGCGGCGAGATCGCCGGGGACCCGCGCTACACCGCCCTGCTGCTGGGACTGGGAATCCGGGAATTGTCGATGGCCGCCTCGCGCATTCCCGGGGTCAAGGCGCGCATCCGCGAGATCGATCTGATGGCGGCGACGCGCCGGGCCCGGATGATCATGGATCAGTCGGACGCCGGCCGTATCGCGCAGCTGCTGGATGATTTCAACGAGCGAAGCTGACTATTCGCGGAACTGATCCATTCGCTTGTCTTCGATGGCGCGGTGGACGGCGCCACGGGCGTCGTTCACATGATGAATGGCGGCGTCGCGCCAGCCGAGAGCGGCGTAATTATCTTCCTCGGCATGCAGGTCGCGGTCAGCCGAATCGAGCAGCTCCATGACCTTGTGCAGACGGCCGCGATGATCGAGATGGCTGTCGATCGGCGGGTGATCGTAGAGATCCTTGTGATCGTCGATCGAGGCGCGCTTGATCTCGCCGATGGCGTGATCGATCTCCTGCACGGCGGCATACTGGTCGCGCATGACGTTCCATTCCTGCTGACGGTCGAGCAGGAAGCGCGCATAGCGCAGATCCGACAGGGCATGGAGATAATGCGGATGCTCCTGGGCCGGCGCCGGACGAGGCGCCGCGCAGGCAGATAGAAGGGCGACAAGGGTGACGGCGCCGAACCAACGAACCGATCTCATCAAGACTCTCCCGAGTTATTACACTGTGGGACAAGGCAATAATCCAGGACGGCTCCGCTGTCTGCGGCGCCCGTCACAAGTCACAAAACGATCATGGTCTCAGAACGGAACCTCGATCTCCGCTTTCCAGCGCAAGGTGCCCGCAGGGCTGGCATTGGTCACCCCAAACAGATAACCGGCCTCATATTTGAACTTGCCGAGACCATTCCCAAGGTAATAGACGCCCACCGCGACCGGACCAGCGATCAGCTGTTGCTGCTTGAAGGGATTCATGCGGTCCAGATCGCCCGTATCGCCATAGATCTCGATGGCCGGCGACAAAGGCCGCCAGATGTTCCAGCGGCTCTGCCAGGCATAGGAGAAATCATAGCCGCGATCATCCTGGGCCGAACCGATCTGCTTGGTCAGAAGCAGATTGAGCGTATGGGTGGTGCGGCCGACATCCTTCTGGAGCAACGGGCCGAACTCGAGCGAGTCGGCGACGCCATGCAGGATCGTATGGGCATATTCGGCATAGAAGCCGAGATCCACCCAGCCTTCGCCCGGTTCGGTCAGCAGGAAGGTGTTCTCGAACACCGCCTCGGTCAGGCGGGTCGGCTCGTCCGGGCCGCCATCGCGTTCGATGCCGAGCTCGAGCTCGGGATGCCACCAGCTGGTGACGCCGGCGCCGATCTCGGCGGTGTAGCTGCGCTGGTCGGCCTTTTCGTCATGGCGGTCGAAGGTGGTCGAGCCGTTATGCTCGATCTCGAATTCGCCTTGGTCGATTTCGTTGGGATAGCGAAGATGGAAGTCGGCGCGCGCCAGCGCCGGGGCGAGCAGGAGAACGGTCGCCACGAGGCGCGAGATGCGGTTCGTCACGATTATTTGGCCACCAGGACGCCTTTGGTTTCCTGATGGAAATCGTCGATGAACTCATATTCACCGGGATTGAGCGGGCCGAGGAAGACGGTGATTTCCTGCCCGGCATTGACCACCTTTTCGCGGTTCAGCTCGAAGCTTTCGAATTCGGAAGCGCTGTCACCCTCGTTCTTGACCACAAGCTTGAATTTGGTTCCGGCCGGAACCTCCAGCCGCTCGGGTACGAATTTATGATCGCGGATGACGAGATGCAGCGGCTCGTCGGCCAGGGACGGCGCGGCCAGCAGAAGGGCGGAGACCGCGGCGGCGGCGATGCGCAGGACCATTCAGGGGTTCCTTTTATCGGTTGGTGCGGGCGCGGGCGGCCTGGGTCTGGCCGATGGCGCGGGAGAGGCCGGCAAGCGCCAGCAGGGTGAAGAGATAGGCGGCCAGTTGAATGCCCGAAGGCTGCTCGGAATAGCCGACCATGGCGTGCAGGGCGCGGCCGACCATGCTTTTTTCCGGCAGCAGGAAACCGCTGTTCCAAAGGCGCGAGCCTAAGGTGGGCAGCCAGTCGATGCTGGCCATCAGCGCCGCCGCCTGCCCGGCCATGCCGGCGGCGAGCAACATCACCAGCCCATTGGTCACGGAAAACAGATGGCGCACCGGAATGACCAGCAGACCGCGATAGAGCAGCAGCGAGACCAGCGCTCCGCCGCCGAGGCCGAGCAGGCCGCCCGCCAGCAAGGCGGCCGGCGCCTCGTGCGAGGATTTGGCGATGCCATAGAGAAACAAGGCGACCTCGGAACCTTCGCGCAGAACCGCCAGCGCGATCACCACGGCCAGCGCGAACAGCGTTTTTTCCCCGCCCTTGACCTGATTGCCGAGCGCATTCATCTGCCCCGCCATTTCTCGGCCGTGGCTGGCCATCCACAAGGTGTGCCAACTCAGCATGGCCACGGCGACCAGCAGGACAGCAATGGTGAAGACCTCTTGGCCCAGCCCCTCCAGCGCTTCGTCGATGGCGCCGGCGAAGCTCGCAACCGCCAATGCGCCGACGATGCCGGCGGCCACGCCGAACGCGACCCAGCGCAAACGGCCGGCCACGCCGACGGTGGCGGCGAGGACGATCCCGACGATCAGGCCCGCTTCCAGGACTTCGCGGAAAACGATGAGCAGACTGGCCAACATGTTTAGAGCGACTCAAAAAACATGATATTGATAATCGTTCTCATATAGACTTTGCCCCACTCCTGTCAAATGGCTTTTGCAGGTGCCCTAAAAATCGAGTTGATATAAGACGCCTGCGCTCCGCTTAGGCGGAAGGCTCAGGCGCCGCTCGGGCTCAAGAGCATTTTGCGATTCAAATGGATCGCAAAATGCTCTATAGGCCAGCGGTTACCAATTCGCGGAGAGCGCAGATGACCACCCCCGATTACAAGGTTGCCGACATTTCCCTGGCCGATTGGGGCCGCAAGGAAATCCGTATCGCCGAGACCGAAATGCCGGGGCTGATGGCGCTGCGGGCCGAGTTCGGCGCCAAGAAGCCCTTGAAGGGTGCACGCATCGTTGGCTGCCTGCATATGACCATCCAGACCGCCGTCCTGATCGAGACCTTGATCGAGCTCGGCGCCACCGTGCGCTGGTCGTCCTGCAACATCTTCTCGACCCAGGACCAGGCCGCTGCCGCCATCGCCGCCGCCGGCATCCCGGTCTTCGCCTGGAAGGGCGAGACCGAAGAGGAATTCTGGTGGTGCATCGAACAGACCTTGCGCGGTCCGGACGGCTGGACCCCTAACATGGTGCTCGATGATGGCGGCGACGTGACGCAGATCCTGCACGACAAATACCCCGAAATGCTGAAGGACATCCGCGGCATCTCGGAAGAGACCACCACCGGCGTGCATCGCCTCTATGAGATGGCGAAGGCCGCCCGCCTGGCCGTACCGGCCATCAATGTGAACGATTCGGTCACCAAGTCGAAATTCGACAATCTCTATGGCTGCCGCGAAAGCCTGGTCGACGGCATCAAGCGCGCCACCGACGTGATGATCGCCGGCAAAGTCGCCTGCGTCGCCGGCTTCGGCGATGTCGGCAAGGGCTCGGCCGCGAGCTTGCGCAGCCAAGGTGCGCGCGTGATGGTCACCGAGATCGATCCGATCTGCGCGTTGCAAGCCGCTATGGAAGGCTATCAGGTGGTGACGATGGAAGAGGCGGCGCCGCTCGCCGACATCTTCGTCACCTGCACCGGCAATATCGACGTGATCACCCAGGACCATATGCGCGCCATGAAGGATCGCGCCATCGTCTGCAATATCGGTCATTTCGACAGCGAGATTCAGATCGCGTCCTTGCGCAATTACCAGTGGCACAATGTGAAGCCGCAGGTCGACGAGGTCGAATTCCCCGACGGCAAGCGCATCATCGTCCTGGCCGAGGGCCGTCTGGTCAATCTCGGCTGCGCCACCGGCCATCCCAGCTTCGTCATGTCGGCCAGCTTCACCAACCAGGTGCTGGCGCAGATCGAACTGTGGAACCACGCCGCCAATTACGAGCGCAAGGTTTATGTTCTGCCCAAGCATCTCGACGAGAAGGTGGCCCGCCTCCATCTCGACAAGATCGGCGTGAAATTGACCAAGCTTTCCGACAAGCAGGCGGCCTATATCGGCGTCGACACCGCCGGTCCTTTCAAGCCGGAACCCTACCGCTACTGAGATCGGTTATCCGAACGCGGAAAGGCGCCGGGGAGCAATCTCCGGCGCCTTTTTCTTTGCCATTCGGGAGCGCTAGGGCTTTTCTTATCTTTGTCTTACCTGGGAGGTCTCGTTGGTTGCACAGGAAAAAAGGACGACCGTGGTGTCCACCAAGGGGCAGGTCATCTTGCCAAAGGCCATTCGTGACCGACGGCACTGGGACGCCGGGACGCGGCTGGTCGTTGAGGAGACCGAGGCGGGAGTCCTGCTGACCCAGGCGCCCCTATTCCCCCGGACCAGTCATGAGCAAGTCTTAGGCACGCTGTCCTATGAAGGCCCCCCCAAAACCCTCGAAGAGATGGAACGGGCGATCACGGGCGAGGTGAAACGGCGTGATCGGAATTGATGCCAATGTGCTTGTCCGCTACCTGACCGATGACCCTTTGGGTGCTGCGCCGGCTCCATGATTTTCACGACCGCCAAGACCCTCGCCTTCCTGCTCGTCACCCACGCCCACGGCACACGCCGCTGGCAGATCCATCTGACCCGAACTGGAAAGATCGACTCCATGTGGTTTCAATCATGAAAATCCTGGCCTGCCTCCTCGCTCTCTTAAGCCTCTCGGCGCTGGCGGAGGACCTGCCGAAACCCGGCGAGGCCGCACCCGACCTCTTCTTCAACGAAATGCTGCAGGCGTCCCAAGGCGCCAAGGTCGATTGGTCCTCCTTGCGCGGCAAAACGGTGGTGCTGAATTTCTGGGCGACCTGGTGCGTACCCTGCGTCGCGGAAATTCCGCTGCTGAATAATCTGGTGGCGTCGGCCGGGCCGGCGAAGGTCCAATTGATCGCCGCCAATTTCAGCGGCGAGGATCGGGCCAAGATCGAGCCATTCCTGCAGAAGCATCCGATTTCCGGCTGGATCGGCGTCGATAGCGGCAAGGAAACGCAAAGGCGCTTCGGTATCACCGCCATACCCGTCACCTTCATCATCGGCCCCGACGGAAAAGTGGCCTATGCCACCGGCAATGCCGAGAGCTTGAGCGCCAAGCAATTGACCGATCTGGCCGAGGGCAAGAAGACCGTTTTCGACGAGGCGGTAAAGGCCGATGCCGCGCTGATCGAGCAGCATAAGAAGCTCGCCGCCAAGGCGGAGCAAGAGAAGATTGCCTCCCTCAAGGCCACCGACGGCAAGATACTCGCCACGGCACCCGGTATCGTTTTCGCCGAAACCGCCTCGGTTCCCGAGGATGGGCTGCCCGCCAACCTGTCTCGCCTGGCGCTGTGGGGACAGGGCCGTTTCGACCAGATCGATGCCCGGCTGCAGGATCTGCTGGCGAATGCGGGGGATACCCAGGCGGCGCGCGTAGCCCTTTCCGGCGTCTTTGGGGACAAGCGCTATAATCTGCATGTGGATCTGGCCGGCACCGACAAGAAGGCCCTGGAGACCGCCATTGACCAGGCGATCGCCGCCGGCCTCCATGTCCGCGTGAAGCGCCAGACCCTGACCCGGGAGGTGCTGATCCTGGGCGCGACGGCCGAGACCGCCGGCCATGTGGACGGGTCCGACGCCAAATCCCACGATTTCTGCTTTTTCATGCCGGTCCCTCCGGACAAGGGGTTGGTCTGCCAGGGCGGTCCCTTCGATGAATTGGCCCGCGCCGTCGAAGACTCGCTTGAAACGCCGGTGCTTCTCGACGCCCCGATCCCTGGCCGCGTGACGGCTAAGCTTCCCCTGCCATCCCTCGACCTGGCTTCCGTTTCCGAAGCTCTCAGGAAAAGCCTCGGAATGACCCTGACGCCGGCGAAGCGGCCGGTTCAGATGATCGTGGTGTCGGGAAAATAGAGCGGCGCTTGACGCCGCCCCCTCGAAAGCCTCAGAGTAATTTCAACAAACGTTGAGGGATGGGAAGATGTCCAAGCTTCTTGGCCGGCACTATGTGCTGGCGCTGTTGGTGCTCGTCTACACCACCAACTATCTCGACCGTTCGGTCCTGCAATCGCTGGTCGAGCCGATCAGCAAGGAATTCGGCCTCTCCGACGGGGCGATGGGTCTCTTGGGCGGTCTTACCTTCGCCTTGTTCTATGGCACGCTGGGCCTGCCCATCGCCATGCTGGCCGACCGCTTCAACCGGCGCAACATCGTCGCTCTCTCCTGCGCCATCTGGAGCGTGATGACGGTCCTGTCCGGCCTCGTCACCTCCTTCTGGCAATTGGCGGCGGCGCGGGTCGGGGTCGGCATCGGAGAGGCCGGCGGGACTCCTCCGGCCCATTCCATGCTGGCCGACATCTATCCGATGAAGGAACGCGGCCGCGCCATGGGCATCTACGCCATGGGCATTCCGATCGGCGTGCTGTTCGGATTTTTGCTGGGCGGCAACATCGCGGCCCATTATGGCTGGCGCGCTTCCTTCCTCGTGGTCGGCGCGCCCGGCTTATTGTTCGCGCTGCTGGTGCGCTTCACCTTGTCCGAGCCGATCCGCGGCCAGTACGACGCGGCGGTCGCCGCGGCGCCCGGCCTCGGCGAGGCGTTGAGCCAGTTCTTCCGCCGGCGCTCGATGATCCACCTCACGATCGCCTCCACCATCGCCACCTTCACCGGCAATGCCGCCTTTTACTGGACCGGCTCCTTTCTCGCCCGAACCCATCATATGGGTTTGGCCGAGCGGAGCACCTACCTCGCGCTTGTGCTGGGGATCGGCGGCGTGCTCGGCAATCTCATCGCTGGAAATCTCATCGACCGGCTGGGAAGCCGAGACGCGCGCTGGTCGGTCTGGGTGCCGGCGATCGGCTATATCATCGCGATCCCCATCACCGTGATCGGACTGTTGACCGAAAGCAAGGTGCTCTGCCTGATCCTGATGCCGATCGCCTTCCTGGTGCCGACCCTCTATCTGGTGTCCCTCTGGACCTTGACCACCGGATTAGTCGGCTCGCGCACCCGCGCCTTCGCCTCCGCCCTGTTGCTGCTGATCCTGACCTTGATCGGCATCGGCGGCGGACCTTCCGCAGCGGGCGCGCTGTCCGATTGGCTCAAGCCCACCTATGGCGACGATTCCCTGCGCTACACCTTGCTGGTGGGACCGGTTCTGGCGGTGTGGATGATCATCCACTTCTTCCTCGCCGGAAAAACCTTGGCGGCCGATCTCAAGGCCACCCAGGAAGCCGAAGCCGCAAGCTTGTAATTGCCGCCCGGACGGGGCAGGTTTGGACTAGTGCATCGAACCATGAAGATGGTTCAATGCACTAGAGTCGATGTGCCTTGGGCCGCCTCCGGCGGCCCGGCTACGCTCAAACGCCGCGCGGGCTTAGGTGCATTGACGAGGTAAATGGTTTCCAAATGTGTCAATGCACCAGGATGAAAACGCCTAGGTCCAGATGCTGATCGATCTTCAGGACCCCGCCGCACCGGCCATCGGCGCGGCGCTGCTGATGCTGCTGATCTTCATGCCGATCGTGCTGTGGCTGCGCCGCGAATTGCGCGAGGCCCTGCGCGACAATGACGCAAGGCTGGCCGATCATGACAGGCTGGAGGAGATTCTCTCCACCGCTCCGGACGGATTCTTCCGCTGGAACCTCGATGAAGACGGCGAAATCGTCGATGAGCGCTGCTCGCGCCGCCTTGCCGTGCTGCTCGGCCTTTATGGCGGCACGGCGGCGCGGTTCGACGATGTGCTGGCTTGCTTCTCGCCCCCCGACGCCTCGCGCCTGGACGCCTATCGTCGCCGGCTGCATGAGGAGGGCGAGGCCTTCGATATCGAGCTGCCGCTGCGCGAAGGCCTGCGCCGTATCCTGGTCGTCGGCTGCCGCGCCGCCTCGGCCGAGGGCAATCCGCTGGCCGATTTGCTGTGGCTGCGCGACGTCACCGAAGGGGCGGCGGCGGTGGCCAAGCTCGAGACCGAGAAACAGCGCCTGGATCTCGAACGCGACCGCCTGCGCGCCCTGCTCGACGGGCTGCCGCTGCCGGTCTGGCTGCGTGACGGCGATCTGACCCCGGTGGCCTGCAACCGCGCCTATGCCGGCGCCGTCGATATGGAGGGGCCGGTCCAGGCGATCGAGGCCAATGCCGAGCTGGTTCCGGCCGGCTCCGTGCGCGAAGCCCGCGCGCTGGCGGCCCGCGCCCGCGCTTCCGGCCTGCCGCGTTCGGCCGCCTTCCATCTGGTGATGGGCGGAGCGCGCCGTCTGGCCGATCTCACCGAAACCCCGATCATCACCAGCGAAGGATTGTTGACGGTGGGCATGGCGATCGACCAGACCCGCCAGGAAGAGCTGCAAAACCAGCTCGAACGCCATATCGCCGCCCATGCCGAGGTGCTGGAAAATCTCGGCACCGCCATTGCCATCTTCGGCTCTGACACCAAGCTGACCTTCTTCAACACCGCCTTCTCGGTGCTTTGGCGGCTCGACCCCGATTGGCTGAACAGCCAGCCGACCTACGCCAATCTGCTGGATTCCTTGCGGGAGCATCGCCGCCTGCCGGAGGCCGCCGATTACCGCGCCTTCAAGGAAGAGGAGCTGCGGCGTTTCACCTCGCTTCTGGAAGCGCGCGAGGATCTTCTGCATCTGCCCGACGAGCGCACCCTGCGCCGGTTGATTTCAGCCCACCCGTTCGGCGGGCTGCTGTTCACCTATGAGGACGTGACCGACGCGCTGGCCCTCGAACGCTCGCACAAGACTTCGCTGGCGGTTCACCGCGAGACGCTCGACAATCTGCATGAGGGTGTGGCGGTGTTCTCCTCGGACGGGCGTCTGCGCCTCTCCAACCCCGCCTATGGCCGCATCTGGAACATGAGCCCCGAAGCCCTGGCCGGCGAGCCCCACATCACCGAGCTGATCGCCCTGCACCGGCCACTCTTCGCCACTGCCGGCGACTGGCCCGCCGTGCAGGAGGGCATGCTGGCCCTGTTCGCCGAACGCATTCCCCGCCACGGCCGCATCGAGCGCTCGGACGGCGCCATTCTCGATTACGCCTCGGTGCCGCTGCCGGACGGCGCGGTGCTGACCACCTGGGTCGACGTCTCCGATTCCGCCCATGTCGAGCGGGCCTTGCGCGAACGCAATGACGCTTTGGCCGCCGCCGACCGCTTGAAGAGCGAATTCATCGCCAATGTCAGCGCCGAGGTGAAGACGCCGCTGGCCACCGTGCTGGCCTATTCCGAGATGCTGTCCAACGAGCATTTCGGCACGCTCTCACCCCGCCAGCGCGACTATTCCACCGGCATCACCGAATCCGCCCAGCATCTGCAGCAGGTGCTGTCCGATATTCTCGATCTGGCCACCATCGAAGCCGGCCAGATGACCCTGCAGCTCAATGCGGTCGATGTCCATGCCATGCTCACCGGCGTGCTCAGCCTGGCCCGCGAAAGAGTGCGCCAGAAGCAGCTGGCGTTGGATTTCAACTGTCCGCTGGAGATCGGCTGGATGGTGGCCGACGAACGGCGAATCCGGCAAGTCCTGTTCAATCTTCTCTCCAACGCGGTCAAATCGACCCCCAAAGGCGGCAAGATCACCTTCGCCGCCACAAGGGGCCCCGGCCCGGACGGCGACATGATCGCCTTCACCGTCGCCGACAGCGGCGCCGGAGCCGGTCCCGCCGCCCAAGAGCGCATGTTCGCCGGCTTCGTCCGCCCCGAGGATGGCGAGGGTGACGAAGCCCAAGGCACGGGCCTCGGCCTCACCCTGGTGAGAAGCTTCGTCGAGCTGCATGGCGGCCGGGTCGAAGTGAAAAGCGCCGAAGGGAAGGGCACCACCGTTACTCTGCATGTGCCAGCCGGAGGGATCGCCAAGTGACGCTCGATCTTTCGCTCGACCTTCCCAACCCCGCCGCCACCGCCGAACTGGGCCGCAGACTCGCTGCGATCTTGCGCGCCGGCGACGTGGTTGCTCTGGAAGGGCCGCTGGGATCAGGCAAAACCGCCCTGGCTCGCGCCGCCATCCGGGCCCTGACCGGCCCCGAGGAAGACGTGCCGAGCCCCACCTTCACCCTGGTGCAATCCTATGAGAGCGAGCAGGGCCCGCTTTATCATTTCGATCTCTACCGGCTGGAGGCGCCCGATCAGGCCGTGGAGCTCGGCATAGACGACGCTTTCGCCGACGGCATTTCCCTGGTGGAATGGCCCGAACGTCTGGGCGGATATCTTCCGCGCCGGCATTTGAAAATCACCCTCGCGGCCGGCCCCGACAAGGACAGCCGCATCGCCAGGATCAGTGGGGGAGTTCAATGGAAGGAACGGTGGGTGTGACGCGCGAGGCGCTGATCGCCGAATTTCTCGATAAGGCGGGCTGGGGTCGCGCCGAGCGAAGGCTGTTGGCCGCGGACGCTTCGTTCCGCAGTTACGACCGGCTGCATCTCGATGGCCAGCCCGCGGTGCTGATGAACGCCCCGCCGCCGAAGGAGGATGTGCGGCCCTTCCTCCGGATCGCCCGTCACCTGACCGGGCTGGGCTACAGCGCGCCGCGGATCCTGGCCGAGGATATCGAGAACGGCCTGCTGCTGCTGGAGGATCTCGGTGACGCCACCTTCACGCGGCTTCTCAATTCGGGCGAAGCCGAACTGCCTCTCTATGTGATGGCCACCGATCTGCTGATCGATCTTCACCGTGCCGCAAACCTGCCCGAAGAGGTGCCGCCCTATGACCGCGAGAAGTTGCTGACCGAGGCCTCGCTATTGACCGACTGGTACGCGCCGGCGGTCGGCATCGAGCTAGATCACCTCGTCCGCGCCGCCTATCTGGCCGCCTGGTCCGAGGTTCTGCCGCTGGCTTTCGGCGTGCCGGACCATCTGGTACTGCGCGATTTCCATGTCGATAATCTGATGCGGATCGAGGGGCGTTCCGGTCTGGCGGCCTGCGGCCTGCTCGACTTTCAGGACGCGCTGGTCGGCCCGGTCACCTACGATCTGGTCTCCTTGTTCGAGGATGCGCGGCGCGATCTCCACCCCGCCACCCGGGCCGCGGGACGCCAGCTTTATCTCGACGCCTTCCCGACCCTGAAAGTGGAAGCTTTCGACGCCTCCTGGGCGGTGCTGGCCGCCCAGCGTCACGCCAAGGTGATCGGCATCTTCACCCGCCTCTGCAAGCGCGACGGCAAGCCGGTCTATCTTCGGCACATTCCCCGTCTCTGGCGCCTGATCGACAATGCGCTGGCGCATCCCGGCCTCAAGCCGGTGAAAGCCTGGTTCGACCGCTATGTTCCCGCCGACAAGCGCGTGGTGCCCAGCCCATGACCAACGCCATGGTTCTGGCCGCCGGCCTCGGGCTTCGCATGCGCCCCCTCACCCTGACCCTGCCCAAGCCTTTGGTCCCGGTGGCGGGGCGGACCATGCTGGACCGGGTACTCGACCATCTCGACCGGGTCGATGCGGGACGGAAAGTAGTCAATCTCCATTGGCTGGGCGAGACCATCCGCAGCCATCTCGACGGGCGCGGCGACATCGTTTTCTCGGAAGAGCCCGAGCTGCTGGAGACCGGGGGCGGGGTGGCCAAGGCGCTGGGGTATCTCGGCTCGGCGCCCTTCTTCGTCTGCAATGCCGACATCATCTGGACCGACGGAACCGAACCGGCCCTGTCCCGCCTGCTGAAGGCCTATGACCCGGCGCGGATGGACGGGCTCTTGCTGCTGCAGCCGGTCGAGACGGCCTTCGGCTATGACGGCAAAGGCGACTTCCATCTCCGGTCCGACGGACGTCTCGCGCGCCGCAAGCCCGACGAGACCACGCCTTTGATGTTCGCCGGCGTGCAGATCCTGCATCCCCGCCTGTTCGAGGGGCATCCACGGGGAAAGTTTTCGCTGAACCTGCTTTATGACAAGGCGATCGCGGCCGACCGCTTGTTTGGTATCGTCCATGACGGGCGCTGGTATCATATCGGCACGCCCGACGCTTTGACTGAAGCGGAAGCGCTTTTGGAATCCTGAGGTTTTATGAACCGCCAAGAAGCCAAGAAGCCAAGAAAACTCGTGGTGGCGGCGCCTGCGGCAAAATTCCTCTGCCGGCGTGAAAATATTGCCGCAGGCGCTTTGAACCGGACAACCTCTTGGCTTCTTGGCATCTTGGCGGTTAAACAGCCCTTTGCCCCGGACTCCTGCGCGTGACTGTCTTCTCCATCCCGGCCGGCGAGAGTTTCGTCGATGCGCTCGCGGGCAGGCTGCTGGAGGAGAGCGCGGGCGAGCCGACGAAACTCGCCGATATGCTGATCCTGCTGCCGACCCGGCGCGCCTGCCGGGCTTTGCAGGAAGGCTTCCTGCGCGCCAGCGAGGGGCGGCCGCTTCTGCTGCCCCGTCTGCAGCCGCTCGGCGATGATGACGAGGAGGAATGGGCCGCCGAAGGGATCGAGCTGCCGCCCCCCGTCCCGCCCTTGTCGCGCCGGCTGCTGCTGACCCGGCTGGTCTTGAGCTTGGGCGGCGGACGCGGCGGTCACATGCCCTCGCCCGATCAGGCGGCAA
>Ga0213872_10001554_pt1 | contig 14701 bp, 11 predicted proteins | sample VelepicomBERX_R2_FD_160071 | JGI IMG/M metagenome (GOLD analysis project Ga0213872, IMG submission 160071) | Rhizosphere microbial communities from Vellozia epidendroides in rupestrian grasslands, the National Park of Serra do Cipo, Brazil - RX_R2 | ecosystem: Host-associated > Plants > Roots >...
CCGTCGAAGCACCCCAGCTAGAGAGAGGACCGGCGTTTGCATTCAGAAATTGGCCTTGGGCGCCGCCCACCAATCCCAGAATTGGGTTGCCCATCAGGATACCAACCAGCATGTCACCCGGATTGAACTGCACCGGAATATCCTTGGAAATGCTGGCTTCGCCGCCGACCGCCCAGCCGTTTAGCGTGGTGGAGGCGCTCATGCCGACTTCCTTGATGGTCGAGCCCGAGTAATCCCAGACTGCCGACACCGGCGTCACCAGCGGTACCAAGCCGCTCAAATGCTGTATCGCCACGCCAAGCGCGGGCGCCATTGCCGGATTGGCTGCGGCCAACTTCCCTAGACCCTGCAAGGTCGCCAAAAGGCTGCCGCCGTTGAAGGTACCTGAGAAAAACGATTGCGGATCGGGACTTCCCTGCCGCATCACGTCGAGCATAGGGGTGCGCTGGTTGTACGCAGCCGCATAGAAACCGAAATCGGTCTCGATCGAATCCGCGTAATAGTGCAGCGACAAGCCTCCCTGCCCGCTATTCTTCGCCTTCATGTCAGGCAAGACCGGGACGCTGAAATTAGGATGGTAGTTCGGCATGCCGATGCCGGTCATCAGCGCGTTCAGCGGCGTCTGTCCGGTCAGCTGCGCATACTGGTTAACGCCTGTGGAATCGCCGAACAGCACTGCATTCGAATTGCCGCAGTTGTACACGTCGCTGATCGACCAGAAAGTTCCGCAACCGGGCAGCACGCTCTTGACCCAACTGAGTTGATAGAAGCCCTCCAGGCTCAGGCCGTCGCCCAGACCCCAGTTTGCGTCGATCTGCGGAATCGGCAGCAAGGCATCCTTGATGGTGGTGCCCGGTGTCACCAGTGCTTGATAATTGAAGGCGCCGAACTGATTGATGCCTGGTATAAACAAGCTCTCACCCCAGTTCACTACTTGGTCGCCGAGCTTGATGGTCAGCGGCTTGCCTTCTACCGGTTCAAAGTTGCCGAACACGTAGGCGTTGGTCAATGCAGCGCCTTCGAAGCCGGTGCCAGAATAAAATCCCCGGTCGCTCAGCTTGGTATTGGCGACATAGCCATTGTTGGCGCTGCCGACCGGCACGGGGTTGTGCTCCAGCGTTTCGTCATACCATGCGCGCGCGCCGAGCACAAAACCGAGATTGTCGTGCTTGAGCTGTACTTCGCCGTTGATGGTCAATGGCGCGGAAATGGAGTCGCCCTTGCCAAAATTCAGCTCGCCGTTCTGGTTGCCGTCGCCGCCCGTGCCGAAGCGCCCGCCGTTATTGTATAGACGGCTGTACAAGGCAGGGTCGGGATTGGTGGTGTGCCAAGCGTCGCCGAGCGAAATGCCGGCCGACCACTGGACCTGATCGCCGTTGTCGAGCGTGAAGTTTTCCGCCGCTGCCTGCGGCGCATAAGCCATGCTCATCGCCGCCAAGGCCAATCCGCAAGCTTGCGCCATCAAGCGCGGTCGCAGAACATGGTTCTGCTGTTGTGTTGCCTTCTCCATCCTGTCCCCTCTTATAAAATGAATTACAAAAGCGAGTGATTAACATCCGCTCGAATGATTGTCGGTACGCGTCGAAAAATACGCTTGCCTTTTTCAGACAATTGTTTGGCATTCAATGATTTGTGTTGCAAATCGAATCAAGCGCGTTTTGACTCGATGGAAGAAATTGCAATTTGAGGCGGAATGCCACCTGCCAGATGCAGATTGCAATTGCTGACGCCTTTTGCGCTCCCTAGACTGTTCGATTCGCTTCGTACCGGGCTGCTTTTCCGCATCAAGCCAAGTCGTTTTTTGCATTGGATGCAAAGCTGCGCGGCGTGCACAATCACCATTTCCGGACCTTAGACAAAATATAAGGAGACGCCATGCCGACCCATCTATCCCGCCTGCCGCTGCTCGGCTTGAGCGGCCTGACCAGCCTAGGCGGCCTGCTTTTGGCCAATGCCCAAGCACAAGAGAGCCTGCCCTTTCCGCCGACTCCAACCGCCAGCACTACCGGCAAGACCCTGGCTGATTCCAAGCATCAATGGCGCACGCCGGAGTCGCATTTACCGGCCGATGCACCGAACATCCTGGTGATCATGCTCGACGACGTCGGCTTCGCGCACTCGGATACAGTCGGTGGCCCGGTGCACACGCCGACCCTGCAGCGCATCATGGATTCCGGCATCCGCTATAACGCCTTCCATACTTCGGCGATCAGTTCGGCTACACGTGCGGCATTGCTGACCGGGCGTAATCCGCACCACGTCGGCTTCGGCGGCATTACCGAAACCGCCAGCGACTTCGATGGCTATGTCGGCAAGATTCCCAAGTCGGCGGTGACCGTCGCCGAAGTGCTGCAGCAATACGGCTACAGCACCTCGGCCTGGGGCAAGTGGCATAACACCCCTCCCAACGAAGTGCTGCCGGGCGGCCCCTACGACGACTGGCCTACTCACGAAGGCTTCGACCATTTCTACGGCTTCATGGCGGCCGAGAGCTCGCAGTACGAGCCTCGCCTGTTCAACGACGTTACGCCGATCGAACCGCCGCACGATCCGAAATACCATCTGAGCGAGGACTTGGCAGACAAGGCAGTGGGCTGGCTCAAGCAGCACCATACTTATTCCAACAAGCCCTTCTTCATGTATTGGGCACCGGGCGCGATTCACGCGCCGCACCAGATCTTCAAGGAATGGGCCGACAAGTACAAGGGTAAGTTCGACGGCGGCTGGGATCAGCTGCGCGCGCAGAATTTCGAACGCCAGAAAGCCTTGGGCTGGATACCGCAGGACACTGTGCAGAATCCGCGGCCGGCAACGCTGCCGGCTTGGGACAGCCTGTCCGCAGACGAGAAGAAATTCCACGCACGCGAAATGGAGGTCGTGGCAGGCTTCCTTGAACACGCCGATACACAGGCCGGCCGCATCGTCGACGAACTCGAACACGAAGGCCTGCGCGACAACACGCTGATCTTCTACGTGCTGTCCGACAACGGCGCCTCGGCCGAGGGCATCCAGGGTTCGATCAATGAAATGTTGACCGTCAACGGCATCCCCATGCCGGTGAGCAAACAGATCGACGTGCTCAACAAGGACTACGGCGGCCTGTCCGCCTTGGGCGGCCCGAAGCTCGAAGAGCATTACAGTGCAGCCTGGGCCTGGGCAGCCGAGAGTCCGTTCCAGGGCACCAAGCTGGTGGCCGGCTATTTCGGCGGCACGCGCACGCCGCTGGCGGTGTCGTGGCCCAAGGGCATCAAAGCCGATCCGACCATCCGTACCCAACTGCAGGATGTGGACGATATCGTGCCGACCATCTACGACGTGCTGCACATCACGCCGCCAAAGTCGGTCAACGGCGTCGAGCAGATTCCGCTGGACGGCATGAGCCTGCGCTATACCTTTGCCGACGCGCACGCCGCGCCGCAAAAGCATGAGCAGTATTTCGAGACCTTCGGCAGCCGCGCCATGTACCAGGACGGCTGGATCGCTTCTGTCTTCGGTCCGCGCATCCCCTGGATTCCCGACTGGAGTTACTTCCGCAACTGGGATCCGAACAAGGATCACTGGGCCTTGTACGACCTCAGCCACGACTATTCGCAGTCGACTGACCTGTCGGACAAATATCCGGAGAAAGTGGAGGAATTGAAAGCGGCATTCGATAAGGCGGCCAAGGAAAACAATGTCTATCCGGTGGGCGCCGGTCTGTACGTGATTCTCCATCCGGAAGAACGCATCGCGGTGCGCCGCACCGAGTGGCATTTCGACCAGAGCAACCAGCGCCTGCCCGACTTCGCCGCACCGCGCATCGGCTCGCGCAACAATCTCGTCAGCATCGACGTCGACGTACCGGCAAAGGCCAGCGGCGTACTGTATGCGGATGGCGGCATGGCCGGCGGCATCTCGGTGTATTTCGATCAAGGCCGCCTGCACTACGAATACAATACGGCTGCCGTAATGCGCACCAAGCTGGCTTCGGTAGCGGTGATCAAGCCGGGCCACCACAAGATCGAAGTTGAAACCAGGATCACGGCGCCCAAGGTGGCCGCTCCTGCCGACATTACCCTGCGCGTCGACGGCAAGGATGTTGCAAAAGGCACAGTGCCGATGACCGAGACGCTAGCGTTCAGCTTCAGCGACACCTTCGACGTCGGCATGGACCTCGGCTCACCGGTTTCGCTCGACTACTTCGACCGTGCACCGTTCAAGTTCAACGGCCACATCGGCGACGTGCACGTCGAGTACAAGCAATAAGTGTAATCTGACGCAAAGCAAAGCCTCTTGTTCCTACAGGGAGCAAGAGGCTTTTTTCTTAAAGATGTGCGCGCCGACGGCACGCCAGCAACAACTGCCATCATCGCATGCGCCTTATCGAGCTTGCCGGTACTCGCCGCAGGCTTTTCCTGACCACTGCTTGAAGGCACGCTGAAACGAGCCGCTGTCGCTGAAGCCGAGTTCGGCGGCGATGTCGGCCAACCCTATGTCCGATGTGGAGAGGCGCGAAATCGCCAGGTCGCGCCGCAAATTGTCTTTGACCTGCTGCAGCGTCGTGCCTTCCGCGGCCAATTGTCTTTGCAGCGTGGCGCGCGAGACGTGCAAGTGTTCCGCCACGGCATGCACGTCCGGCCACTGCGGGTAGGCGCGCAACAACACATTGCGCGCAGCGTGGCTGATCGGACCGTGGGTACGCGGCGGAGAAATGATCTGGCCGAACGAGTCTGAAAGGAAAGCGCGCATGGCTTGTTCGTCGTGGATCACCGGCGCGTGCAATTGCGCGGAATCGAACCAGAAGCCGCTGGCATCCTGGTCGTAGCGGCGCTCGGCCGGAAAGGCGGCTGCATATTCGGGGGCTTCGGCGGGTGCCGGCGTCGCGAAATCGAAATGCCTGATGCGCAATGAACCACCGATCAACCACGCTCCCAAGCGCCAGTACACGCGTACCATGGTATACAGGATGAAAGGCTGCCATTGCCAGTCGGGATTGCACTGGCGCATTTCTATGCCGGCTTCCTTGCCGTTCTCCACCAGCGAAAAGCGCAAATCGTCCTGCAGCAGGTTCACCGTGGATGCCATGCGCCGCAACGCCTCGCGCAAATCGGGCGCGGTCATGCCCACGCGCGCGGTCAGCGCGAAACTGCCCAGCTTGTATGGCCGCGAAAAGCCGCCCAGGCTTTCGTCCCCGAGACCCTGCCTGATCGCATAGAACAGGTCGATATATTGAGCGGTTGTTACGCCCGGATGGCCGGCCTGCGAAAGGACTGCCGGATCAATCTCCGCGCGCTCCAGGTAAGGCATGACATCAAGCCCATGGGCCAGCACTCCCGAGAGCAAGCCACGTACAAGCTCCGCCTTGATGATCGGCTCGCTTGAAGATTTGGCACTTGCTTTGGCGGTGTCGTTATGGAGCATTTTGTTGCAGCGCAACGAGGCGTTTTGTTGAGAATTTTACAGTCTTGCACTGGGGAAGTTTGATATTTTAAGTCAAAAATGAGGCGAAATGCCATTCCCTTGATGTGCTTGGTCATTGCGCCGTTTCGCGCCGATTCCTACACTGCAATCACTTTCAACCGATGGCCCTTACGTAGCTTTTACGTACCGCAAACGGGCCGCAGCACAGGAGAGCAGCATGAGTCAGAACGTAATCGTGGCCGGCGTCGGCATGGTGCCATTTACCAAACCAGGTGCCAACGAGCCCTACCCTATCATGGCTTCCAAGGCTGCCAAGCAAGCCCTGGCCGATGCAGGTATTGCCTACGACAAGGTGCAGCAAGCCTATGTCGGCTACGTCTACGGCGACTCCACCGCCGGCCAGCGTGCCGTCTATGAAGTCGGCATGACCGGCATCCCTGTCGTCAATGTCAACAACAACTGCTCCACCGGTTCCACCGCACTGTACCTGGCGCGCCAAGCCGTGCAATCGGGCGCAGCCGAATGCGTGCTGGCCTTGGGCTTCGAACAGATGAGCCCGGGTGCGCTAGGTTCGGTGTTCAACGACCGTCCCAGCCCGTTCGAGCGTTTCGACGCCGCCACCGATGAATTGGTCGGTAATAGCGAAGTGCCGTTGGCGCTGCGCTACTTCGGCGGCGCCGGCTTGGCGCATATGAAAGAGTTCGGCACACCGCTCAATACCTTCGCCAAGATCCGCGCCAAGGCCAGCCGCCATGCTTCCAACAATCCGCTCGCCCTGTTCAAGACCGTGGTGACCGAAGAGGAAGTAATGAACGCACCCATGATGTGGCCCGGCGTCATGACGCGCCTGATGGCTTGCCCGCCGACCTGCGGCGCTGCCGCCGCCATCATCTGCTCGGAAGCGTTTGCGAAAAAGCATAGTTTGAAGACCGACGTGCGCATCCTGGCGCAGTCCATGACCACCGATACGCCTGTCGTATTCGAAGGCCGCGACATGCGCGAAGTGGTCGGCTTCAGCATGGCGAAAAACGCCGCCAAACAAGTGTATGAAGCCGCCGGCATCGGCCCGCAAGACTTGAACGTAGTAGAACTGCACGACTGCTTCGCCCACAACGAATTGATCACCTACGAATCGCTCGGCCTGTGCCCGCGTGGCGGCGCCCAGAAGTTCGCCGACGACGGCGACAACACCTATGGCGGCAAGGTCGTCACCAATCCCTCGGGCGGCTTGCTGTCCAAGGGCCACCCGCTCGGCGCCACCGGCCTGGCGCAGTGCTACGAACTGACGCGTCAATTGCGCGGCACGGCTGAAAAGACCCAGGTAGAAGGCGCGCGCCTGGCGCTGCAGCACAACCTCGGCTTGGGCGGCGCTTGCGTCGTCACGCTGTACGGAAAAAATTAATTCAATCAGGAGCAATCTGACATGGCAGACAAAAGCTTGATCGGCCGCGCCTTGGGCGTGACCACCGCCGACGTGGAAAAGGGGCGCCTGCGTTTCTTCGCAAAAGCGATCGGCGAAACCAACCCGGTGTATTTCGACGAGTCGGCCGCCAAGGATGCCGGCCACCGTTCGCTGCCGGTGCCGCCGACCTTCCTGTTTTGCCTGGAAGGTGAAGGCCGCGACATCATGGATCTGGTGAAGACGCTGCAGTTCGATCTCGGCCGCATCTTGCATGCCGAACAGGAGTTCGTCTATCACAAGATGGCCTATGCCGGCGACACGCTGACCTTCGACACCAAGGTAGCCGATGTCTACGAGAAGAAAGGCGGCGCCCTGCAATTCGTGGTCAACGAAACCAAGGTGACGAATCAGCATGGCGAACATATCGCCGACCTGCGTTGCTCGTTAGTACAGCGCTAATGGAGAAAAATATGAGCACACCGAAATTTGCAGAAATCAAAGTCGGCGATACGCTGCCTGAACTGAAGCTGCCGGCCATCAACCGCACCACGCTGGCACTGTATTGCGGCGCTTCGGGCGACCACAATCCCATCCACATCGACCAGGATTTCGCGCGCAAGTCGCGCATGCCCGACGTGTTCGCGCACGGCATGCTGTCGGCCGCCTACCTGGGCCGCCTGGTATCCAACTGGGTTCCGCAACAGCAGCATCGCAGGCTGTCCATGCGCTTTGCCGGCATCACCCACCTCGGCAACAAGCCGACCGTCATCGGCCTCGTGACCGAGAAGTTCGAAGAAGCGGGCGAGCAGCGCGTGAAGATTTCGATCAAATGCAGCAATCAATACGACGAAGACAAGCTGGTGGGTGAGGCCGTGGTGGCCCTGACCGCATAGTGATTCTTACCGCGTAAGCGGCGCGTTACTCTCCCCTCTCCCATGAAGTGGGAGAGGGGCCGGGGGAGAGGGAGCTAGCAAGAGTAGCTGTCTTGGCATAAACCCTCTCCCCAACCCCTCTTCCGCTCGCAGGAGAGGGGCTATGAAATGATTGAGGCTGCAGGCTGGGGAGCATTCCCGGCCATCTGGCGAGCAATTGGTGGGCAATTGTTGGGATTGTTCCCCAGCCTGCGGCAATCGGTTTTTTATATATTGAATTTAGGGAGATAAAGATGGGCAAGTTAGACGGCAAAGTAGCATTGGTTACCGGTTCGGGCCGCGGTATCGGCCGCAGCGTCGCGCTGCAATTGGCAGCGCAAGGCGCGCGCATCGTGGTAAACGACCTCGACGCCGAGCCGGCCAATGAAGTCGTGGCCGAGATCAAGGCAGCCGGCGGCGAAGCCGTTGCTTGCGCCGGCAGCGTGACGGCTACCGATTTCGCCGAACGCTTCGTAAAGACCGCCGTGGACAACTACAAGGGCATCGACATCATCGTCAACAACGCCGGCTATACCTGGGACAACGTAATCCAGAAGATGACCGACGAACAATGGTACGCCATCATCGACTGCCACCTGACCGCGCCGTTCCGCATCCTGCGCGCCGCCTACCCTGTGCTGTCGGCACAAGCCAAGGCCGACGCAGCCGAAGGCAAGGAAGTATTCCGCAAGGTGGTCAACGTGTCGTCCGTAGCAGCCGGCGGCAATGCCGGCCAGTCGAACTACTCGGCCGCCAAGGCCGGCATCATCGGCTTGACCAAGACCCTGTCGAAGGAATGGGGCCGCCTGAAAGTGAACGTCAACTGCGTCGCCTTCGGCCATATCGAAACCCGTCTGACCGTGCCGCTGGCCGGCGACGAAAGCAAGACCGTGAAAATCGAAGGCCGCGACATCAAGGTCGGTATCGGCGAACAACTGGTCGAAATGTCGAAGCGTATGATCCCGGTCGGCCGCCCCGGCACGCCGGACGAAGCCGCCGGCTCCATCGTCATGCTGTGCCTGCCCGAATCGAACTACGTATCGGGTCAGGTATACGTCTGCGGCGGCGGTTTCGGTTCGCTGTAAGAGAAAACGAAGGGAATTGCCATGCTGGATAATTACACACCTTCGTGGATGGACGAAGATCTCGCTCAGTTCCGTGAAGCGGTGCGTCGCTACACCAAGGATTACCTGGAACCGACCGACGTCGAATGGCGCGAGAACAAGCAAGCCTCACGTGAAGCCTGGCTCAAGGCTGGCGAACTCGGCCTGATCCTGCCCGACCTGCCGGAAGAGTACGGCGGTGCCGGCGTATCGGCTGCCTATGCTGCCGTCGTCATCCATGAAGTGGCGTATACCGGCAACACCGGTCTCGGTATCGGCATGAACCACATCGTCGGCCATTACATCGCGCGCTTCGGTACCGAAGAACAAAAGAAGCGCTGGCTGCCTGGCATGGCCAGCGGCGAGATCATCGCCGCCGTCGCCATGACCGAGCCGGGCACCGGCTCCGATCTGCAAGGCGTGCGCACCAAAGCTGACAAGGTGGATGGCAAGTACGTCATCAACGGCTCGAAAATCTTCATTTCCAACGGCCAGATGTGCGATATGGTTCTGGTGGTCGCCAAGACCGACGCCACGCAAGGCGCCAAGGGCATTTCGCTGATCATCGTCGACTGCAACACGCCCGGCTTCCGCCGCGGCAAAGCGCTCGACAAGATCGGTCTGGAAGGCCAGGACACCTCGGAAATGTTTTTCGACGACTGCACTGTGCCGGCCGACTGCCTGCTGGGCGGCAAGGAAGGCATGGGCTTTTACCAGTTGACCGAGCAGCTTGCCTATGAACGCGCACAAATCGCCATCTGGGCAGCGGCGGCACAGCAGCGCGCCTTCGAATTGACGGTCGAGTACGCCAAGGAGCGCAAGGCTTTCGGCAAGGCGTTGATCGAATTCCAGAACACACGTTTCGTGCTGGCGGAAGTCAAGGCTACCGTGACCGCTTCGCGCACTTTCGCCGACCTGATCATCCAGAAATGGGCCGACGGCACGCTCGACGCATCCACCGCCTCGATGGGAAAGTTCTGGCTCACCGACCGCCAATGCGAAGTGGTCGACAAATGCCTGCAACTGTTCGGCGGCTATGGCTATATGCGCGAATATCCGATTGCGCGCATGTATGCCGATGCACGCGTGCAGCGTATTTACGGGGGCACCAATGAAATCCAGCGCGAACTGGTGGGACGCCTGCTGTAACAGCAAGAGCATTGCCATGAGCGAGAACGAAGCAGAAAAGATCCTGCAAAGGCACGAGGAGGCGGCGGCTCAACAGCTCGCTCAGCCTCCTTCACCACATTTCGTCTTGCGGCAGCCGCCAAAAGGCAGGCTGCCGCTTGGCGCCAACCGTATCGATCCCGAGGGCGATGCCGGCGAAGGCATTGCCGTTCTCGGCTATAACTAATAAATAAATCAGGAGCGACCATGCTACCCCGCCTGCACCAGCATCCCTGGATGGATGCCGACATCGAAGCCTTTCGCGACCAGGTTCGCCGCTATATCAACGCCGAGCTCGTGCCACACCTGGACGGCTGGCGCCGTCAGGGTTACATCCCGCGTGAAGTATGGCACCCGTTCGGTGAAATGGGCTTTTTGCTGCCCGAGATGGATGAACAATACGGCGGCCCAGGCGCCAGTCTGGCTTACCAACTGGTGGTGCAAGACGAGCTGGCAAAAGCAGAAGTGCCTGCCAACTCGGCCGTGCACACCATCGCCGCCCACTACATTCTCGACTACGGTACCGAAGAACAAAAGCAGAAGTGGCTGCCCAAGCTGACCAGCGGTGAAATGCTGGCCGGCATTGCCATGACGGAGCCGGGCTGTGGTTCCGACCTCAAGGCCATGCGCACACGCGCCAAACTCGACAGCGATCATTACGTGGTCAACGGCGCCAAGACCTTCATCACCAACGGCTACACCGCCAACCTGCTGGTGCTGGCGGTGCGCACCGGCGACGAAGCGACCAAGGGCGTATCGCTTTTGGTGATCGAGACCGAAAACCTGCCCGGCTTCACGGTCGGCCGCCGTCTGGAAAAGATCGGCCAGCATGCCTCCGATACGGCCGAACTGGCCTTTAACGACATGCGCATTCCGGCCGCCAACCTGCTGGGCGGCGTGGAAGGCAAGGGCTTCGGCCAGCTGATGAGTCAGCTTTGCTATGAACGCATGCTGCTGGCCGTGCCGGCTGCCGCCGTGATCGAGCGCGCCGTCGAATTGACCACCGAATACACGCAGTCGCGCAAGGCCTTCGGCCAGACCATCGCCGACTTCCAGAACACGCGCTTCAAGGTGGCCGAATGCGCGACCATCGCCCACGTGGTGCGCACCTTCGTCAACGACTGCACTCAACGCCTTCTGGACGGCAAGCTGGACCCGGAAGCCGCCTACATGGCCAAGTGGTGGTGCACCGAGCAGCAATGCAAAGTGGTGGACGAGTGCCTGCAATTGTTCGGCGGTTACGGCTACATGATCGAGTACCCGATCGCGCGCTTGTATGCCGATTCGCGCGTGCAGCGCATCTACGGCGGCGCCAACGAGATCATGAAGGATTTGATTGCGCGCAAGGTTTTTGACTAAGCGTTCGAATTACTGATACGCCCTCTTCCATCGCGGAAGAAGGCGTTCATCGAAAGCCGCCAAGACGGCGAATGCCAAAATAAACAAACAGGAGACCCAGAGATGTATTTGACCCAAGGCTTGCATCGTTCGATACAGCAGAAACCCGATGCCATCGCCACCAGCTACGGCGACCGCAAACGCACCTTCCGCGAATTGGGCGAACGCGTAGCGCGTCTGGCTTCCGGCTTGCAATCGCTAGGCATGAAGACCGGCGACCGCGTTGCCATGCTGGCGCTCAATTCCGATCGCTACCTCGAATACCAAATGGCTGTACCTTGGGGCGGCGGTGTGCTCAATCCCTGCAACATTCGCTGGAGCGCGGCAGAGATCATTTATTCACTCGACGACTCGGCCTCGACCATCCTGATCATCGACGACGCCTTCAAGCCCATGATCGAGCGCATCCGCGCCGAATCCAAGACCATAGTTCACTATATCTATGCCGGCGAAGGCGAAACACCTGCCGGCATGTACGGATATGAAGAACTGGTCGCACGCTCCTACCCGATAGAAGACGCCGTGCGGCGCGGCGACGATCTAGCCGGTGTGTTCTATACCGGCGGCACCACCGGCTTCCCCAAGGGCGTGATGCTAAGCCATACCAACTTATGCAGCTCGGGCCTGGCCTTGCTGGCTGATGGTTTCGGTAGTGCCTCCAGTGTCTACCTGCATGCCGCGCCGATGTTCCACCTGGCCGATTTCGGCATTGGTGTGGCCTACTGGCTGGCCGGCGCGACCCATGTGATCATCCCAAAATTCGACCCCGAAGCCATCCTTGTCGCAATCGAACGCGATGGCGTCAGCGAGACGCTGCTGGTGCCGACCATGATCCAGATGTTCCTCGACCATCCCTTGATGCAAAAGGAATGCAATCTCGGTTCAATGAAAACCATTTTCTACGGCGCCTCGCCAATGCCGGAGGCCCTGATCAACCGCGCGGCGCAGGTATTGCCGAATGTCGAATTCGTGCAAGCCTACGGCATGACCGAACTGGCGCCGCTGGCGACGCTCAACGTATCCTGCCGCCACCCTTCCGAAGCATTCCGCCGCGCCAAACAGCGTGCGGCCGGACGCGCCGGCTTTTGCGTAGAGGTCCGCATTGTCGACGAAGCCGGCAAGGAAGTGCCGCGCGGCACCGTTGGCGAGGTCGTTGCGCGCGGGCCGAACGTGATGCAGGGCTACTGGGGCAAACCCGACCAGACCGTGGCCGCGATCCGCGATGGCTGGATGCATACCGGCGACGGCGGCTACATGGACGAAGACGGCTATGTCTTCATCGTCGACCGCATCAAGGACATGATCATCAGCGGTGGCGAGAACATCTATTCGGCCGAGGTCGAGAGCGCCTTGTCCACCCACCCGGCCGTGGCCGCCAGCGCGGTGATCGGTGTGCCCGATGCCGACTGGGGCGAGCGCGTGCATGCGGTCGTAGTCAAGAAGCCGGGTGTTACAGTGGCGGACCAGGAGTTGATCAAGCACTGCAAACAATTGATCGCAGGTTACAAATGTCCGCGCAGCGTCGAGTTCCGCGATACTCTGCCCTTGTCCGGTGCCGGCAAGATATTGAAAGTGGAATTGCGCAAGCCGTATTGGGAAGGACAAAAGCGCAACGTCAGCTAACAGCCAACAACATTACTCATAACGATATTCACAGGACCAAATCATGACAGCGAAGCCCACCATCAAACCGCTGACAGGCGTCAATATTATCGAATTCGAGGGCATCGGCCCCGGCCCGCTATGCGGCCGCATCCTGGCCGAGTTCGGCGCCAGCGTGACCGTGATCGCGCGCCCCGGCGGCAATGGTCTGGCCGACACGCTCGGCAACGGCGCGGCGAACCCTTTCTTCGTCGGCAAACAGCAAGTGCCCTTGAACCTGAAAGACCCGGCCGACATCGTCAAAGCGCTCGAACTGATTACCAAGGCCGATGCACTGATAGAAGGCAACCGCCCCGGTGTGATGGAACGCCTCGGCCTCGGTCCATCCGTATGCGCAAGTCACAATCCGCGCCTGGTATATGGCCGCATGACCGGCTGGGGTCAGGACGGCCCCTTGGCGCAAGCGGCCGGTCATGACCTCAACTACGTGGCCCTGAGCGGCATACTGTCGCTGGCCGGAGTGCAGGGGCAAAAACCTGTGCCGCCGCCCACCGTTCTGGGCGACGCCGGCGGCGCGCTCGGCCTGGCTTTCGGTATCGCCAGCGGCATATTGCATGCGCGCCGGACAGGGCAAGGCAGCGTGGTCGACGCCGCTATCGTCGACGTCATGGCCATGCTGGGCGGCATCGCCAACTGGCTGGTCGCCACCGGCGGCCTGGCCGGCGAACGACCGAGCGCCTTCCATGACTCGCCGTTCTACGACACCTATCGCTGCCAGGACGGCGGCTTCATCACTATCGGTGCGCTCGAACCGCAGTTCTACGCCCTGCTGCTGCAAAAGCTCGAGCTGAGCGACGTCGATCCCAAGCAGCAATACAACGTCAAGCTTTGGCCGGAACTGAAAGCGCGCATCGAAAAGCTGTTTCTGTCGCAGCCGCGCCAGCACTGGTGCGATCTGCTCGAAGGCACCGACGTCTGTTTTGCGCCGGTCCTCAGTGTCGAAGAAGCACGTCGGCATCCGCATAACGCTGCACGAGAGACCTTCGTCGACGCCAGCCGCGCACAGGCCGCGCCACGCTTTTCTCCTCTCGCTTAAATAACTAAAACCATCACGGAGATACCATGCAAGCAAATTTCGACTACATCGTCGTCGGTGGCGGCTCGGCCGGCTGCGTTGTCGCCGCGCGCTTGAGCGAAGAGCCGGGCGTAACGGTCTGCCTGTTGGAAGCCGGCGCGCCCGACAACAGCGCTTTCGTGCAATGCCCGTCCGGAGTTGCGGTGGTCGTACCTTACCCGGTCTACAACTGGGCGTTTCAGACCAAACCAAATCCCGGCCTGAATGGCCGGATCGGCTACCAGCCGCGCGGCAAGGGAATGGGCGGCTCCAGTTCGATCAACGCCATGATGTATATACGCGGCGACAAGAGCGACTATGACCGCTGGGCAGCGCAAGGCAATCCCGGCTGGAGTTACGCCGAAGTACTGCCCTACTTCAAGAAATCGGAAAACAACGAGACCTTCGGCGACAGCGAATACCATGGCGCCGGCGGACCGCTGAACGTGGCCGAAGTCATGGAACCCAGCGCTTTCAGCCACGCTTACGTGGAAGCGGCTATCCAGGCTGGCCACGCGCGCAACCGCGATTTCAATGGCGCAAACCTGGAAGGCGTCGGACTGTCCCAAGTTTCGCAGAAAGACGGCGAACGTTGCAGCGCGGC
>Ga0213872_10001555_pt1 | contig 14697 bp, 12 predicted proteins | sample VelepicomBERX_R2_FD_160071 | JGI IMG/M metagenome (GOLD analysis project Ga0213872, IMG submission 160071) | Rhizosphere microbial communities from Vellozia epidendroides in rupestrian grasslands, the National Park of Serra do Cipo, Brazil - RX_R2 | ecosystem: Host-associated > Plants > Roots >...
GCGCGGGCCCTGCTGATGGAAGGCCAGTTCGACAAGGTGCTGGAAGAAACCCGCTCCCTGCCGGTACAAGGTGATATCGCCGCCCTGCGTGGCAATGCCTACCTGGGCCTGGGCAAACCCGACGAAGCCAAGGCCGCCTTCGAGGCTGCCCTGCAAAGCGATCCCAAGCTGCCGCAGGCGCTCATAGGCCTGGCGCGCAGCGCGCTGCTGGCGCGCGACGTCGATAGCGCCAACCGCCTCACCGACGAAGCCCTGGCCAAGAATCCCGACAACACCGATGTGATGTTGTTCAAGGCCAACCTGCTGCGCGTCCAGGGCGCCCAGGACAAGGCCCTGGAAGTGCTGGACCAGGTGATCAAGCTCAAGCCCGACAGCCTGGAGGCACGTCTGGCGCGTGCCGACATTGCCATCCGCAGCAACAAGTTCGACCTCGCCAGGGAAGACATCCAGGCGGCCCAGAAGGCCTCGCCCAAGAACCTGCTGCCGACCTACATGCAGGCGGTGCTGGACTTCAGCCAGGCCAAGAATGCCGATGCCCTTACCGACATCCAGAAAGTGCTGGCCGCCGCGCCCGACTACATGCCGGGGGTCCTCTTGGCCGGTGCCATCCAGTACGCGCTGGGGTCGATGCCGCAGGTCGAGCTGAACCTCAACAAGTACCTCGACAAGAATCCCAACGACGTCTACGCCCGCAAGCTGCTGGCCTCGGCGCAACTCAAGAGCGACCAGAAGTCCAAGGCTGCGGCCTCGCTGGAGCCGGCGCTGAAGGTGGCGCCACAAGATCCGGAACTGCTGGCGCTGGCCGGCGAGATCGCCATCGAGAACAAGGACTTCGCCAAGGCCACCGAATACTATGAAAAGGCCAGCGCGCTGGCACCGCAGACCGCGCGCTACCACATGGGCCTGGGCCTGAGCAGCCTGGGTCGCGGCCAGAGCGACAGCGCCGTATCGCAGTTCCAGACGGCCGCCAGCCTTGACACCAAGTCGCCCCAGGCCGACATCCTGCTGATCATGACGCAGATCCGTCTCAAGGAGTACGACAAGGCGCTGGCAGCAGCCAAGACCGCCGAGCGAGACCTGCCCGACAACCCGGTGGTGCAAAACCTCAAGGGCGGCATCTACATGGCCAAGAACGACCCGGCCAATGCCCGTGCCGCCTTCGAGAAGGCACTGAGCATCGATCCCGGCTTCTTCGCGCCGACCGCCAACCTGGCCCAGCTCGACCTGAACGAGAACAAGCCCGAGGCCGCCAGGAAGCGCTTCGAAGCCGTGCTGGCCAAGGACAAGAAGAGCATTCCCGCCCTGAGCGCACTGGCCAGCCTGGCCGATCGCGAAAAGCACCCGCAGGAAGCCACCCAGTGGCTGGAGCGCGCCGTCAACGAGAATCCGGATTCGATCCAGGCCAACACCCAGCTCATCGCCCGCTACCTGCAAGTGGGTGAAAAGCCCAAGGCGCTGACCATGGCCCGCAAGCTGCAGACCGGCAACCCCACCGATGCCGGCGCGCTGGAGATGCTGGCCCAGGCCCAGTTCGCCAACGACGACAAGCAGGGCGCCCTGGCCAGCTACCAGCGCCTGGTGCAGCTGGTGCCGGATTCGGCGCCGGCGCAACTGCGCCTGGGTTCGCTCTACCTGGCCAACAACAACCAGCAGGGTGCGATCGACGCAGTTCGCAAGGCACTGGAGATCCAGCCTGACTTTACCGAGGCTGAAATCTTCCGCGCCACCATGTACTCGCAGGCGGGCGACAATGCCACGGCGCTGTCGGTGGCCAAGCAGATGCAGAAAAAGCCCACTCAGGCCCTGGTGGGCTACGAGCTGGAGGGCAATATCCAGGCCTTCCAGAAGAAGCCCGATCTGGCTGCTGCCGCCTTCGGCCAGGCCTTCGCCCTGGACAAGCAGAACGTGCGCCTGCTCATGAAGCTGCATGGCGCCCTGCTGCTGGCCGGCAAGAACCAGGAAGCAGCAGCCGCCGCGGCCCAGTGGTTCAAGGCCCATCCCAACGATGTGGCCCTGCACCTCTACCTGGGTGAAAGCGCGCTGGCGCAGAAGCAGAACAAGGTTGCCATCGACCACTACCAGCAGGTGCTGCGCCAGCAGCCCAACAATGTCGGCGCGCTCAACAACCTGGCCTGGGCCTACCAGCAGGAGCATGATCCGCGTGCCATCGAAACCGCCGAAAAAGCCTATGCCGCTGCCAGCGACGCCGCTCCGGTGGTCGATACGCTGGGCTGGATGCTGGTCGAGAAGGGCAATACCGAACGTGGCCTGACGCTGCTCAAGAAGGCTGCCTCGCTCGCACCGGACGCCCTGGACATCCGCTACCACCTGGTGCAGGCCCTGGTCAAATCGGGCGACAAGGCCGCTGCCCGCAGCGAGCTGGAGAAGATCCTGGCCGTCAACAAGCCCTTCCCTCAGAGCGACGAGGCCAAGGCGCTGCTGGGCACGCTCTGAAGGCATGACCATGGCCATCCTGGACGATATCAAGACCCTGCTGGGCGAGGCCCTGGGCCTGGCCCAGGGCAGCCGTGACTGGCAGCGCGACACGCCGCTGCTGGGCAGCGTCGCCGAGCTCGACTCGGCGGCGGTGATCCACATCATCGCCTCGCTGGAGGAGCGTTACGGCATCCAGTTCAACGACGAGGACATCGATGCCAGCCTCTTCGAGACGGTAGGCAGCCTGGTGGCCTTCGTCGAGGGCAAGCTGGCGTGACCGGTCCGGGGACCGCCAGCGCGCGGGTCCTGCCCTTCTTCCTGCCGGCGGCGCAGGGTGCGCGCCTGTGCCTGTACCATGCGCCGGCGGCCGGCCAGCCCTGCCGTGGCGGGATGGTCCTGGTTGCTCCCTTTGCCGAGGAAATGAACCGCAGCCGCCGCATGGCAGCCCTGCAGGCTGCAGCCATGGCGCGCGCCGGCATCGGCGTACTCATCATCGACCTGTACGGCTGCGGCGACAGCGCCGGCGAGCTGGCCGATGCCCAGTGGTCGCTCTGGCATGACGATATCGGCCTGGCGCTGGACTGGCTGCGCGAACGGCTGCAGGCGCCGGTGGGCCTGCTGGGCGTGCGACTGGGGGCGCTGCTGGCCCTGGATGTGGCGCGCACCCGCACCGACGACGTCAGCGCCCTGCTCTTTTGCAATCCGGTACTGGATGGCCAAGCCTACATGACGCAGTTCCTGCGGCTGCGGCTGGCCGCCGGCCTGCTCAGCCCGCAGGAGTCCGAGGGACCGACCAGCGTCCAGGAGATGCGGGTGATGCTGCAAGAAGGAGAATTGCTGGAGGTGGCCGGCTACGAACTCAGTGGCGCGCTGCTGGCCGCAATCGATGGCCTGCATGCAAGGGTCCACCTGCCCGTCGGGGTGGCGGTCCACTGGATGGAAGTGGTGCGCGACGCCAGTGCGCCGCTATCGCCGGCCATCGACAAGGTCGCCCGGGCCTGGTCACTCACGCCGCATGTGGTCGAGGGCCCGGCCTTCTGGTCCACCCCCGAGGTCAGCACCTGCCCGGCGCTGATCGAACTGGCCACGAGCTTGGCCTTGTCCTCGCTGGGAGCCTGATCTCATGGACTATGAAGAACAGGCCTGCAGCCTGGATTGCGCCGGCCAGCAACTGATCGGCATCCTGACGTTGCCCTTGCCCGATGCCGATAGCAATACCGAGGCCGCAGCCAAGCCCCCCGTGCCGGGCATCCTGATGCTGGTCGGTGGCGCGCAATACCGCAGCGGCAGCCACCGCCAGTTCACCTTGCTGGCGCGCAGCTTTGCGGCGGCCGGCTTCCCGGTCATGCGTGTGGATTTCCACGGCATGGGCGACAGCTCCGGCGATACCGCCGATTTCGAGACATTCGGGCCCGATATCGATTGCGCCCTGGCCGCCTTCAGCCAGGCCGTTCCGGCACTGGCGGGCGTGGTCCTGTGGGGCTTGTGCGATGGCGCCTCGGCGGCGCTGCTGCATGGGCATGCCGATGCCCGCGTGCGGGGCATGGTGCTGGTCAACCCATGGGCCAGGACCGAGAGCGGGCAGGCCCAGGCCTACCTGAAGCACTACTACCGCTCGCGCCTGTGGAGCCCGGACCTGTGGGGCAAGATCCTGCGCGGACGGTTTGATGCAAAGGCGGCGCTGCTGTCGCTGTGGGAGCAACTGCGACGCGCCTTGCGCGGCGCCGGCCCGGCGGTGCAGGCCAGCCTGCCCGATCGTCTGCTGCAAGGCTATGCGGGCTTTGCCGGTCCTGTGCTGTTGATCCTCTCCGGCCAGGACCTGACCGCGCGCGAATTTGCCGACCTTGCCACCCCGGGCAGCCGCTGGGAGACCCTGCTGCAGGATCAGCGCACCACCCGGCTCAACTTGCCCGAAGCCAACCACACCTTCTCGACCCGCAGCTGGCGCCAGGACGTCGCGCAAGCAACGCTGCAATGGCTGGCACGCTGGCATAGCTGAACCGGGACGCAGTGATCGAGTGGTCGACCCGAGCAATAGCGCAATAGCGGCTAAGTATTCCGGAGACAGCGCGGCTACACTGGCGCCATGAAACCGGCCCACTCCGAACAACTCTACCGTGACAGGATGGCGCGCGTGGTCGCATTGAAGGAAATCGGCCCCTTGCAACTGCAGGGGCTGCGCCATCATGGCCCCGCCGCGACGATCCCGCATACCCATCGCCACCTGCGACAACTGGTAGGTCAGCGCGCGGTCAGCCGGTGGCTGGGCCTGTGCCAGGGCGATCCCGAGGATGGGGATTTCCGCTACTTTGCGGCAACCCGACTGGCGGACGGCCCACTGGAAGACGCACGCTTGCAGTCCATCGCGCTACCGGCGGGGCTGTACGCCAGCCATACCCTGCTCGGCCCCTACAGCCAGATCAACGCCACCATCGAAGCGCTGTATGCCAGCTGGCTGCCAGGCAGCGGCTTTGAACCGGATCATCGGCCCCTGCTGGAGTTCTACCATCCCCATGCGCCGGGCACCCCGTCATCGGCCCGGCGCACCGACCTGCTCGTTCCGGTGCGGCCGCTGCCCTAGCTTGCGCACCGGGATCGGCCGGGTATGCCGGCTTGCCGGCATGACTTCTTGATCGTTTTCTTTCCTGTCGAGGCTCACCATGACCATTTTCCGCACACTGTGCCTGGTACTGATGTATTCCCTGCTGCTGCCTGCTCAGGCTGGCAATATCGGTTTCCAGCGGCAGCTCGCCCCCGATCCCGATGGCGCCGCGCTGGAAGTGGCAATCTGGTATCCCAGCCAGGCACCAGCAGCACCGCTGGCGGTGGGTGCGGCCTCGCAGACGGTGGCCCTCGATGGCGCCATTGCAGGAGGCCGGCTACCCCTGATCGTGATCTCCCACGGCACCGGCGGTTCCTACCTGTCGCACTACGACACCGCCCTGGCGCTGGCGCAGGCCGGGTTTATCGTGGTCGCACCCAGCCATACGGGCGACACCTACCTGGACCAGCGGCGCAGCCTCTACATCGTGGAACGCGCCCGCCACATCAGCCGGGTGCTGGACTACATGCTGTCCGCATGGCCACAACGCGCGGCCATCGACCCCGGGCGCATCGGCATGTTCGGTTTTTCGGCGGGTGGATTTACGACACTGGTGAGTATTGGTGGACGGCCCGACATGGGGATGATCACGCCCTTCTGTGACGACCATCCCAGCCACTTTGCGTGCCAGTTGCTGGCACGCAGCCAGGCTGGTGCCGAGCTGCCCGCACCTGGCCCGCAAGGCAGGGCTGATCCGCGCATCAGGGCGGCCGTGGTAGCCGCCCCGGCCCTGGGCTTCAGCTTTGCCCAGGGCGGCCTGGATGGCGTCAGTGTCCCGGTGCAGCTGTGGCGCGCCGAAGACGACACCATCTTGCCAGCGCCCTGGTACGCGGAACCGGTACGGGCGGCGCTGCCGCATCCGCCGGAGTATGAAGTCGTAGCCCGTGCCGGCCATTTTGACTTCCTCGCGCCTTGCAGCGCGTTGCTGGCCGCGCGGGCGCCCGACATCTGCCGCAGTGCCCCGGGTTTTGACAGGCTCGCCTTCCATCAACGCTTCAACGCGGCCGTGGTGCGCTTCTTCCGCGAACAACTGGGTGATGCTCCCTGAAAAACACAAGGGCGCTGTCATCGCGACCGCGCCCTTGTCCTTTTCGATTGCGCGTGGCGCAATCCCCTCCTCCCCCAACAACGACCGGGCCGGACCGGCCAGCCAGGTCGCCCGGCAGATCAGCGTGCAGTGCCGTCCTTGCGACGACGACGGCTCAAGGCCAGCAGGCCTGCACCCAACAGCGCGATGGAAGCGGGCTCGGGGACCTGGCCGTTAGGCTGGGTCGGGGCGAGCACCGGGGCATCTAACACGATATTGTCGAACTGGTTCGCAGCATGGGTGATTGCGTTCCCTTGCGCCCAGCTCACGGACACCACGTCCTCGAATCCGCTAAACACCACCGTTTGGAAACTGGTGTTGTTGAGCAATAACGCACTCTGGGTCACCGTGCCGCCATTGGCCAGAGTGCCGGTAAAGACGACGTACTCGTTGTTATAGAAGGTCCACGTGTGCGTCAGCGCGGCGATATCCATCGAAATCAGCGAGAAGGCGCCCCCCCCCACCTTGGTCAAGGTAGTCAGACCACCATTGGTGTCGTCGTTGAACAAGGCGGTGGAGCCGAAGTAATAAGCAGTTTCTCCGGTGTGTGCGGAACCGAAACCGGACTGGCCTGGGGTATTGCCAGTGGCGCTAAGCACAAAGCCGCTTTCGGTATAGGTCGACAACGACGGGCCAGCGTTGAACTGAATGCTAGTAAAGCCCGTGCCGGACTGGGTCAGAGAATCGAATCCGATCGTCACCGGCGTCGCCGCTGCACCGGCGGAGTAGAAGGCGGCTGCCAGCGACAATAGGCCAAGAGAGAGTCGTTTCATTTTGTTGTCTCTTTAGTAAAAATTAGCGCGGATGCGAGGACGGCAAACCCGATCGGAACCGGATTTGCCATAACAACTACTATATTGCCAAATCGACAGCATTGCCTGTTAAAAAAACTAACATGGCCAACTGCAACATCTTGAATCAGGACTTGCGACGACGCAGTTGCGTCAACGCCAGCAGACCCACTGCGAACAGGGCCATGGAAGCCGGCTCGGGGATGTCATAAAGGTATTGCAGGTAGACAACACCGTTGGCGCTGCCGGAGTAACCATTGAGCACGTTAGGAGGCAGCGAACCGGATTGGCTGCCCACGCCGTTGACAGCGATGCTCACGGTGTTGCTGGCGCCCAGGTAGCTGGCCAGGGTGGTCGGATTGCCGTTGAGGGTGTTGACCGGCGAAGCGATACCATTGACGGTGTTGGTGATGGCGTGGGTCGAGAAGACGCTACCGCCATTGCCGTCCACCAGACCTGCATAGAGCGGGGAGGTAGTCAGTTGAGTGACGGTGGTCAGACCCAGCGGACCCTTTGCAGTGATCGTCGAAGTCGCCGAAACACCATTCGGGTTGCCCACGGTCACGGCATTGCTGTTGAAGTTGTAGATGGTATCGGTCAGGGTTTCATTGACGATGTACTTGATCGTCACGCCCACCAAGGTACCCAGGGAGCTGTCGAAGCCAGCGAAGTTGACCGTGGCGCTGCCATCGACAGTGGCCAGGTTGAAATTACCCGACTGCCAGGGCGTGGTAAGGATAGTCGCCGAAGCGGGTGCTGCTGCCACGAAGCTCAAAGCCGCTGCGCAAGAAACCAACAGTGAAGCAAGTTTTTTCATATTGATTTTTTTCATGTAAGTTAACCGGTAGCCTCGTAAAGCAAACTACATGCCAGAAATAAATATTGATATATTTCAATAACTTAACCTCATCAATGAAAAACCTCGCGAGTTTCTGTCAAATTTTCCGTCACCTCCTGACCGGCCGTGTGACACGATCACGCGCTCGCCGCCTGCCCGGGGCGAATGCCATGTTGCTGGCCTGCCACGTCGTCTGCTCGGTCGCCATGGCGCAGTCCGCGCAGGCTGCGGCACTGCCCGGCGTTCGACTGGAAAACCCCGGCCAGGCAGCCCAGAGCGCCGTTCCCATTACCTTCGGACAAGTCTTTGCGGCCGGCGACCTGCCAGCAAGCAGCCGCCTGGTGGCACGTACGGAGGATGGGCAGGACCTGCCGCTGCAGGTCGATATCAAGGCCCGGCATCCGGACGGATCGGTACGCCACGCCCTACTGTCGACAATTTTTCCAGCCCTCCCCGCCGGCAAGACACAGACCCTGAACTTGCAGGCCGGGCCTGCCGGCACCGGCACCGTGGCTGCGCTCGCCCGCCATACGCCTTCCACCCTGCTGGCCGGGGATTTCGATGCCGTGGTGCGCGTCATGCTCGATGGCCAGGTCTATACGGCGGCGGCGCGGCCGGCGCTGGCCAGCGGCCGCTACCGCAGCTGGATCGACGGCCCGCTGGTGAGCGAATGGCTGGTCAATGCGCCGCTGCTGGATCCGCACGGCAAGGCACACCCGCATCTGCAGGTGCGCTACGCCATCCGCGACTACGCCGACGGCCGTGGTACCCGGGTCGACGTCACGGTGGAGAACGACTGGGCCTACGAACCCGGGCCACGCAACTATACCTATGACGTGCTCATCGACATTGCCGGCCAGAATGTCTACGGCAAGCTGGCGCTGACGCAATACCACCACACCCGCTGGCGCAAGGTGTTCTGGCGCGGCACGGCGCCGCAGGTGAATGTGCGCAGCGATACGACCTACCTGATGGCCTCGCGGGCGGTACCCAACTATGACCGCCGCACCTTCATCTCGGAATTGACGCTGCGTGACATGGGCGCGGCCTGGCATGGCCCGAGGACCGAGCCCATGGCCACCGGACTGGCCAATCCGGGCATGCCGACCACCGGCGGTCGACCGGACATCGGCCTGATCCCGGCCTGGGGCGTGACCTGGCTGCTGAGCATGGATCGCCGCGCGCGCGACGCCACCCTGGGAACAGCCGACCTGGCCGGCAGTTGGTCGATCCACTACCGGGACCAGAAGACCGACAGGCCGATCTCGGTGGAAAACTATCCCTACATGACCTTGCTGGGTCACGCGGGCGATACCATCAATCCCCGGACCAAGAAATCCGAAGCCTTTCCGGACTGCATCGATTGCAGCAATCCCAATGTGGCCGACTCCGCCCACATGCCGGCTTTCAACTACTTGCCCTACCTGCTCACGGGTGACTACTACCAGTTGGAGGAACTGCAGTTCTGGACCATGTGGTGCGTGTTCAAGTCCAATCCCGGCTATCGCGGTGACGCGCAGGGACTGCTCTACCGCCGTCAGGTACGAGATCAAGCATGGAGCCTGCGCAACGTTGCCGAAGCCGCCTATATCACGCCTGACGAAGACGTACTCAAGCCGCAACTACTGCGACTGGTTGAAAACAACTTGCAGTGGTACAACGCCAACTACACCAACAATCCGGACGCAAACCGCCTGGGCATCAACGTAAACAACGCTATCGAATACAACAAGCAGTTGGGTATTGCCCCATGGATGGATGACTTCTTCACTTCCGCTATCGGCAGACTTGCTGAACTGGGCTTCGAGCGCGCGTTACCGCTGTTGCGCTACAAGGCGAGCTTTCCCGTTTCGAGGATGACTCATGACAACTATTGCTGGATCTTCGCCTCGATCTACAGCATGAACGTGCGAGACTCGGTCAATAGCACCTTGTACACCGACATCGGCCAAACATTATTGCCGTCACTTCGCTCCACGTATGGAGAACAGGCAAACGAGCTATCCAAAATGCCTTGTGGCGGCATCGCCATGGCCGTAGCGCTGAAACTGCGCAATGGCGAAATGGTGGGTTACTCATCCGAAGCCACGGGGTTCCCGTCCAACATGCAACCGGCCCTGGCCTATAGCGTCGACAGCGGCCTCCCTGGCGCACTACAGGCATGGGAAATCTTCATGAAGCGCTCGGTCAAGCCAGACTTTAGCCGTGGGGCGCAATTCAATATCCTGCCACGCGCCGACAAGTAATCCGGTCAGCGTAAGGCCGCGGCCACCAATCGGCGTAGACGCAGCAACACATCCCGCAAAAAAAACGCCACAGTCAATGTGGCGTTTTCTTTGGAGCAGAGAACCGAAAGGATCAGAAGAGGCTTTCCGGAATCACCAGGATGTCACCCGGGCGCATGGCCATGTTGGCCGAGATGTCGCCATCCTTCATCAGGTCATCCAGGCGCACGGCGATCTTCTTCTGCTTGCCGTCGACATAACGGATCACGCTGGCACGGTTGCCGGCTGCGAACTCGGTGGTGCCGCCCACGGCAATGATCACGTCCAGCAGCGACATTTCCTTGCGGTACGGCAGCGCCTGGGGCTTGGCGGCCTGGCCGATCACGCGGATCTGGTCGCTATAGACACCCGAGAAACTGGTGACGACCACGGTGACCACCGGCTCCTGGATGTAGGTTGCCAGGGCCTTGCCGATTTCCTCGCCCAGTTGGGTGGCCGTCTTGCCGCTGGCTTCGATGTCATTGACCAGGGGCGTAGAGAACTTGCCGTCCGGACGCACTGGCACCACCTGCGAGACTTCCGGATTGCGCCAGACGATGATGTTGAGGGTATCACCCGGACCGATACGGTAGTCGTGGGTCGCCGGTTCAGGCGAGTTGTCGGCGGTCACGGCCGGGCCGCGGCTGGCGCAACCGGACAGAAACAGGGCTGACGCCAGCAGAATGGAGGCGTATCGCGCAAGCTGAGGCCACATAGTCTTTCCTTTTTGTTTTAATGGATGAAGTGAAGAAATCCCCGAACCAAACGTCACAAAAAATGCACGTCAGGTGATGGAAATGGAGCATAAGCAAGGGTTTATATTTCGTCAACAAGCATCACGTCAAATGTGGCGCGTGCGCGATACGGGCAGATTGCCGCTGTTGCCGCGAGCCAAGAGTGCAGCCTGGTGCGGGCAGGTAGATTGATGATAGTCCCCGGCGGAGGGGGCAATGAGGCGAACAGAAGAGGAAAAACGCGAGATGAAAAGAAAAAAGGGCCCATCTTGCGATGGACCCTTTATATCTGGTGCGGCTGGCAGGAATCGAACCCACGACCCCTTGGTTCGTAGCCAAGTACTCTATCCAGCTGAGCTACAGCCGCGAAAGAAATGAATTATACAGCACTTTTGCAAAAAGCAAACAATTTTCTTACGGAAAATGAATAAGGCCCATCATTGTTTTCCAACCAGGCTACTGGCGTCTTTGGGGAAACAAAATCGTCTCACCAGTCCAATACCCATTGCAACTCTCGCTATACCCACACTGAACCAGACAGTAAGCAGCATTGAGATACCAAACTTCAACATCAGGCTGGCATCCGGCAACATCTTCTCGCAAACCTTATAAATCACCAACGCAACGAACGGATGGATCAAATAAGTCGGCAGGGTCTGCGCGCCAAACCATCCCAGAAAATCCAGCAAACGTAACCTGGATAGCTGAAATAACATGAGCGCGCCCGTGATCGATTCAAGATCGTTGACGACCAAGGCGGTGAGATTGGAATAATCGCTGACCAGAGCAAAGCCCAATTCCTGGCTCAACCCGAGTTTCATCTGCAGACATTTGACAGCGAGACAGATCACACTAGCCAACAAGGCCCCCTGCAAACTGGTGAGACGATCATTACACTGCCGATTGAAAAATGCCAGCAGATAACATAAGGGAAGACTGTAGACAGCAGGCAGGAAACCGAGTGGCAAATAGTCGCGGATTGATTCCGCAAGCGGGCCCACGAAAAGATGCGCCCCCGTCACCCCCCCCAAGAGGAAAATCCTCCCTCCAAGGGATAGGCTGTCTATGAAGGCCCTTAGCAGAAGCACCGATATCAGCGAAGGCAGGAACCATAGCAGTGCCATCTGGGTTGCCGTTTTAAGGGACTCGTTGTTGCCACTGTAAAACGCCAGCAAAAGCCGCTTCAAGCTCTCGACAGAGAATCCGCTCACGGTCAGCATCGTGACGATTCCCATTGCCAACGCGATCAGAAAAAACGGATAGTAGTAACGAATCAGCGTCTTCTCGACGTAATCCCAACTCAGGGAAACGGATGGTCGAAGAAAGGGCAATGCAAGGAATCCAAGTACGTGAAAGGCAAAGCCGGTTAGAAACAGTGGGAAGAGTTGGTGTGCGTACTCGTTGTGATCGAACATCACCAGCAGGATCAGCGCCCCCTTGACAACATCCTGGTTCATGCCAACCCCACCTTTTGTGGCATATACGCCGGCATGATGCGCTTTTCCAGGACCACTACCAGTGCGCACAAGGTGTAAGTCATATCAAAATAGGCAAAACTCAATGCCGCTGCGCCGACAGCATATGCGAACAAGGAAAGTCGCAAGGTAGTTGCCAAATTAACAATCCACTCAGGTCCGCCCGCTTTGCTCACGACGTCGGCGACTCGCCCCGCCTTGCCAAACGCGGTAATCAGGATGCCAAGGAAAAGTACAAGACCGACGAAACCATGCTCGCCCAACACCTGGAAATAGATGCTGTGTGCCGCGTGAGATCCTTTGGGATCCGGGAACGCATCGCCGGTCGGGAAGAACGGCAAGGTATTGAAATCCATGGAAAGCAGGGTCCAGACTGGCCAGTATTCGAGGGACTTGAAGCCCCCGCCGACGAACGGGTGCTGCAACGCCAGGATTGAAGACAGCTTCCAGGCCACGACACGCCCCATGAATGAGCCATCGTTCCCGATGTTTTCCATGGTGTTCATGCGATTGAACCAATCCGGCGGTATAAATCCGTAAACGAAGAAACCCGCAACCACTGCCGAAATGAGCAACAAGATCTTGCGCTTGCTCTTGAGAAACAGATAGCCTCCCACAACAGACAAGGCAATCGCACCTCCGCGCGACTGCGTTCCGATGATGGACACCACCAACAGGATGATTACGCCTGTGAGTACCAACCGCAGCAGCTTGGACTGACGCCCGTGTTCCGCGAGCAAGTAAAAACTGATCGGCAACATCATCGAAAACGAAACGGCCAATTCATTACGATCCCCGAGGGTATGGCCGTTGAAACCTTCGATCATATGCCCGCCCCCACTGGCAATGAACTTAAGACCCTCAAGGACAGCATAAAAACCGATTGAAAGAACCAGACACCACAAAATGAATTCGATCTGTTCTTTTTTCGATACTGCCAAGGTAATGAAAACAAATAAAACTACAGTTTTGAGGAATTCATTCCAGAAATTCCAGACAGTCTCCGGTCTTGCCATCGCAAAAAAGGATGTCACCGTCGTCCAGGCAAAGAACAACAGAATAAATGTCCCGACATTGCTGACGTCGAACTTGCCTTTTTCTCTGGAGCACAGGTAGGAGAGTATGGCAGCTACGGAAATGAGAAGGTTGTATCGGATACCAGCAGCAATCCCGTAAACCCACGCATTGGGAAAGAACATTGCGGTCCAAATCCACAGACCCAGGCCGATGAAAGGTCTCCTGAAACTCGTGTAAAGAAGAATTGGCAAGATGCAAAGTAAAGCGATGTCCCTCATAACGGCCCCGTAAAAATGCGGTGTTACTTCTCCGCCTTGTCGTTTTTGAGCGCTCGCACACACAGATAGGCAACTGCCACCAGATCCAAGAACCACAAGATACTTTCCACTAGAATCCCCTGACGAAGTTCAATAACCTGCTTTGCCGACGGTATGTGCAGACAAACGCCGTCTTACACCTGGCGGCATTATACTTAAGACAACTTAAAATTGTGGACGTCTGCATCCGTTCATGAATGCCAGAGACAGCCACAAACTTCCTATGAATCGATCCAGCACCTTCTCGCCCACCTCCCCGGATTACATTGACGCGCCAAACGCCATGGAGCAGAGGATTCGAGAAATCGAAAGAGCGCGTATCGCCCGAGACCTTCATGATGAGCTAGGTGCGCAGTTGACCGGACTTGGCATGGTGTTAGCTCAACTCCGCGAAAATCTTGAAAAAGATCACGCGATAATACGTTCCGAGGCGGATTATGCCCAGCAATTGATATCCCAAGCCCATCAAAGCCTACACTCCGTCATCGACGACCTTTACCCCCCTGTAGTGGAATTTGGCCTGCCCGATGCCCTGGAGTGGCAATGTGCTGCCGTCACTCGCCAGAGCGGCCTGAGCTGCACTTTCTCTTCGTCTCTGCAGTCCCTGCCGCAGAACATGGCGAGCGACGACTTCATCGTCATCAGCCTGCTTCGCATCCTGCGTGAAGCGCTCAACAATAGCGTACGACACGCCGGCGCGCGCCACATCCAGGTGGATATGCGCATCAACGATCGGCAACTGCAACTTAGCATCGCCGACGACGGCCAGGGCTTCGATCCCGCCACCGCAAGCGGCCGGGGCCATGGCCTGCGCAGCATGCGCCAGCGCGCGCAATTGCTGGGTGGCCAGTTGCAGCTCGATAGTGCTCCTGGAGGTCCGACCGTGGTCCGGGTCAGCGTGCCTGTCGCTGCCTGAACGAAAACTATAGAATACGCCCTCTCCCTGCCTGCCGGCAGGGGCAACAAAAGCATAGAAGCACACAGGAATCCCGCATCCCGCCCATGAGCAAGAAAGCCACTGCCGCCATCAAGGTCCTCATTGCCGATGACCATGCCATCGTGCGCGAAGGCCTGCGCCAGATCTGCGCCGGCAGCAAGGATATCGTCGTGGCCGGCAATGCCGCCAATGGCCTGGA
>Ga0213872_10001556_pt1 | contig 14690 bp, 15 predicted proteins | sample VelepicomBERX_R2_FD_160071 | JGI IMG/M metagenome (GOLD analysis project Ga0213872, IMG submission 160071) | Rhizosphere microbial communities from Vellozia epidendroides in rupestrian grasslands, the National Park of Serra do Cipo, Brazil - RX_R2 | ecosystem: Host-associated > Plants > Roots >...
CCGAGGACAGGCTCCGAGCCGGGACCGCCAAGGAGAAGCCGCTCGTTCGTGATGGTCCCGGATAGCCGCTGCGCGGCCTCCGGGATGACGAGAAAAAAGAAGCGCGCGTGGACGCGCGAGGTCCCAGCAACGGCGGGCTTCGCCGACCTATGCGATCGCCCTCTCCCCTTGGGCGGAAGGGGCGGCGTAGGCGCGGATGAAGCCCTCGGCGACCGCGTCGGCGAGCGCGTCAAGCGCCACCGGCTTGAGGCTCGCCCCCTGCATCTGGTCCTGGTGCAGCACGGCCAGCAGGATGGGGGCGATCAGGGTCAGGGCGGCGGCGCGCAGGTCGGTCTGCCGCATCTCGCCGCGCTCGATGTGCACGGCGAGCCGCTGCTCCAGCGCCTCGACGGCCGGATCGAGCACGTAGCGCAGGGCGAACGGGCTGATCTCAGGATCGGACAGGCCCTCGCTCAGGCTGGCGGAAAAGACGTCGCCGAGCCTGGCCGGCCCGCCCTGCGCCTGCAGGCCGAAGACCAGGCCGCGGGCGAAGTCGCGGATCGAGCTCGTGAAGTCGCCGGCGGGGACGGAGACGTGGCGAAGCCGCGTCTCGCCGAGGCGGCGGTACTCCTCGAGCACCGCGGCCACCACGTCGGAGCGGTCGCCGAAATAGTGGCGCAGCGTCGGCATGGTGACGCCGGCGGCGGCGGCGAACTGGCGAAAGCTCGGTCGGCCCTGGCCGCGGTCGACGAAGCGCGGCAGCAACCGGCCCAGCAGCTCGCGCCGCTTGACGTCGTAATCGGCGTTCCTTGCGCCCTTGGTCCTGGCCAACCGCGCCGAGCCCCCTGATCGTGTCCGCAAAATCGCCGGCATGGCGCCGAGACGCGCTTGCGGTCGAAGACCGTCGGCGCCGGCTTTTCGGTAGTGGCGAGGGATTAACGAGTGATGACCAAGCAATATTGATGAGGTCAGATCCGGCGGAGGTCTCTCACAAGAACAACGTCATATATCGTAAATATCACAGCGTATCTGGATAACGCCGAAGTAAGGTTAAGTCGGACGCGGTCGGCCAGTATTGCGCCGCCGCCGATGCACTAAAACTTCTGCGGGTGCGACGCCCCCGGCTCAGCCGCCCCCGGCCTCGGACGGCGGAAAGGCGACGCCGAAACGGGCCACGTTCCAGCGGGCCTCCTTCAGGGTCAGGCCGTTGGCCCCCTCCTTGTCCGGCTCGCGGGTCTGGGCCGGATCGTCGAGCCAGCCGCAGACCGGGCAGACCTGGAAGGCGCCCGGCTCGCTCAGCGTCGGGCGCCCGCAGGCCGGGCAGGTGGAGACCTCGTCAGCTCTTTTCCCCATTGTCGCCCGCGCGGTCGTTCGCCCGCGCCTCCCTGGCCTTCTGCGCGTCCCAATAGGCCATGCCGTCGGACGGCTTGAACATGGTCCGCGGCGCGCCCGACTTGTCCGCCACGGCGAACACGTTCGACTTCGGGTCGTACAACAGCACATCCCCGTTCGACCGTTCCACCTTCAGCACGCCCTCCGGCGGATGGGCGACGAAGGCGTCGGCCCGGGACACGAAGGCCTTGAAGTCGGTCAGGCCGAAATCGACGGCGCGCTTGTCGAACTGATAGCGGGCGTTGTCCTCGGCCGTATGGCGGCTGTTGGCGGCCCAGGTCAGGCCGCCGCCGAGCGCGTTGTCGGCTTGCGCCTGCGCCGCTTGCCGGCGCGGGCTGCGGTCCCGCTCGCGGGCGGATCCGGCGGCGTCGTCCGCGCGCCCGGCCGAGACGGGCTCGTAACGCGGGGCGTCCGCCGCGAGGCGGTCGCGGGTCTGCACGGCCGAGGGGCCGTTGTCGCAGGCCGACAGGAAGAGCGTCGCACAGGCGGCGGCGCCGAAGAGAAGCGGGGTGCGCATGTTCATGGTTTGCTCCGTCCCAAAGTTCTCGTAACAGTGGTACCGCAAGATTTGTGTTCGCGCAATGTTCCAATTTGCCGCCGACTGCGGGCGGGGCTATGGCTGGGCCGGGTCGCAAGGGTTTTTGGGAATTTTCAGCCGTGGCCGGCCAAAGGGTTCTTCTGATCGTCGCGGGCGGGATCGCCGCCTTCAAGTCGCTGGAGCTGGTCCGGCTGCTGCGCAAGGCCGACGTCGCGGTGCGTTGCGTGCTGACCGCCTCGGGCGAGCGGTTCGTGACGCCGCTGTCGCTGGCCGCGCTCTCCGGCGACAAGGTCTATCAGGAGCTGTTCTCGCTGACCGATGAGAGCGAGATGGGCCACATCGAGCTGTCGCGCGACGCCGACCTCTTGGTGGTGGCGCCCGCCACCGCCAATCTGATGGCCAAGGCCGCCAACGGGCTGTGCGACGACCTGGCCTCCACCGTGCTGCTCGCCACCGACAAGCCGGTGCTGATGGCCCCGGCGATGAACGTGCGCATGTGGCTGCACCCGGCCACCCAGCGCAATGTCGAGCGGCTGAAGGCGGACGGGGTCGCGATCATCGGCCCCGGCGAGGGCGAGATGGCCTGCGGCGAATACGGCCCGGGCCGCGTGGCCGAGCCGGAGGCGGTTTTCGAGGCGATCATGGCCGCCCTGGCCGGGCCGGCCGGCCGGCCGCTGCAGGGACGCCGCTGCCTGGTGACTGCGGGCCCAACCTTCGAGCCGATCGATCCGGTGCGCGGCATGACCAACCGCTCGAGCGGAAAGCAGGGCTATGCGGTGGCCCAGGCGCTCGCCGCGCTCGGGGCCGAGGTGGTGCTGGTCTCCGGTCCGACGGCGCTGTCCGCCCCGCCGGGCGTGCGCCGGATCGCGGTGGAGACGGCGATCGAGATGGAGGCCGCCTGCCGCGCGGCGGGGCCGGTGGACGCCGCCGTCTGCGTGGCGGCGGTGGCCGACTGGCGCCCGGAGAAGGCCTCGGACCTGAAGGTGAAGAAGAACGGCGGCCCGGCGGTCGTGAAGCTGATCGAGAACCCCGACATCCTGGCGGGCCTGTCGCGGCCGGGGCCGCAGCGCCCGCGGCTGGTGGTGGGCTTCGCCGCCGAGACCGACCACGTCGAGACCTACGCCCGCGAGAAGCTCGACCGAAAGGGTTGCGACTGGATCGTGGCCAACGACGTGGCGCGCGGCGTGTTCGGCGCCGACGACACCACGGTCGCCCTGGTGACCCGCAAGGGAATCGAGCGCTGGGAGCCGCAGCCCAAGGCCGCCGTGGCCCGCCGGCTGGCGCTCAGGATCGCCGAGGCCCTGGCCTGACGCCGCGCGGGCGTCCCCGTTCATCACCGCGCAGCGGACGTTCCGAAGGGCCGGGATGGGTGGCGAGCGGCCCTCTGCTTTTTTCCGGAAGCGGGCGTTGGTCCTTGCAGACCAAGTTTGAGTTGCAATGCTCGCGCGTAAGCTCAAGCTTTAGGCGAGCTGATCCGGGGCCGTTGCCTTCAGCTATGGCCCAGACGGAGGACTCTATGCGCGCATCACGCTTAGCGATCGCCGCGGCCGCAACGGCCCTGCTGGTTTCCAATCCAGCTTGGGCGGGCGCACCCCTGAAGGGCATCGACGTCAAGCTTGGCAAAAATCCGGGCGGCGTGGTCTCGCGCACGACAAATGCGGATGGGGTGGCGGACTTCGGCACGCTGCCCCCCGGAGCCTACACGCTCGCCGTACAGACGCCGAGGCCAGTGGCGATGCACATCGCCATCACAGGCGCGTCGGGCGGCCGTATCGAGCGCGACGTGACGGGCGAGGCGTTCGCCGCGCGGCAGGCTCCAATCGCCCTCTCGCTCGACGGCCGCACGCCGCTGCGAGTTGTTGTCACCGCGCCCTGATCGCCGCAGCGCTGGCCGCTGAGTCCGCCCGCTCAGGACCAGAAGCAGACGTGCGGGAAGGCAGAACCTCGTCGCGAACGGTCATCGGCGCCGATCCTGTAAGCGGACATCCCGGCATCTGGCCGACAAGCGGACCTCGCGAAGGTCGGCTGCGGGTGGATTGTGTTGAAAAAGGCCGCCAGGATCGCGTTTTTCCACGGCCTCGGTCGCGAACAGTCCTTGGCCCTGATCCGGGAAGCGGACGTCTGAGCGGCCAAGCTCGACATATGCCGACAAGCGGACGTTCCGTAGGGCGGCTGGGAATGGAAACCAGAAGTCCCCGCCAACCCCAAAAAGCCGTCATCCCGGACGGAGCGCTCGCAGAGCGCGGAGATCCGGGACCCAGCCGCACGACTTTTATGGTGCTCGCCGTCGCGGTTCCTGAAGGGCTGCCGTCGTGAACGCGATCAGCGCAGCTCGCCGCGGAGAGGTCGTGCGGCTTGGTCCCGGATCTCCGGTCGCTTCGCTCCCTACGTCCGGGATGACGGAGAATTTTTGTTCAAGGCCTGCTTCGGGGTCGCGCGCGGTCATTCGCTCCGATCCCGTAAGCGGGCCTCGCGAAGGTCGGTTCAGGCGCGCAGGCCAGACCCTAGCGCGTCAAACAAATTGCCGCCACAATAACCCGGGACGATCCCGGCGTTATCCGACCGGGGGTCTTTAGTGTCCAAGCTCATCCGCAAGCTCGCCGTCGCGGCGGCCGCCTTCGTCTGCTCTCCAGCCGTGGCCGGCGCAGCCGATGAGCCGCCGCCGTCGGCCGCGCCCTACATGCAGCCGCAGACCGCGGTGCGGCTTCCGGACGGCCGGCGGGTCAACATGGTCTGCATGGGAGAGGGGGCGCCGGTCGTGATCCTCTACGCCGGCCACAACGGCTGGAGCCCCGATTGGCGCGACGCCCAGCCGGAATTCGCCAAGACCACCCGCGTCTGCGCCGTCGACCGCGCCGGCTACGGCTTCAGCGATCCCGGCCCCCTGCCGCGCGACGCGGCGGCGGACGTCTCCGACCTCTATCTGGCGCTGAAGGCGTCCGGCCTGCCCGGCCCCTATGTCCTGGTCGGCCACTCGCTGGGCGGCCTGGAGATGCGCCTGTTCGCCTATCGCCATCCCGAACTGGTTTCGGGCCTGCTGCTGATCGATCCCGCCATCGAGCGTAGCGACGCGCGGCTGTTCCAGTCGAAGGGCGACTCCGAGAAGACCCTGGCGTACCTGCGCTACTGTCTGGCCCAGGCCCGCGCCGGCAAGATCGTGGCGGGCGAGGTCCGGGCCGGCGATCCCGGCCCGTGCGTGCGGGCGCCCCATCCCAGGCGCACGGAGGAGGAGAAGCGGCGCCTGTTCCAGGTCTACGCCCAGCCGTCCCTGTTCGAGGCGCTGATCTCGGAATTCGAGAGCCGGGACGGGCGGACCTCCGACGAGGTCGAGGCGGACCGCCGCAAGCTCGGCGCGATCCCCCTGGTCGTCCTGTCCGCGGACAAGGCGCACTTTACGGCGGCCCTGCCGAGCACCGAGCCCGGCCGCGCTTACGCCAACTGGATCGGCGCCCATGAGGACGATGCGCGCGACTCCACGCGCGGCGAGCACCGGGTCGTCGAGGGCGCCGGCCATTGGATTTACGGAGATCGCCCCGATGCGGTGATCGCCGCCTTCCACGAGGTGGTCGAGGCGGCGACGGCGCCGTCCGGGGCGGCGGCCGTCGTGATCGCGCCCGTTCACGAGGCCTATGCGCGTGTCGAGAAGGCGCAGGCGGCGCTGCCGGCGCCGAAGGACGACCGCGAGAAACTCGAACGCCTGCTGGACGTGGACCAGGCGGGCCGGGCGGCGCTTTCAGCCATCGATCTTTCCAAGCTTCCGCCGGAACAGGCGAAGCTGGCTCATGACGCCGTGTGGCGGGAGATCAGCCTCCACGATCTTGCCGACCAGGCGGCGTTGAAGGCGATGACGCCGCCGCAAGGCTGGTTCACCAAGAGCAAGTACGGGGACAAAGCCGTGCTGGGGGCGTTCCTGATCGTCCAGCACGCCGTGAACGACGAAGCCTGGATGAAGGACGTCATGGCCCGCGTCGAGCCCCTGGTGAAGGTCGGCGAGGTCCCGCCCGGCGACTACGCCCTGCTGTACGACCGGACATCTCTGCTGGACGGCCGCAAACAAAGTTACGGCACGCAGATGACCTGCAAGGACAGGCGGTGGGTGCCCGCCGACCTGGAGGACCCGGCCAAGGTGGACATTCGCCGCAAGCAACTCGGCATGACGACCACCGAAGAGGACTACCTCAAGGACTTCGCCGACGACCCGCCCTGCGTCGCGCACTAAAGCACGATGGGATCAGGCGGAATCGCCTGATCGCTGAATCGTGCTTTAGAGTCAAAAGTGTAGAGCCGGATTCCGGGCTTAGATCGGACCGATCTAAACCCATCCGGCTCTAGCCGACGGGGACACTTGTGGAGGAGGCGACGGCATGGGCGTTGCGGGGCGGCGAACCTTGATCAGCCTACGAACCATCGCGGGCTGCGCCCTGATTGCGGCGGCGCTGCTCGTCGCGGGGTGTGGCGGCGCGATCGATCTTCACGATCATTCCGGCATCGAATGTCCGCCCCCCTCTGCAGCAAACCATTGCGGCGGTGAGGTTGAAAACTGAGCGCCGCTGCGCCCCTGCAATGTTTCCTCAGGGTCGGGGCCATGTGAAAAAGCCTCAAATCCACACATTCCCCCTTCCTATCCGTCATGTATGGACGGCCCCCTCTCGGCAAGAGGTCGATTGGCGGCTGGCGAACGAGTCTGGAGCGGTCATGTATTCGGCCTGTTTGTGCGGCCGATGAGATGACCGCTGGCCCGCAGGGGGTTCGCGGATCGGGTTCCAATCATTCCCGCGCGCTCGAGGCGCGATGACGTAGCGGAGTGTCCCGACCCAGGTCCTGACCGTTTCGCCGTGCTGCCTTTCGCTCCTTACGCTGTGAGGGCCCGGCTGCGGCTCAGGCCGCCGCCGGGACCGTGATCATTGAGCCCCGGCCGGGGCGCGGTAGTCCTGGCCGGAGGTGAGGACCGCCCAGAGAATGCGGGCGGTCTTGGCGGCCTGGGCGACGACGGCCACCCGCACGGGCCGTCGGGCCAGCACGCCCTTGATCCAGGCCGAGCCCTTTTCGGGCCGCGCCCGGACGTGGCGCAACCAGGCGCTGGCGCCGAGCACGAGCAGGCGCCTGAGGCCCCGGTCGCCGGCCTTGCTGATATGGCCGCTCAAACTTTGTCGGCCGCCGGTGTCGTGGTTCTTCCGGGTCAGGCCGACCCAGGCGGTGAAGTCACGCGCCGAGGCGAACTGGCGGCCGTCGCCGACGGCGGCGATCACGGCGTGGGCGGTGATCGGCCCGACGCCCGGAATCGCCATCAGCCGCCGCGCGGCTTTGTCCGCCCGGACCTGGGTCACGATCTCGTTGTCGAGCCCGTGGATGGCCTCATCCAGGCCGCGCCACTGCGCCGCCAGCGGCTTCAGCGCGGCCGATAATGCGGGAGGTATGGCCGCCTCGCCGGCCTCGATGCGCTCCAGCAGCGCCTTGATCCCGCCGGCCCCCTTGGCCGCAACCAGCCCCATTTCGTAGAGCAGGCCCCGGATGCAGTTGGAAAGCTGGCTGCGCTGGCCCACCAGCAGGTCGCGCGACCGGTGGATCGCCCGCGCGCACTGCTGCGCCACCGTCTTGACCGGCACGAAACGCATGGTCGGCCGCCCGACCGCCTCGCAGCAGGCCTCCGCGTCGCGCGCGTCGTTCTTGTTGCGCTTTACGTAGGGCTTCACATAGGTCGGCGGCATCAGCCGGACCTCGTGGCCGAGCTTCATCAGCTCGCGCGCCCAGAAGTGCGCCGAGCCGCACGCCTCCATCCCGATCAGCGCCGGCGGCTGCTTGGCGAAGAAGGCCAAGACCTGGCTGCGCTTGAGCTGGCGCTGCACCACCACCTTGCCCTCTGAATCCACGCCGTGGATCTGGATCACCTGCTTGGCCAAATCGACGCCAAATCTGATAGCTTGCATCTCGGACGGTCTCCTCAGCTGGGTCCTCAACACGGCCAGCTTGGCACATCGATGCCGTTCGGGGGCCGTCCACCCCATCATTCCCGGGCGGAAGCGTGCGCAAGCACGCTGGAGACCCGGGAACCCAGCCGCACTGACCTGGACGCATCCCCTTAAGAGCGCAGCGTAAAGCGCGGTGCGGCTGGGTTCCCGGGTCTGCGGTCGCGGAGCCTGTCCTCGGGCCGGCGGAGCCGGACTCGGGGGCTTCCTCCGCCCGGGAATGACGGTGCTCATGGGGTGGATCGCGTTTTCGCACGGCCTCGGTCGCGAGCCGTCGCGTCCGAAAGCGGTCGCTCCCGCGCTCGACGGCGAGAACGTCGTGGGGATGCCGCACGTTACCGACGAGGACCACCTCGCCGGGCCGTCCAGGGAGCGACGCCGATGCCCCATGTCATCGTGAAGCTTTATGCGGGCCGGTCCGAGCCGCAGAAGGCGCGACTGGCCGAAGAAATCACCCGGACGGTGATCGACACCCTGGGTTTCGGCGAAGACGCCGTCTCGGTCTCCATCGAGGACGTCGATCCGATGGACTGGCCGGAGCAGGTCTACAAGCCCGACATCCTCGACAAGCCGGCGCAGCTCTACAAGAAGCCGGGATACAACCCGTTCGCGTAAATCGAGGGCGCCGCGCCTGCGCCGAGCTCCGGGGGCGATGGCCGGCGCGGCGCTTGCCGGGTCATTGCGGCGGAGGCGTTACATCAGCCGCATTTAGCGGTTCATCACCGAACAGCGGCTTGAGCGCGGGAATAATGGTCCGAAGCCCTGGATAATCATCCATGCGGTTGCTCCTCCGATAGGTTCGCCACGCATCGTCGACCCGGATTTCGTGGTCGAGTCTTGCGCGTTTCCCGGGATCGCTCGGCCCGACAGGCAGGGCGCGCGCCTCTTGCGCGGCCCGCCCCAGCCGTTGCTGGCAGTGCTCGCGCTCCGCCGGCGTGAGGCGCGCCAAATCGGCGTAATCGCACCCGATGCTGCTGCGGAGCGCCGCTTGTAAGCCGCCGTCCCCGCCATTCGCCTCCCCCTGAACCCGATTGTCGACCGCCGGCCTGTTGGCCAAACCGGTCGCAACCGGAGCAGGCGGCGCGACGGCCATGGCCGGCGACGCAATCCTGACATTCGGCGAAGTCGTGGAGCGCGGGCTCGCGTCGGGTCGCCGTCGTTTTGCCGGCGAGGCGCCATGACTCTGGTCGGCGGGCGACAGGTAGGCCCCGACCGCCTGCATCTCGACCGTCAATTCGGACGGGCGTTGCTTTTGATCGGGAAGGCTCAGCGCGATCAGGCTGAGGACGCCGATATGCACGGCCGCCGCCGCAGCCAGCGCGAAAACGCGCCGGGTCGGGGCCCGGCTACTGGCTGCGCTCACTCGGCCCCCGCGTGCGAAGTTACAGCGTTATCTCAGCGGCTAAGCTTTCAGTTGATTAGGGCGGAAATTCGCCCAGCGCCGAGTTCCGCCTGGGCCGAGGACTGGAAGCGCCACGGCCCGTCGCCGTTCAACCCAAAAACTCCGTCATCTCGGATTTCCGCGATCTTCGATCGCTCCGTCCGGGATGACGGATGGTGGGGTTGGGCTTGGAGGGTCCGCTCAGAGTCGTGGGCTGCCGGAAGGCCGCTCACAAGCGTCGATAGCTCATCGCCACATTGCACCGCGCGTAACGGGCGCCGAACGTCGCCATGATCTGGTCGTCGTGTTCAAAGCCCAGCTTCTCGTAGAGATGGATCGCCGCCGCGCACTTGGTGTTGGTCAACAGGTATAGCCGCTCGATCCCCATCGCCTTGGCCCGCTCCAGGGCCTTGCCGAGGATAAATTCGCCGACCTTGCGGCCGCGGGCCGCCTTGAGCACGGCCATCTTGGTCAGCTCGAAGCAACCCTCCCCCATCCGCATCAGGGCGCAGGTCCCGACCACGCCCAGGTCCGGAGTCTCGGCGAACAGGACGACGCCGCCCTTGTCGATAATCAACTCGCGCGGGTTCGACAGCAGGGCGACATCATTGTCCTCCAGCGCGAACATCTCCTCGATCCACTCGGCGTTGATCCGGTAGAAGGCTTCGGCGAGCCGATCGTCGAAGTCGCGGATCGTCAGCCCGGCGGAGGTCGGCGCGTCCGGAGATCCAACCCGCTCGGCCAGGGATCGCTTGTCCATTTCAGCCTCCAACATGGCGATCTGCTCCAGGAACGAACCCCTGAGGCCGGCGCACATTTCGGCGACCGCCGCCTCGACGCGAGGCCACAGGTCGCGCTCGGCGCGGGTGATCAGCGCCTCGCCCTCGGCGCTCAGCGTCAGGGTCTTGTGGCGCTGGTCCCGTTCCCCACGGCTGGCGATGATCAGGCCCTGGTCGATCAGGGCCAGAACCGCGCGGGTGACGGTGGGCTGGCTGATCCGCAATTGCTGGGCCAGCGCGCCGACGGTCAGCGGCCCCCTTCGGCGCAGAGTCGCCAGCAGCAGCTGCTGGGCCGGCTGGATCGGCAGATCCATCGCCTGGAGGCTTTCGGCGGCCTCGGCCTGAAAGCGGTCGGCCAGGCGCTTCAGGCGGCTTCCAAGGAACAGCCGCCCCAGTTCCGCCAGCGCATCCGTCGTCATGGTCGGCCCCGAACTCTCGCCGTGAACATATAGCATGCTATATGTATGGCTATGCGTCAACCGCCGCCGGCGCCGCGCGGCTGCCCCGTCGATGACACCGGCATTCACTCACCGGACAACGAAGCCGGCGCATACCTGCGCCGGCGCGATGGTTCCGAAGCCTTCGGCCGGCCGCCCCTAATAATTCTCTCCGAGCTCCTCGCGGGCCGCCTCGGCGAAATCCTTCAACGGGTCCACCCCCTTCCCGCTCCTGATGAGCGAGTGCAGATCTGTGACCGTCCTGTTCGGTGCGAAGTAAGACTTGATAATGATATCGAGGACCTTCTCGGCGCACTCGACGGTTCGCGGCGAGGATCGGACGCGCATCCGGCTGATCATGCCGTAGAGGGCGACCAGATCCTGGACTTCAGGTTCGCTGCTCTGGACCGCGTGCCCGTATGTCCTGGATGCGGCGATAGTGAAATCTCTGAACAGGTCTTCCTGCCGCTGGAGGCGATGCGCCCGCTGCTCGGCCCTGGCCTGAGCGCGCAGGTTCATCCAGGTCGTGAGGCTCGAGGTCAGGCCGCCGACGACGGCTCCGGCGATCGCCGAAAGCGCAGAAATGGACGCGACATTCATAGCTCGACCTTCGCGGCCGCGTGAATGAGCGGGGCAGGCGGGCGGCCCTCCACGTGGGTCGCGGACCGAAGCATCGCCGGCCCGCGGCTCGGTCTTTGAGCCTGAACCCCCTCCCCGGCCAACGGTTGCGGGTTATCCCCAGGAGATGGGCGCACCGGCCGGCGCGCCGCATGCCCCTCCCCTCCGGCGGCGGTTAAGTTCGACCGTTCTTCCCCGCGGCGCCCGCGAGGAGCAGCCCCCGTAGATCAGCCCCGAGGACCAGCCCGTGACGGTCGAGATCCCCATCACCCGCCTGCCGCACGCCGAGGGCCTGGAGCTGCCGTCCTACGCCACCTCGCACGCCGCGGGCCTCGACCTGCGCGCCGCCGTCGCCGAGGACGCGCCCCTCACCCTGGCGCCCGGCGCCCGCGCGCTGGTCCCGACCGGCCTGGCCATCGCCCTGCCGGGAGGCTACGAGGCGCAGGTGCGGCCCCGATCGGGCCTGGCGCTGAAGGCCGGAGTCACCTGCCTCAACGCGCCGGGGACCATCGACGCCGACTACCGCGGCGAGGTCGGGGTGATCCTCGCCAACCTCGGCCAGGAGCCGTTCGTCATTCGCCGCGGCGACCGCATCGCCCAGCTGGTGGTCGCCCGTTACGAGCGCATCGCCTGGGCCGAGACCGACACGCTCGAGGAGACGGCGCGCGGCGCGGGCGGCTTCGGCTCGACCGGCGGGCGATGAGACTCGCGTCCTGCTGGAACTTTTCGCCTCCATTATGGTAAACCTGCTGTCAAGCTCGGGGGAGAGCTGCAGGAGGGAGAGCCAATGGACAACCCGCAATCGTACCTGGGTCAGGCGTTCGATTTTATCCACCAGAGCTTTCTGACGGTGGATGGTCAGGTTGGTCTGCTGATCATCGCCTTGATCGCCGCCTTCATGATGAAATCGTGGAAGCAGCTCTGGCCGCTCGCCCTGCTGGCGGTGATCGTGGACGTCGTGGTCATGGCCGTGTGGCCGCTGCTGAACCACGGCAGCTTCCGCCTTCCGGACTTCTTCACGCGCTCGTTCTGGACGGGCCTGCTGGCGCTCTACATCGGCTTCGTCATCGTCATCGCGGTCTTCTATTTCCTGAAGACCATGCTGACGAAGACGGCGGCCAAGGCCTGAAGCCCCGCTCGAAGGGGACATGCTCCAATTTCCAACGGAAATTGGTGCGTGTCCCCTGACGGTCAGGCCTTGAAGCCCAGTACGTCCTGCATGTCGTAGAGGCCGGGCGGTTGGCCGGCGACCCAGAGGGCCGCCTCCACCGCGCCGCGCGCGAACAGCGACCGGTCGCGGGCGGAGTGGGACAGGGTGAGGATCTCGTCCTCGCCGGCGAAGGTCACCGTGTGCTCGCCGACGATGCCGCCGCCGCGCAGGACCGAAAAGCCGATGCTCCCGGTCTGGCGCGGCCCGCCCACGCCCTCGGGCGCCGGCGCGCGCAGCTCGGCGAGGCTCGCGCCCCGCGCCTGCGCCGCCGCCTCGCCCAGCATCAGGGCCGTGCCGGAGGGCGCGTCGACCTTGCTCCGGTGATGGGCCTCGAACACCTCGATGTCGAAGCTGTCCGGCCCCAGCGCCTTCGCCGCCTGGCGCACGAGGCCCAGGAGCACGTTGACGCCGAGCGAGAAGTTGCCGCTGAGCACGATCGGGACGCGCTCGGCCGCCTGTTCGATCACCGCCTGCTGGCTCGCGTCGAAGCCGGTGGATCCGATCACCAGGGCCGGGCGCCCGGCCTCGGCCGCCCGCGCGGCGAGCGCCGCCGAGGCGTCGGCGGTGGAAAAGTCGATCACTACGTCGCAGCGCGCGAGGTCGGGGTCGTCGTCGCTGCGGTCGAAGCGCAGGGCGCAGAGCGCGTCGGCGCGGTGCTCGAGCACCTGGGAGACCGCGCGGCCCATGCGGCCGCGGCAGCCGGCGACGCCGACGTGGAGCGGGGCGCCGCGAAGGTTATTGGCGGTGGCGAGCGAGGTCATCGGCCGCTCTTCGCCACAGGCGGACCCAAGAGTCGAGACCTGATCAGGCGACTTCGCCTTCGCCGGTCAGGTCGTCCCAGAACCGGCGCGCCTTTTTGAAGAAGCCGGCGTGCTTGGGATGCTGGCGCTCGCCGCAGGCGCTGGCGAACTCGCGCAGCAGCTCCTTCTGGCGGGCGGTCAGGTTGGTCGGGGTCTCGACGAACAGCTCGACCACCAGGTCGCCGCGGTGGCGGCCGTTCAGCGAGGGCATGCCCTTGCCGCGGATCCGCACCGTGCGGCCGGTCTGGGCGCCCTCGGGCACCTGCACCTGGGCCCGGCACTCGCCGTTGCACTGCTCGCTGGTCAGGCACGGCGCCTCGATCAGGCCGCCCAGGGCGGCGGTGGTCATCGGCACCGGCACGGTGCAGAGCAGGTCCAGCCCGTCGCGCTCGAACAGCTCGTGCGGCTTGACGGAAATGAACAGGTAGAGGTCGCCGCGCGGGCCGCCGCGCATGCCGGAGTCGCCTTCGCCCGCCAGCCGGATGCGCGCGCCGTCGTCGACGCCCGCCGGGATGCGGACCTGCAGCCGGCGCTCGCGGCGCACCTGGCCGTGGCCGGCGCATTTGGGGCAGGGGTCGGCGACCACGCGCCCGGCGCCGCCGCAGCGGGGGCAGGTGCGCTCCACCGCGAAGAAGCCGTTGGCCGCCCGTACGCGGCCCGCGCCGGCGCAGGTGCCGCATACGGTCGGGGCCGTGCCGGGCTTGGCGCCGGAGCCGTCACAGACCTCGCAGGTGACCGTGGCCGGGGCCACGATCTCCACGTCGGCGCCGCGGTAGGCCTGTTCGAGGCTGATCTCCAGGTCGTGGCGCAGGTCGGCGCCGCGCACCGGGCCGCTGGAGCGGCGGCCGCCCTGGCCGAACATCTCGCCGAAGACGTCGCCGAACACCTCCGAGAAGATGTCGTTCACGTCGTGGAAGCCGCGGCCGCCGCCCTGGAAGCCGGCGCCCGGGCCGTTCACGCCGGCATGGCCGAACCGGTCGTAGGCCGCGCGGCGGTCCGGGTCGGACAGGACGGAATAGGCCTCGTTCAGCTCCTTGAAGCGGCCCGCAGCCTCTTCGCAGCCGCCGTTGCGGTCGGGATGGTGCTCCATCGCGAGCTTGCGGAAGGCGGACTTGATCTCCGCCGTATCGGCCGAGCGAGCAACGCCCAGCGCCTCGTAGTAGTCACGCGCCATGGTTCAGGGTCGTCCCCAACAACCGACAAAGGTCAAGGATCCCGGATAGGAACTTTCCAGCCTTCCGGGATCCTGACAAGTCGTCACGGTTTTCTGCTCGGGTTTCAGGCGCGCTTGGCCTGGTCGTCGTCGACCTCTTCGAACTCGGCGTCGACGACGCCTTCGTCCGCACCGCCCTGCGACGCGCCGTGGGGGGCCTCGCCGCCGGCGGCCTGAGCGCCGGACTGGGCCTGATACATGGCCTCGCCGAGCTTCATCGACGCCTGCACCAGGCTCTGGGTCTTGGCGCGGATGGCCTCGATGTCTTCGCCCTCGTTGGCGGCCTTCAGGTCGGCCAGCGCCTGCTCGATGGCGCCCTTGTCGGCCGCGCCGATCTTGTCGCCGTGCTCGGACAGGGCCTTCTCGGTGGTCGCGGG
>Ga0213872_10001557_pt1 | contig 14685 bp, 16 predicted proteins | sample VelepicomBERX_R2_FD_160071 | JGI IMG/M metagenome (GOLD analysis project Ga0213872, IMG submission 160071) | Rhizosphere microbial communities from Vellozia epidendroides in rupestrian grasslands, the National Park of Serra do Cipo, Brazil - RX_R2 | ecosystem: Host-associated > Plants > Roots >...
CACCGCCGGCTCCCGACCGACGCAAGCACCACGACAACGACCATTGCCCACCCCGGCACACGCAGCGCCCTTGCGGCTGGTCTGTACTTCAACCCCCATCACCGACTGACACAGGCCATTGCCATTGGCGATTTCGGCCAAGACCTTGCGCGCTTCTTTCGGGTTACGGAACAGGCCATACAGATCGGCTGTGCGGCTGAAATCCAGCTGGGCCGCAAGCACAATGGCCGGGCGGATAAACGCATCCTGCCCATTGTCCAGCTGGATGGAGCACACCTCATTCACCAGACGGCTACGGTGATTGTAAAAAGGTTGCAACTCCCGCAGCAGCCGCTGCTCCAGCAGTTGCGCCCCCAGTTCGCCCAGGGTTTCCTGACATTCGATACGACGGATCGGACGCTGAATGGCCGGGTCCTTGCCGTATTTGCCATCCTGCGCCAGTTGCGACACCACCTTGCCGCGTACATTGCTGGCCCGCCCCACATACAAGGCCTGCTCACCTTCTCCCCAGATGGTGTAGACACCGGGCAGATCAGGCAGATCATCCACCAGTGCTGCATCCACGCCGGGTGGCAGTGCGGGCTGTGCCATCACCTGCCGGATAGCCTGCTGCACCACCTCTTCGCCCAGTTCGGCCACGGCGGCCTGCAAAAACAGCAGCAAGGCCTCGGCATCCGCCATTGCGCGATGTCGATCTGACAGCTGCAAGCCATGACGCTGGATGATGCTGTCCAGATTGTGTTTGAAATGCTGTGGATACAGCCGACGCGACAGCTTTACCGTACACAGGGTTGCCGTCTGCAGCCGCAGCCCGTGACGACGGAATTCATTGCGCAGGAAGCCATAGTCAAAACGAGCGTTATGGGCCAGCAACAAACGCCCCTGCAGCATGGGCAACAGCCCGGCAGCAATGTCTGCAAAGGGAGGCTCTACCTGGACCATCGCATTGCTGATGCCGGTCATGTTTTCGATGAAGGGAGGAATCGGCTGCTGCGGATTCACCAGGGTCTGGTAACGCTGCTGTTGCTCGCCATCCAGCAGGATCAGGCCGATTTCGGTAATGCGGTCACGGCCGATATGGCCGCCAGTGGTTTCCAGGTCGACAATGGCCCAGGGGATATCAAACAGCATGCGGTCTCGTTGCACGATAAGGATGAAACCGGAGAGCCCGGCATGGAATGCATTCGCCGGCAAGACAAATGCAAGCCGCCATCTTACACGGCTCACCCGCTTTTGCCGAAGTGCATCAACAGACAACAGGACAGCCGCCGCAACACTTCAGCCCCTGCTGGCAGCCAGTCGCGTAAAAAAATCCCTGTCACAGTGTTGACACGAAAAAAGTGAATCTGTATAGTTCGCCCTCTCGAAAGACAAAACGTCTTGCGAGACAGTGCACCCGTAGCTCAGTTGGATAGAGTATTTGGCTACGAACCAAAGGGTCGGGCGTTCGAATCGCTCCGGGTGCACCACACAGCGTCCCTATAGTTTAGCGGTTAGAACACCGCCCTTTCACGGCGGTAGCCGGGGTTCGATTCCCCGTGGGGACGCCAGCTTTGCACCCGTAGCTCAGTTGGATAGAGTATTTGGCTACGAACCAAAGGGTCGGGCGTTCGAATCGCTCCGGGTGCACCAAAGTCCCTATAGTTTAGCGGTTAGAACACCGCCCTTTCACGGCGGTAGCCGGGGTTCGATTCCCCGTGGGGACGCCAGGATTCAGAAAAAAGCCCAGTCGCAAGAGTGGGCTTTTTTCATTGCTGCCATCAAAAACGCTCTTTGCGCCAGAGGGCCAATAACAATGCCACCCTTGGGTGGCATTGTCGCATCCGGCACTCACGCCCCGGATTCAGACGCGATAGCTGGTCGCCGTCATCAGCTTGGCGGTCAGCTTCATCAGCCCACGCACCGGTTCGGGCAAGCGGGCAGCACCGAACTCATGGGCCATGTCGGCGTGGCGCAACTCATCGTCGCGCATCTGGGTCACGATGGCGCGGCTCCTGGCATCCTGCTCCGGCAAGGCCGTCAGATGACTGTCCAGATGAGCGCCCACCTGATGTTCGGTTTCTTCCAGAAAACCCAGATTCCACTTATCGCCCAGCAGCCCGGCCGTTACGCCTATCGCCAGCGAGCCGGTATACCACAATGGCCCCAGCACACTGGGATGACCACCCAGTTCGCGGATACGTTGTTCGGTCCAGGCCAGGTGTTCGATCTCTTCAAAAGCAGCATGTTGCAGTGCTTCGCGCGCCTGCTGGTTGCGTGCGGTCAGCGCCTGGCCCTGATACAAGGCCTGGGCACAGACCTCGCCGCAATGATTCACCCGCATCAGGCCCATGGCATGACGCTTTTCCTCGGCACTCAGCTCCGCCTCATCTAGCCCGGCATCCGGGCGTGGGCGCTGGCTTTGGGCCGACGCGAACAGGGTACGCAAACCCTTATCGAATTCTGTAATCAGCGTATCAAGCATATGGTTCCCGACTGGTGCACAAATCCGGCAAAGATTATACCCGTGCACCGCACAAGACGGCAGCTACTGATATAATCCTGCAGGAAATTCCATGTAAACAAGCACCATTAACAAAGGATTCTGCCTGATGAACCTCGAACTCATCGGCCCGGGCAAAGACATGCCGGGCGACTTCAACGTCGTGATCGAAATCTCCGCCAACGCCGCGCCGATCAAATACGAATTCGACAAAGAGTGGAATACCCTGGTGGTGGACCGTTTCATGGGTACCTCCATGATGTACCCGGCCAACTACGGTTTCGTACCGCAAACCCTGGCTGGCGATGGCGATCCGGTTGACGTGCTGGTGGTGACCCCCTTCCCGCTGCCGCCGGGCGTGGTGATCCGCTGTCGTGCCCTGGGCCTGATCAAGATGGAAGACGACGGCGGCGTGGATGCCAAGCTGGTTGCCGTTCCGGTTGAAAAACTGTGCCCGATGTACAAGTCCATCCAGCAGCTGGAAGATCTGCCGGAACTGCTGCGCGCACAAATGGTGCACTTCTTCGAGCACTACAAGGATCTGGAAAAGGGCAAGTGGGTCAAGATCCACGGCTGGGGCACCCTGGAAGATGCCAAGACCGAACTGGTTGAAGGTATTGAGCGCTTCGGCAAGTAATTGCCCGCCATGGCCTGCACTGCAGGCCTGCGTCCATTACGGACAAGTAAAAACGCCAGTGCATGCACTGGCGTTTTTACTTGCCTGGCCACCGCTCAAACCGGATGCTCATCCAGCAGGTGGAGAGCAGCTAACATCATAGCGTTGCATCCTGAGAGAAAGCGCAACGCCGCAGCAGGGTTTTGTCAGCGGCTATTAGTGGTTGCGGTAATCCGCCGGGTTGGCGGCAATGGCCTTGCCGGCGTGCTCGTCATCAGCCTTGCGCTGTGCATCACTTTTGACTTGCTGTTCGTACTTTTGCACCACGTCCTTGTCCGGACGGCTGCTTGCTTCGCCACCGGCCATGGCCACAGCAACCAGAGCATTGGAAACCACAACTGCCAGCATCAATTTCTTCAACATGATTCACTCCATTCGTTTAGCAATGATGCAAGCCAGCCACAAGCCCATCAAAATGATTCAATTTTTTTGATGACATTTCCTGATTGGCACGTAAAAATACTGTGCCATCAATGGCTTTACTGCTTGCATCGGGTGTGTGAAGTGAATACTAAACGCGAGTCATTCCCGTTGATAGCGAAATGATCTGAACAGCTCATTCAAAAATATCGAACATGAAATTATCGCTTGATGCCCTGCTGGTACTGGATGCCATTGATCGCAATGGCAGCTTTTCCGCTGCCGCCGAAGAACTGCACCGGGTAACCTCGGCGGTCAGCTATGTCATCCAGAAACTGGAACAGGATCTGGACGTACAATTGTTCGACCGTAGCGGACATCGTGCGCGTTTGACTGCCGCGGGACAGATTCTGCTGCGCGATGGCCGTTACCTGCTGGATGCCGCCCGCACCGTGGAGCACCGCCTGCAGCAGCAAGCGGCGGGCTGGGAAAGCGAGTTGGTAATCACCATTGGCGACCTCATTCCCTTCGAACAACTGATTCCGCTGATCCAGCGCTTCGACCAGCTGGGCAGCGGCACCCAACTGCGCTTTACCCGCGAAGTGTTTGGGGGCATCTGGGATGCCTTGTACGATGCCCGTGCCGACCTGGTGCTGGGCGCTCCCGGCCACCCGCCAAGCGGGGATTATTTCTATCGCGAAATCGGCACCATCGACTTTGCCTTTCTGGTCAGTCCGCAACATCCGCTGGCCCAGGCCCCGGAACCACTGGCAGCACACACCCTGCGCCAGCACCGCATCATTTCATTGGGTGACACCTCACGCCGCTTACCGACACGAACGGCTGGCATACTCAATGGGCAGGATGTACTGACCGTGCACACCCTGGACGCCAAACTGGCGCTGATGACGGCCGGGCTGGGCATTGGCTATCTGCCACGCATGCTCGCCACGCCTTATCTGCAAAATGGTCTACTTGTGGAAAAATCACTGAAAGAAAAGCGCAGCTGCACCAGAATGTTCTATGCCTGGAAGGAAGAGTCGCCCGGCAAGGCACTGGCCTGGTTCATCGACAACCTGGCCCTGGCCATTCAGCAACAGCAATTGATCCTATAAGGTACATCGATGTTCCAGCCTCAGGGCAATGCCCCCCACCTGCACTGGCTCTGCCAGCGCCTGCAAGCTCGCGGCTTGCTGCGCGCCACGGCAGATGCGCTACCGGCATGGCTGCCGGCAGAGTGGCAGGGCTTTGCCGGGGAACATTGCTGGCTGGATCTGGCAAGCGATGACAGCGACGGCCTGATGCAGCGCAGTCAGCTTTGCCGGCAACACCAGACTGACTGCATTGAGATCTGCGGCCAATGGTTGCCACAAGGCGCGCAGTTCGGCTTCATGCTGCTATGCGGCGGAGAACGCACCGCCCTGCAGCGCGCGGCACCATGGCTGGATTGCAATGCCCCGCTGGACGGGGGCTGGCTGCACTGCGGCCCCCTGGGCAGCGCGCGCTATACCTGGCATGTACTCAATGCCATCCAGCATGGCTGGCAACTGCTGCTGCAACAGATACCAGTCGATGGCCAGCCCGTCGCCATCAACTGGGAGTGGCTGCTGCAACAACAGAACCAGCTCTGCGACATGCTGTACCAGCTCTCCAGTCACTACCTGCAGCGCCAGGGCATAGACCCCAAGCTGATCAGTCCCGATGCCGCGCGCAGCAATTTTGCCCTGCCCTGCGGAGAGCAGGCCCACTTCGCCGCCAATCTGGCCATCCTCATCGTACTGGCCCTGCAGCAGCAGGAAACATTGCACACCCTGCTGCAACAGCTGTCCGCGACCTTGCCAACACCGAATCCGTAATCCCAAATGAAAAAACCCGCCAGAGGCGGGTTTTATTCAAGCAAGCATCACAATCAGGCCGTTGCAGCCGGCGTAGCCGGTTTCTTGCGGCTTACCGCAGCAGCCGTTGCCTTAGCCTGGGTGCTGGCGGCTTCAACGCTGGCTTCAGCGATTTCGGCGCTGACCTTCTTTGCCGTCTTGGACACGCTTTCAAAAGCGGCATTGGAGCTGTTAACGAAAGTCTTCAGCGCGGAAACGGCAACATCGGAACCAGCCGGGGCATTCTTGGACAGACGGTCCAGATTGCTCAGCAGCAGCTTGTTCTGTTCGGCCAGTTGTTCTTCCACGAAGGAAGTCAGTTCGCCCTGGGTGGTCACGGCAACGTCGTAAACTTCACGAGCCACGGTGAAAGCCTGGTCCAGGCTCGGTTGTGCCAGGCTGGTCTGCAGCTCGGCAAAGGCCTTGGGATCTTTGATTTCGCTCAGAGCCTTGAAGTGCTTGGCGTTGCTGTCCAGCAGCTTGCGGGTCAGTTCCAGCTGCAGGTTGGCAAAACGCTCGGCGCCGGCCAGTACGATGGAGGACAGGCGAACGGCTTTATCAAATTGCGCCTGGCCGAGAGCAGAAAATTCTTGGGTATTGGTAAACATGGCTACTCCTGGAAATGTCGAAATACAACTCAGCTATACAGTCACAACAACCGTTTCACCGCCGATGCTGCACAGCAGCAAATGTAATTTAACCAAAGCGCTTTGCACGGTCAAGAAAATGTTGCAGCGCACAATCCGCTAAATAGCTCTTTTGTATGCGTTTTTACAACAACAACATTCAAAATGGATGACAGTATTGCGACAGTTTCCCGCATAGCCACAGTCCACCGTTTTTTTGCAGCGCAATATCGCAGGCCCCAGCGTGTGTGCGAATGGTGCAGCGGCATTGAAAGGGCAACGGCAAGCCAGTACACTCGCTCCATAGAAGAAATCTATTTATATAAAGCCTACTCATGAGCTCTGCGGCCTCCGCTTTTGACATCAAATCCGCCAGCCTGGATCTGCTGGCCCTGATTCTCCGCACGGACAATCTGGAAGAACTGACTACCGCACTGGACGCCCGCTTCGGCCCGGCTGGTGATGCCCCCGCAGAAGCGTTTCTGCTGGATGTGGAACATCTGCCTCAAGCTGCCGAAACCGACTATGGCCGCCTGTTGCCCATGCTGAGCCGCCACGGCATCCGCGCCGTTGCCCTGCGTCATCCGGACAGTGCCATGGCCGAGGTGGCCAGCCGTTATGGCCTGGCCTATTCCCGTGGCCTGACGCCGCCGCGTTCCAGCCCCGGCATCAGCGAACCGGCAGCCAAGCCGGCAGAGCCTGCAGCCCCCGTCGCATCTGCCGCCGTCCCCACCATGATCATTGATCGCCCGGTACGCGCCGGACAGCAGATTTATGCCCGAGGCGGCGACCTGGTGGTCCTGGCCATGGTCAGCGCTGGGGCGGAAGTGATTGCCGATGGCAACATCCATATTTATGCCCCCTTGCGTGGTCGCGCCCTGGCTGGTGCCCGCGGCAATACCTCGGCACGCATCTTTACCCGCAGCATGGAAGCCGAACTGGTGTCCATTGCCGGGGTCTATCGCACTATCGAACAGGTGTTGCCGGAAAGCATCAAGGGCAAGCCGACCCAGATCTATCTTGAGAATGAGCGCCTGGTCATGACCGCGCTTGGCGAATAATTCAATTTTCCAAAGGGATTTACCGTGGCAAAAATCATCGTCGTGACTTCCGGCAAAGGTGGTGTCGGCAAAACCACCACCAGCGCCAGCTTTGCCTCCGGCCTGGCCTTGCGTGGCCACAAGACTGTCGTGATCGACTTTGACGTCGGCCTGCGCAATCTGGACCTGATCATGGGTTGCGAACGCCGCGTGGTGTACGACCTGATCAATGTGGTCAATGGCGAGGCTTCGCTGAACCAGGCACTGATCAAGGACAAGAACTGCGACAACCTGTACATCATCCCGGCCTCGCAAACCCGCGACAAGGATGCCCTGTCGCAAGAAGGCGTGGAAAAGGTCCTGAAAGAGCTGGCCGACAGCGGCTTCGAATTCATTGTGTGCGACTCGCCTGCCGGGATCGAAAAGGGTGCACTGATGGCCCTGTACTTTGCCGACGAAGCACTGATCGTGACCAACCCGGAAGTCTCCTCGGTGCGCGACTCCGACCGCATCCTGGGCATTCTGGCTTCCAAGTCGCGCCGTGCCGAACAAGGTGGCGAGCCGGTCAAGGAACATCTGCTGATCACCCGCTACTCCCCGGCCCGTGTTGACAAGGGCGAAATGCTGTCGGTTGACGATGTGAAGGAAATCCTGCGCGTGCCGCTGATCGGCGTGATTCCGGAATCCCAGACCGTGCTGCAAGCCTCCAACTCCGGCACCCCGGCCATCCACCTCAAGGGGAGTGATGTTGCCGAAGCCTATTCCGACGTGATTTCACGTTTCCTGGGCGAAGATCGCCCCATGCGCTTCCTGGACGCGCCCAAGGTGGGCCTGCTCAAGCGCCTGTTCGGAGGTTAAACCATGTCCCTGATCGACATCCTGTTCGGCAAACGCCAGAAAACCGCCGCCATCGCCAGAGAACGCCTGCAGATCATCCTGGCGCACGAACGCAATGGCCGCAGCGCCCCCGACTATCTGCCCGCTCTGCAACGCGAGCTGATGGAGGTGATTTCCAAATACGTGTCGGTGAATCTGGACGATATCAAGGTACAGGTAGAACGCCAGGACGACTTTGAAGTACTGGAAGTCAATATCGTGCTGCCGGAGCACCAACGCTAAGCCATGACGCTGACCGAACTCCGCTACATTGTGGCCGTGGCGCGCGAGCGCCACTTCGGCCGTGCAGCGCAAAGCTGCTTTGTCAGCCAGCCCACTCTGTCCATCGCCATCAAGAAGCTGGAAGACGAACTGGGCATCACCCTGTTTGAACGCGGTGGCCAGGAAGTGGCGGTGACGGAGATTGGCGAGCGCATCATCGAGCAGTCGCAACGGGTGCTGGAAGAGGCCGAGACGGTCAAACGCCTGGCCGGTGAGCACCAGAACGAACTGGTGGGGCCGCTCAAGCTGGGGGTGATCTTCACCATCAGCCCCTATCTGCTGCCCAAGCTGATTCCGGCCCTGCGCATCCTCGCACCGGACATGCCGCTGATCCTGGAAGAGAACTACACGGCGCGACTGGCGGAAATGCTCAAGCGCGGTGAAGTGGATGCCATCATCGTGGCCGACCCCTTTGAAGAAGCCGGCACCATGGCCTGGCCCTTGTATGACGAGCCTTTCGTGGTCGCCACGCCCAAGGGCCACCCCTGGGAAAAACTGTCCGCCATCGAATCCAGCCAGCTGACGGATGAAAGCGTGCTGCTACTGACCCAGGGCAATTGCTTCCGCGACCAGGTGCTGCAAGCCTGTAGCGAACTGGCCAGCAAGCAGAATCATCAGTCCGGCCTGGCCAGCTCCCTGCAAGGCAGCTCGCTGAATACCATCCGCCACATGGTAGCCAGCGGCATGGGCATCACCGTGATGCCATCCACCTCCATTGGCCCGGGCGATGACAGCCTGCTGTCCGTAGTGCCCTTTCACACCCCGGCTCCGCAACGCCGTGTGCTGCTGGTCACCCGCAAGCAGTTTTTCCGCAAGAAAGCGGTGGAAACCTTGCAGCAGGCGGTCTTCCGCTCCGGTCTGGCCGGCGTTGAGATGCTGGAAGGCGAAGCACCGATCGGCGGCTGATTCGTTCCGGCTCCCGTCAGAAAAAAAGCCGCCCGAAACCGGGCGGCTTTTTTGTTCCCCATCGGCAGCCTAATGCTGTGCTGCGCGCACCAGGGCAGCCAGACGTGCAATGCCTTCATCAATGCGCTCAACCGCCGCATGACTGAAATTGAGCCGCAGATGGCCAATGCCCTCTTCCGGATCCGGATAGAAAGGCTCACCCGGCATGAAGGCGACATTACATTCTGCCAGCGCCACTTTCAGCAAGGCACGGGTATCCTGCGGCTGCTTCAGCGTCAGCCAGAAGAATAAGCCGCCATGGGGCACTTGCCAGTCGGCCAGATCGGCAAAGTGCTTTTCCAGCGCGGCCTGCATGGCATCGCGGCCCACGCGGTAGGTATCGCGCAAGGACTGCAGATGGGCCGGGAAATCCGGGCTGGCCAGCTGCTGGGCGATGAACCATTGGCCGGGACGATTGCTGTGCAAGTCAGTGGACTGCTTGAGCTTGACCAGATGCGGGTACAGCTCCGGGGAGGCAATCAGATACCCCACGCGCAAACCCGGCGCCAGCGTCTTGGAGAAGGAACCGGCATAAATCCACGGCGTGTTCTTCAGATGGCTGACCAGCGGTGCCGGAGCCTCGCCATCGTAAGACAGCGCGCGGTAAGGGTCATCCTCAAACACCGGCAGGCCGTGGCTGTCGATTACCTCGGCCAGGGCACGGCGGTTTTCCTCGCTATAGCAGGCACCGGACGGATTCTGGAAACTGGGAATCAGATAGGTCAGTCGCGGCTTGGCACTGCGCAGGGCCTGATCCAGCTTCTGCGGTGGCAACTGGCCGTTTTCCTGGGCGACTGCCGTGATCTTGGCACCAAACAGATTGAAGGACTGCAATGCCGCCAGATAGGTCGGCCCTTCCGTCACCAGCGGGGTACCCGGATCGATGAACAGTTTGGAGGCCAGATCAATGGCTTGCTGTGAGCCAGACAGCACCAGCACTTGCTGGGCGCTACAGTCCAACCCCAGCGCACGCGCCTGGGCGGCAATCACCTCGCGCAGTTCCGGCTCCCCCTCGGTAGTGCCATATTGCGCCAGTGACTGCGGCATGCCGCTAAAGTCCAGCTGAGGCAGACAGCTGGCTGCCGGCAGACCGCCGGCAAAGGAAATGACTTCCGGGCGCTGCGCGGCGGCAAGGATTTCGCGAATCAGCGAGCCCATCAGTCGTTCGATACGTTCTGAAAACATGGTAATCTCCCGGATTGTCACAGCAGCATGTCCGCCATATCGCCGTGGCCGAGGGTGGTGGACCTACGGAAGTGCGACTTCTGCAGCAGTAAGGATGGATTCTTCTGCTACCGCCATATGGTGCGCTGCTGCGGCATTCCAACAATCAATAAACGTCAATTTTTTTGACCTAATTTACCCCTCTGCGGGAACGTCGTCAACATGCCTGACACCGATAGCTCGATTGACCTGCGCGCCGCCATGGAAGTGTTCTTTCATGCCTACAAGGCGTTTACCGCCAAGCCGGACGAGATCCTGGCCAGACGCGGTCTGGCACGGGTTCATCACCGCATCCTGTTCTTTGTTGCCCGTTATCCCGGCCTGTCGGTCAAGGATTTGCTGAACGCGCTGGATGTCACCAAGCAGGCCATCAACATGCCCTTGCGCCAGTTGGTGGAGATGGGCCTGATTGCCAGCGTGGCCGCCAGCCACGACAAACGGGTGAAACAGCTGACGCTGACCGCCGAAGGGCGCAAGCTGGAAGAAGCCCTGCACAAGGAACAGGCCAGATTATTGCGCCAGGCCTTCACCCGCATCGGCGATACCGCCACCCGCGACTGGATGGCCGTCAACGGGCAATTGGCTGGCCGTCCGGAAACCGAGGATGCCGGCCACTAAACCCCGCACTCCAGACGCAAAAAAGCCCGCGCAAGGTTAACGCGGGCTTTTTTCATGGCGGGCATGATGCCTCAGCTGATTTTTTCGTAACGCACTTCCAGGATTTCAATATCCTCGTCGCCATCCGGGCCGCGGAACAACACGCTATCGCCTTCCCGTGCCTTGATCAGGGTACGGGCAATCGGGGAGATCCAGCTGATATGGCCACGCGACAGGTCAATCTCGTCCACGCCGACAATGCGCAGCAGCTGCTCGCTGCCATCGCCACGCTCAATCAGCACGGTCGCCGAGAAATACACCTGATCGGTCGCCTCGCGTGCCTCCGGGTCCACCACCTCGGCCAGCTCCAGCCGTTTGGTCAGAAAACGGATACGGCGGTCGATCTCGCGCAGTCGGCGCTTGCCGTACAGATAATCGCCATTTTCCGAGCGGTCGCCATTGCTGGCTGCCCAGTTGACGATCTGCACCACCTCAGGCCTTTCCTTGTTGACCAGCTGATACAGCTCGTCCTTCAGCCTGAGCCAGCCGCCCGGCGTGATGTAGTTCTTGGTAGAAGCCGGCAGCCGCTGTTCGGCTGGCAGATCTTCTTCTGCCTCGTCGTTCTCTCTGGTAAATGCCTTGCTCATGCCCGTACCCCTGACTTGCTCCACAATTGCCCCCTTGCCTGGGCAAGGGGTGTGGGCATCACATTGTCACTCGTTCACCGGCCACAGCCATTCCTGGCAATGGATCAGCAGATTCTTCGGCCGCAATTTCACCCGCTGCAGCTGGGCATAGTCCAGCCAAACCAGATGGTACTGATTGTCTGCCGTCATGCGTTCCCGCTCCGGCCCGCCCAGTTGCAAGGTACCGCGAAACTTGCTGGCCAGAAACACATATTCGGGCCGTCCCTTGTGTTCCAGCTGGCATAGCTGCTCGGCCAGCCAGATATTGAGGCCGGTTTCCTCGCGGGTTTCCCGCACGCAGGCCATGGCCGGGGTTTCACCGGCCTTGATGGTGCCGCCGGGCAAGACAAAGTATTCCTTGCCGTTCTTGATACGCTGCATCATCAGCAGACGGCCATCCTGGATGACAACCACCGACGCGCGCGGCCCACGCTGGCCGGCAGGCAGGCTGCCGCCCACACCATCGGCAGGCGCATGCCCCGTTCCTGCCGCCTCCGGCTGGCCGGCAACGGAAAGCAAAACGGGTGACCGCCAGGCAGCCACCCATTTACTCACCCGTGCAGCCAGTGCCGTCAAGGACGGCCATTGGCTGCGGCTCACTCGGCCTTGACGCCGCGGGTTTTCTTGCGGCCGGTCATGGTCAGGTCAGACCACTTCATCACCGCGGCCACTTCGGCTTCGTTCAGCTCGTAGAACTGGCCACGCTTCAGGCGCGGGGGCAGGCCCAGATTGCCAAAGCGCACACGGATCAGACGGCTGACGGTCAGGCCGAAATGCTCGAACATGCGGCGCACTTCGCGGTTACGGCCTTCCTTGATCACCACGTTGTACCACTGGTTGGCACCCTCTTCGGCACCACCACGCTGGAATACGCGCTGGAAGGCAGCCGGGCCATCCTCCAGCTCCACGCCGGCAGTCATTTCCTTGGCGATTTCCGGGGTCAGCTCGCCCAGCACACGCACGGCGTATTCCCGCTCCACTTCGAAGCTGGGGTGCATCATGCGGTTGGCCAGCTCACCGCTGGTGGTGATCAGCAACAGGCCGGAGGTATTCACGTCCAGACGGCCGATGGCCACCCAGCGGCTGCTCTTGGCTTGCGGCAGGCGCTCGAACACGCTGACACGACCTTCCGGGTCATCACGGGAAACGATCTCGCCTTCCTGCTTGTGATACATGATGACGCGCGGCAGACGGTCGGCCCACTTGAGCTTGATCACATCGCCCTTGGCGGTGACACGGTCTTCCGGGCCAACGCGGTCGCCCAGATTAGCCTTCTTGCCGTTCACCAGCACCAGGCCGGCTTCGATCCACTCTTCCATCTCGCGACGGGAGCCGACGCCAGAGGCCGACAGCGCCTTTTGCAGGCGTACCGGTTCAATCTCTTCCTTGTCGAGGCGTACCTCGCGCAGCCGCTTGGACTTTTCTTTCACGTCCTGACTCGGGCTGCGCAGACGCAACTTTTTTGCCTTGATTACCAGCGACTTGCCTTCTGCGCGCGGCTTGCCGGCGCTGGGTGCACGACGCTGTTCACGCGGGCTTTGTTCACCATCGGCCACCGGCATGGCGGCGTTCTTGTTGCCGAAGCGGCGTTCGTGTTGCAGCACTTCGCCACCTTCAGCCTGTTGGCGTTCGGCTTTTTCCTGACGACGCGCAGCTTGCTGCTGGCGATTGTTTTCCGACTGGGTGCGCTTGCCGGTGCCGGTGGGCCTGGCTTGCACTTCGCCACGACGGTTGACGGTTTCCTTGCGGCGACCATTGGCCGGCTTCTTCGGCTCGGCCACATTGCCATTGGGTTCGCCATTTTCATCACGCGGCAGGCCACGTGCCTGGCGTTGCAGTTCAACCTGAGCCAGTTCGGCACGGCTCATCTTGAACAGCGGTGCGCTTTCATGCGGGGCAGCACCCGCCTGGGATTGCAGCAGATTGCCATAGGCATCGCGCGGTGCCGGACGGCGGCCCTGCGGTTTGCCTGCGGCATCTTGCGGATTGCGTGCCTTGCCATAGCCTTGCGGCTTGCCACGGCCCTGCTGTTGCGGGGCGTTGCCGCGTGCAGCATCAGGCTGACGGCGCTGGCTGGTGCTTTCGCGTCCCTTTACACGCGCCACCGGCTGGCGGGCGTTGTTTTGTCCTTTAGTAGACATAAATCATGCTCTTTCAGTACGAGCGCACATGCTACTGAGCTTGTGGCTCCAGATTGTCCGCCTCATCGTCGAGGGGGAGAGTGTCTTCGGCTTCTTCGCTGCCGATCTCTTGTGGCTGGGCATCGGGTATGACCAGTGTTCCCAAGTCTGCCAACGGTGGCAGATCCCTTAGCGAAACAAAGCCAAGATCATCCAGAAACTTGCGGGTGGTGGCATACAGCCCCGGCCGGCCGGGCACATCCTTGTGCCCGATTACTTCAATCCAACCCCGCTCCAGCAGGGTTTGCATCACGCTGGTGGATACCGACACGCCACGAATGGATTCGATATCCCCACGGGTAACAGGTTGTTTGTAGGCGATAATCGCCAGGGTTTCCATCACGGCGCGCGAATAACGCGGTGGTTTTTCCGGATTCAGCCGTGACAGATAGGGGGTGAATTCTGCCCGAGCACGAAAACGCCAGCCACTGGCCAGTTTCACCAGTTCCACGCCCCGGCCACGCCAATCGGACTGGATATCATCCAGAATATCGTTCAGCAAGGCCGCCTTGATGTCTTCGGTAAACAGCTTTTTGAGCTGGGAAACCGACAAGGGTTCCGTCGCGGTCAACAATGCCGTTTCCAGCACGATCTTCAGATAGTTTAAGTCGGTGATGGTGGTCATCGGACCTGATATCGTCCTGCCCGAATCCGGGACTGTGGAACGAAAGTACATTGCGCGGGGAAGGCGCGGATTTTACATGAATTCCCGGCGGGCGACACTGCCTATTCATGCGCTGCTGTCATGCACGCAACAGTCGCCCTTCTCAGCTGATGGCAATGCGTACATAAATGGGCTGGTAGGCTGCATCCTGGCTGACCTTGATCAGGCCTTCC
>Ga0213872_10001558_pt1 | contig 14675 bp, 11 predicted proteins | sample VelepicomBERX_R2_FD_160071 | JGI IMG/M metagenome (GOLD analysis project Ga0213872, IMG submission 160071) | Rhizosphere microbial communities from Vellozia epidendroides in rupestrian grasslands, the National Park of Serra do Cipo, Brazil - RX_R2 | ecosystem: Host-associated > Plants > Roots >...
CGTCAACCATGCCGAAGACCAGGTGCTGTGCTTCGACCTGACCTTCCTGCCCCTGGTGCAGGCGGTGCATGCGCGCTGCCCCACGGTGCGGCAATGGGTGGCCCTGTGCGACACCGACCGCCTGCCGGCCGACAGCGGGGTGCCGGGCCTGATCAGTTATGAACAATGGATCGGGGCCCAGCCCAGCGACTACGCCTGGCCCTCGTTCGACGAGAACTCGGCCTCCAGCATGTGCTACACCAGCGGCACCACGGGCAACCCCAAGGCCGCCCTGTACAGCCACCGTTCGAGCGTGCTGCACGCCTATGCGGCCGCACTGCCGGATGTGATGGGCCTGTCGGCCAAGGATTCCGTCCTGCCGGTCGTCCCGATGTTCCACGTGAATGCCTGGGGCATTCCGTATTCGGCCCCCCTGACCGGCTGCAAGCTGGTGTTCCCGGGGCCGGCGCTGGACGGCAGGTCGGTCTACGAACTCATCGAGGCCGAGGGCGTCACCTTCGCGGCCGGTGTGCCCACGGTGTGGCAGATGCTGCTGGGTCACATGAAGCCGGGCGGCCTGCGGTTCAGCCACCTCAACCGCACCGTGATCGGCGGCTCGGCCTGCCCGCCGGCCATGATCAACGCCTTCCAGGACGACTATGGCGTCGAAGTGCTGCATGCCTGGGGCATGACCGAGATGTCGCCGCTGGGCACCCTGTGCACGCTCAAGAACAAGCACCTGGCGCTGCCGCCCGAAGAGCGCATGAAGATCCGCCTCAAGCAGGGCAGGGCCATCTTCGGCGTCGACATGAAGATCGTCGACGGCAATGGCGACGAACTGCCCTGGGACGGCAAGGCCTACGGCGACCTGCTGGTCAAGGGCCCCTGGGTGGTGGCCGACTACTTCCGCAACGAAGGCGCCAGCCCGCTCTATGCGGACAAGCAGGGCCGGGGCTGGTTCCCCACCGGCGATGTGGCGACCATCGATGCCGACGGCTACATGCAGATCACCGACCGCAGCAAGGACGTGATCAAGTCCGGCGGCGAATGGATCAGCTCGATCGACATCGAGAACATCGCCATGGGCCATCCCGGCGTGGCGATGGCGGCCTGCATCGGCATGCCGCATCCCAAGTGGGATGAGCGCCCCGTGGTGGCGGTGGTGAAGAAGCCCGGCGCCGAATTCAGCCGCGAGGACCTGCTGGCCTACTTCGAGGGCAAGACGGCCAAATGGCAGATTCCCGATGACGTGATCTTCGTCGAGGCCATCCCGCTGGGCGCCACCGGCAAGATGCTGAAAACCCGGCTTCGCGAGCAGCTCAAAGGCTATCGTCTGCCCGGACTTTGAAGCCCGGTCCGAGGGGCGCCGCCAGGTGCCCCGCAGGGGGCAGTCACCTCTGTGATAGGCGCTAGGGGCAATCCCTGAGCGTTGCACTGCACAAAGCCGGTACGCTGAAACAATTCCAAACAAGACGGAGACAAAGCATGAAGTTTGTGACGAAAGCGGTGGCCGCCTCGGTTCTGATTCTTCTCGGCGGAGTGGCATCCGCCCAGAGCGGCGAGACCGTCAAGATCGCCTGGCTGGACCCGCTGTCGGGCCTCATGGCGTCGGTGGGGACCAACCAGCTCAAGAGCTTCCAGTTCCTGGCCGAGGAGTTCAACAAGAAGAACCCGGCCGGCGTGAAGTTCGAGATCATCGGCATCGACAACAAGCTCAGTCCCCAGGAGACCACCAGCGCCCTGCGTTCGGCCATCGACCAGGGCGCGCGCTATGTGGCCCAGGGCAATGGTTCGGGCCCGGCGCTGGCCATCATCGACGCCCTCAACAAATACAACGAACGCAACCCTGGCAAAGAGGTGGTCTACCTCAACTACGCCGCCGTCGATCCGGACCTGACCAACAGCAAGTGCAGCTACTGGCAGTTCCGCTTCGATGCCGACACCTCGATGAAGATGGAGGCCCTGACGACCTGGATCAAGGATCAGCCCGACATCAAGAAGGTCTACCTGATCGGCCAGAACTACTCCCATGGTCAGCAGGTGGCGAAGTTTGCCAAGGCCAATCTGGCCCGCAAGCGGCCTGACATCCAGATCGTCGGCGACGATCTGCACCCGCTGGCCCAGGTGCGCGATTTCGCGCCCTACATCGCCAAGATCAAGCAGTCGGGCGCCGACACGGTGATCACCGGCAACTGGGGCTCCGACCTGGCGCTGCTGATCAAGGCCGCCAACGACGCCGGCCTGAACAACGTCAAGTTCCTGACCTACTACGCCGTCACCACCGGCACCCCAACCTCGATGGGCGCGGCCTCGGCCGGCAAGGTCTACCAGGTCAGCTATGCGCACTACAACATGGGCGGCGACATCCAGAAGCTGGCCGACCAGTTCAAGGCCAAGTTCAACGACGACCTCTACACCACCGACATCTACACCGTGTTCGTGGCGCTCAGCGAGGCGTTTGCCCGCGCCAAGAGCACCGATCCGGCCAAAGTGGCGGCCACCATGGAAGGCATGAAGTTCAAGAGCTTCAACGGCGACGTCGAGTTGCGCAAGGCCGACCACCAGCTGCAGCAGGGCCTCTACATCACCCGCTGGGAGAAGGCCGGCGGCAAGTACCCCTACTCGCCCGAGAACACCGGCTACACCCTGGTGCCGCTGAAGTTCTTCGAGCCCTATGTGGCCAGCACCCCGACTTCGTGCGAAATGAAACGTCCGGGCTGATGGCGGCGCAAGCCTGAGTTCCCGCGAGGCCCGACGCCGCTCGGGCCTTTCTTTTTCCAACGACCGAAGAGTTTCAATGAACCTTGAGTTTTTCGTCATCTCCCTGCTCAACGGCGTGAGCTACGGCTTGCTGCTGTTCATGCTCAGCGCCGGTCTGACGCTGATCTTCAGCATGATGGGCGTGCTCAATTTCGCCCATGCGAGCTTCTACATGCTGGGCGCCTATTTCGCCTACACCATCTCGCAGGCCGTGGGCTTCTGGCCCGCGCTGCTGCTGGCGCCGCTGGCGGTCGGGGTGCTGGGCTCGCTGTTCGAGCGCTACAGCCTGCGCCGGGTGCACAAGTTCGGCCATGTGCCCGAGCTGCTGGTGACCTTCGGCCTGTCCTACCTGATCCTCGAGCTGGTGCAACTGGTCTGGGGGCGTTCCACCGTGCCCTATGGCCTGCCCGAGCAATTGCAGGGGCCGCTGTTCACCCTCTACGGCACCCAGTTTCCGAAGTCGCGTTCCTTCATCATGCTGGTGGCCCTGCTGATGCTGGTGTCGGTCTGGCTGCTGCTGACCCGCACCCGCATCGGCCTGGTGATCCAGGCCGCACTGACCCACCCCGAGATGGCCGAGGCCCTGGGGCACAACGTGCCACGGGTCTTCATGCTGGTGTTCGGCGGCGGCGCGGCCCTGGCCGGCCTGGCGGGTGTCATCGGCGGCAACACCTATGTCACCGAGCCGGCCATGGCGGGCTCGGTGGGTTCGATCATCTTCGTCGTGGTCGTGGTCGGGGGCATGGGCTCGCTGGCCGGCGCTTTCCTGTCGTCGCTGTTGATCGGTCTGCTGCAGACCTTTGCGGTGGCGCTCGATTATTCGCTGGGCAGTCTGCTGCAGCTGTTCGGGGTGGTGGTGACCGAGCAGACCTTCGGGCACACGCTGCTGAGCCTGACCCTCTCGCAGGTCGCACCCATCCTGCCGTATCTGCTGCTGGTGCTGATCCTGATCTTCCGGCCCAAGGGGCTGCTGGGCACACGCGAGGGCTGAGCCATGAAACCGAGTTATTACAGCTTCAAACCCCTGAACCTCGGGCGCATCGCCATCTGGTCCGTCTTCGCCCTGGCCCTGGTGGTGGCGCCGCATCTGTTCACCAGCAGCCTGGCCATGACCATGCTGTCGCAGATCGGCTACCTCATCATCATCTGCCTGAGCTACAACATCCTGCTGGGGCAGGGCGGCATGCTGAGCTTCGGCCATGCGGTCTACACCGGCCTGGGCTCCTTCATGGCCATCCATGCGATGAACCTGGCGGGCAGCGGCCAGTTGCCCCTGCCCCTGCCGCTGATCCCGCTCGTGGGGGGCGTGGCCGGCATGGGGTTCGCGGCCCTGTTGGGCTTTGTCACCACCAAGAAATCGGGCACCACCTTCGCCATGATCACCATGGGCATCGGTGAGCTGGTGGCCTCGATGGCGCTGATGCTGCCGGACTTCTTCGGTGGCGAGGGCGGCATCACCACCGACCGGGTCTACGGCAAGCCATTGCTGGGCCTCAGCTTCGGCTCGCAGATGCAGGTCTACTACCTGATCGCGGTCTATTGCTTCGTCTGCACCGTGGCCATGTTCGCCTTCACCGGCACCCCGCTGGGGCGCATGCTCAACGCGGTGCGCGACAACCCGGAGCGGGTGGAGTTCATCGGCTACAACACCCAGCGCGTACGCTACCTGGCCTTCATCGTGGCGGGCTTCTTCGCCGGCATCGGCGGCGGGCTGGCGGCGATCAATTTCGAGATCGTCACCGCGGCCGACAGCGTCAGCGTGGTGCGCTCGGGGGGCTATCTGCTGTTCACCTTCCTGGGTGGGGCGACCTTCTTCTTCGGGCCCATCATCGGCGCGGTGCTGCTGGTGTTCGCCTCGGTGCTGCTGTCCGAACTCAGCAAGGCCTGGCTGCTGTACCTGGGCCTGGCCTTCCTGCTGATGGTGATGTATGCCCCCGGCGGCATCGCCAGCCTGGTCATGATGAACCTGCGGGTGGCGCGCCACGGCCGGCTGCGCACGCTGTGGCCGTCCTATCTGGCGCTGGCAGGCACCGGCCTGGTGGTGCTGCTGGGCGCTGCCGCCATGATCGAAATGCTCTACCACCTGCAGCTCAATGCGGCGCTGGGCCCCGAAATGGCCTTCCTCGGCACCCACGTGAATGCCCAGCGCCTCAGCAGTTGGGTGGGGGCCGCCCTGGTGCTGTTCACCGGGCTGGGGCTGTTCGAGCTGACGCGCCGGCAGTTCCTGCGGCAATGGAACACGATCCAGGAAGCCATCGAGAACGACATCAAGCGCGGGGAGTCCCACTGAGCCATGGCAAGCAACACTGAATACGCACTCGAGCTGAAAGACCTGCGCAAGAGCTTCGGTCGTGCCGAGATCATCCGCGGCGCGAACCTGGCGGTGGCCCCCGGCGAACGGGTGGCCATCATCGGGCCGAACGGCGCCGGCAAGTCGACCCTGTTCAACCTCATCAGCGGACGCTTCGGCCCCACCAGCGGGCAGATCCTGCTCAACGGTGAACGCATCGACGGCCGCCCTCCCTATGAAATCAACCGCCGGGGGCTGTCGCGCAGCTTCCAGATCTCCAACATCTTCCCCAAGCTCAGCGTGTTCGAGAACCTGCGCTGCGGGGTGCTGTGGAGCCTGGGCTACCGCTACAGCTTCCTGCGTTTCCTGTCGGGCCTGCACGACGCCAACGAGCGCACCGAGACCCTGCTGCGCATGATCCACCTCGAGCGCAAGCGCGATGTGCTGGCAACCAACCTCACCTATGCGGAGCAGCGGGCGCTGGAGATCGGCATCACCATCGCCGGTGGCGCCGAGGTCATCCTGCTCGATGAGCCCACCGCCGGCATGAGCCGCAGCGAGACCCGGCGTTTCATCGACCTGATCCGCGAGGTGACGGTGGGCAAGACCCTGCTGACGGTCGAACACGACATGGGCGTGGTGTTCGGCCTGGCCGACAAGATCGCGGTGGTGGTCTACGGCGAGGTCATCGCATTCGATACCCCCGAGGCGGTGCGCGCCAACCAGCGCGTGCAGGAGGCCTACCTCGGCTCGGTGGTGGCCGAGAACCAGGCCGGAGGACATTGAGCATGCTGAAGATCGAGAACCTGCACGGCTATTACGGCAAGAGCCACGTGCTGCACGGCGTCAACCTCGAGGTCGGGGCCGGCGAGATCGTGGCCCTGCTGGGGCGCAACGGCTCGGGACGCTCCACCACCGCCAAGGCCATCATGGGCCTGGTCGACTGGGAAGGGCGCATCGACTGGAAGGGCCAGTCCCTCCAGGGCCAGAAAGCCTACGAGATCGCCCACCGGGGCATCGGCTACGTGCCCGAGAACCGCGACATCTTCCCCAAGCTCACGGTGCATCAGAACCTGCTGCTGGGCCGCAAGGGCAGCGGCAAGGGCTCACGCTGGTCCTTCGACGACATGTACGGCATGTTTCCGCGCCTCAAGGAACGCCAGCATGTCGAGGCCGGGGTGCTCTCGGGCGGTGAGCAGCAGATGCTCACCCTGTGCCGCACCCTGATGGGCGACCCGGACCTGATCCTGATCGACGAACCCACCGAAGGCCTGGCGCCGAAGATCGTCGAGCTGGTGGGGGAGTACCTTCAGCAGCTCAAGGCGCGCGGCATCTCGGTGCTGCTCATCGAGCAGAAGCTGACCATTGCGATGGCCATCTCCGACCGGGCCCTGGTCATGGGCCATGGCTCGATCGTCTTCGACGGCACCCCCGACAGCCTGCGGGCCAATGGCGAGGTGCGCAAGGAATGGCTCGAGGTCTGAGCCCTCGATCGACTAGGGGAATTCCCTTGGTTTGCGGCCCAAACTGCTGATTTTGTCCCGACTGGGACAGCCGCATCGTTGCGCTGCAACAAGCTTTCCATACAATCAAAAACGCACGATCGTTCTTTTTTATCCACCGAGGAACACCGCATGACGGCAGAATACAAAGTCCATGGCGATATCGCCGTGATCACCCTGAACAACCCCCCGGTCAACGGCCTGGGCCTGGCCACCCGCCAAGGCATCGTGAATGGTCTGGAGCAGGCCGGTGCCGATGCGGCGGTCAAGGCCATCGTCATCACCGGCGCCGGCAAGGCGTTCTCGGGCGGTGCCGACATCAAGGAATTCGGCAGCCCCAAGGCCATCCAGGAACCCAATCTGCTGAGCGTCATCAGCGCGGTCGAGAACAGCGCCAAGCCCGTGGTGGCGGCCATCCACAGCGTCTGCATGGGCGGCGGCCTCGAACTGGCGCTGGGCGCCCACTACCGCATCGCCGCGCCGGGCACCCAGGTGGCGCTGCCCGAGGTCAAGCTCGGCCTGATCCCGGGCGCCGGCGGCACGCAGCGTCTGCCGCGCGTGCTCGGCGTCGAGACGGCTCTCAACATGATCGTCAGCGGCGAACCGGTGAAGAGCGAGCTGCTCGCCTCGCTGCCGGGTCAGAAGCTCTTCGACAAGTTGGCCGCCGCGCCCGAATCGCTGGCCGAAGAAGCCCTGGCCTTCGCCCGCGAAGTGGCCGCCAAGCATGCCGACGGCAGTGCGCTGCCCCTGGTCAAGGAACTGCCCTGCAAGCACCCCCTGGGCGCGGCCTACTTCCAGTTCGCCCGCAACATGGTCAAGGGCATGGCCAAGAACTTCCCGGCGCCGGGCAAGTGCGTGGACGCGGTCGAGGCCGCCACGCAGAAGAAATTCGCCGACGGCATGGCCTTCGAGCGCGAGATCTTCACCAACCTCATGTGGACGCCCGAATGCAAGGCCCTGCGCCACCTGTTCGTGGCCGAGCGCGCGGCCTCCAAGATCCCCGATGTGCCCGAGGACACGCCCAAGCGCGAGATCCGCCAGGTGGCGGTGATCGGCGCCGGCACCATGGGCGGCGGCATCTCGATGAACTTCCTGAACGCCGGCATCCCGGTTCGCATCCTCGAGATGAAGCAGGAGGCCCTGGACCGTGGCATCGCCACGATCCGCAAGAACTATGAGGCCCAGGTCAAGAAGGGCAAGCTCAAGCAGGACAAGTACGAGCAGCGCATGGCCCTGCTGAGCACCACGCTGAGCTATGACGAACTCAAGGACGCCGACCTGATCATCGAAGCGGTGTTCGAGGAGATCGGCGTCAAGGAAGCCGTATTCAAGCAGCTCGACGCAGTCGCCAAGCCGGGGGCCATCCTGGCCTCCAACACCTCGACCCTCGACGTCGACCGCATCGCCGCCTTCACGCAGCGCCCGCAGGACGTGGTCGGCATGCACTTCTTCAGCCCCGCCAACGTGATGAAGCTGCTCGAAGTGGTGCGCGGCAAGGCCACGGCCAAGGACGTGCTGGCCACGGTCATGGGCATCGCCAAGAAGATCAAGAAGACCGCCGTGGTCTCGGGTGTCTGCGACGGCTTCATCGGCAACCGCATGATCGAGCAGTACAGCCGCCAGGCCGGCTTCCTGCTGGAGGAGGGCGCGACGCCGGCCCAGGTCGACAAGGCGGTCGAGAAGTTCGGTTTCGCCATGGGCCCCTTCCGCATGGGCGACCTGGCCGGCAACGACATCGGCTGGGCCATCCGCAAGCGCCGCTACACCGAAAAGCCCGATCTCAAGTACAGCAAGACCGCCGACCTGCTCTGTGAGCTGGGCCGCTTCGGCCAGAAGACCGGCGCCGGCTGGTACGACTACCAGGCCGGCAAGCGCGACGCCATCCCGAGCGCGGTCGTGGTCGAGATGATCGAGAAGCACCGCCAGAGCCTGGGCATCACGCCGCGCAAGATCTCCGACGAGGAAATCGTGCAGCGCCTGGTGTTCTCGCTGGTCAACGAAGCCGCCCACATCCTCGAAGAGGGCATTGCCAGCAAGGCCGGCGACATCGACATGGTCTACCTCACCGGCTACGGTTTCCCGATCTGGCGCGGCGGTCCCATGCATTACGCCGACCAGCTGGGCCTGTTCAATGTGGCCGAGGCGATGAAGCGTTTCGCCCGCAACCCGCTGGATGACGCCAAGTTCTGGCAGCCGGCGCCGCTGCTGGCCCGCCTGGTGGCCGAAGGCAAGACCTTCAGCTGAGTCCCCGCACGGATGCCCCGAACATGATTCTTAGACGCATCTCCGTGGCCGTGCTGGCGGTCTGCGCCGGGCTGGCCGCCGTGGTGGCCGGCAACACCTGGATCAAGGGTTCGCGCCAGATCCAGGTGGCGCCTGTCCAGCCGATGAAGGTCGACGCGCAGGCGGTGGCCGAGCGTCTGGGCGGGGCGGTCCGCATCCAGACCGTGTCTTCGGACACCGATCCGGCGGCCAACTCCGCCGAGTTCGACCGGCTGCAGGCCTATCTGGTGCAGCAGTTCCCGCGCGTGTTCAGCCGGCTCAAGGTCGAGCATCTGGGCAGCCACAGCCTGATCCTCACCTGGGCGGGCAGCGACCCCAAGGCGCTGCCGGTGGCCCTGATGGCGCACCAGGATGTGGTGCCGATTGCCGCCGGCACCGAAGACAAATGGACCGTCGCCCCCTTCTCGGGCCAGGTCCAGGACGGCTTCGTCTGGGGCCGTGGCGCCTGGGACGACAAGGGCAATCTGCTGGCCCAGCTCGAGGCCATCGAATCGCTGCTGGCCGCCGGTTTCCAGCCGCGCCAGACGGTCTACCTGCTGTCGGGTGGCGACGAGGAAACCGCCGGCCAGGGGGCGCAGGAAATCGCCCGTGTGTTGCAGCAGCGGGGCGTCCGGTTCGAGTTCATCATCGATGAGGGCCTGCTGGTCACCGAAGGCGTCTTGGCAGGGCTGGACAAGCCGGCCGCGCTGATCGGCGTGGCCGAAAAGGGCATCGGGACCTGGAAGCTCAGCATCGACCGCGCGCCGGGGCATTCCTCGATGCCCGGTACCGACTCGGCCATCGGCATGCTCAGCACCGCGCTCACGCGGCTGGAAGGGCACCCCTTCCCGGCCGGCATCACCGGGGTGGCGGGCGAACTGTTCGACACGCTGGCGCCCGAGATGAAGGGCATGAACCGGGTCCTGCTGTCCAACCTCTGGCTGTTCGGGCCGCTGGTGCGCCAGCAGCTCGAGAAGTCGCCCAGCTCGAACGCGATGCTGCGCACCACCACGGCCCTGACCGTCTTCCAGGCCGGCAACAAGGACAATGTGCTGCCCGGCCATGCGGAGGCGGTGGTCAACTTCCGTCTGCTGCCCGGTGACAGCCTCGATCAGGTCGAACAGCATGTGAAGTCGGTCGTCGCCAACGACGCGGTGCAGGTGAGCCAGCGCGGCGCGCGGGCCGAGCCCTCGCCGGTGTCACCGACCGAAGCCCGGGGCTATCAACTGGTCAATCGCACGGTGCGCGAGATCTTTCCGGGCACGGTGGTCGCCCCCGGGCTGATGGTCGGCGCCACCGACTCGCGCTTCTTCACCGCCCTGAGCCCCAACATCTACAAGTTTTCGCCGGTGCGTGCGCACCCGGAAGACTTGCCGCGTTTCCACGGGACGAACGAGCGCATCTCGGTCTCCAACTACGTGGAGGCCATCCAGTTCTACCAACAGCTGCTGCGCAACGCCTCTTCGGCGCTCTGATCGCGGCACGACTCCCCCATCTCCGACAGAAAGGCCCCAGCCATGAGCAACGCCCTCATCGTTTCCACCGCCCGCACCCCGCTCGCCAAGAGCTGGAAGGGTTCCTTCAACATGACCCACGGCGCCACCCTGGGCGGCCATGCCGTCAAGCATGCGATCGCGCGCGCCGGCATCGACGCCGGCCACGTCGAAGACGTGATCATGGGTTGCGCCAATCCCGAAGGGGCCACCGGCGCCAACATCGCCCGCCAGATCGCGCTGATGGCCGGCTGCCCCATCAACGTCTCGGGCATGACGGTGAACCGCTTCTGCTCGTCAGGCCTGCAGACCATTGCGCTGGCCTCGCAACGCATCATCGCCGGTGAGGGCGAGGTCTATGTGGCGGGCGGCGTCGAGAGCATCTCCTGCGTCCAGCAGGAGATGAACCAGCACATGCTCAGCGACCCGGCCCTGCTGAAGATCAAGCCCGAGATCTACTGGTCGATGCTGCAGACCGCCGAACAGGTGGCCAAGCGCTACCACATCAGCCGCGACGCCATGGACGAGTACGGCGCCGCCAGCCAGCAAAAGGCCAGTGCCGCCCAGGCCGCCGGCCTGTTCGAGGCCGAGATCGCCCCCATCACCGTGACCGCCGGCGTGGCCGACCCGGTGCTGGGCCTGCGCACCAAGGAAGTCACCGTCAGCCGTGACGAGGGCATCCGCGAAGGCACGACCAAGGACGGCATCAGCGGCATCCGCCCCGCCTTGCCGGGCGGCCTGATCTCCGCCGGCAATGCCAGCCAGTTCTCCGACGGCGCCGGCGCCTGCGTGGTGGTCAGTGAAGACTACGCCCAGCGCCACAATCTGCAGCCCCTGGGCCGCTTCCTGGGCTTCGCGGTGGCGGGTTGCGAGCCCGACGAGATGGGCATCGGCCCGGTCTTCGCGGTGCCCAAGGTCCTGGACCGCCTGGGCCTGAAGGTCAGCGACATCGACCTGTGGGAGCTCAACGAGGCCTTCGCGGTGCAGGTGCTCTATTGCCGTGACAAGCTCGGCATCCCGGCCGAGCGCCTCAATGTCAACGGTGGCGCCATCGCCGTCGGCCATCCCTATGGCGTCAGCGGCCAGCGCCTGACCGGCCACGCCCTGATTGAAGGCAAGCGCCGTGGCGCCAAGCGCGTGGCGGTGACGATGTGCATTGGCGGCGGCATGGGCGCGGCCGGCATCTTCGAGGTGCTCTGAGCACCCGTCCGGGCAGCGGCGGCCGATCCATAATCGCCCGGATTCATTCCGGGACTCAGACATGGACGGCCGCCAGATCATTCTCTACGTCGCGCACGGAGCCGAGTGCTATGTGCAGGAAGCGGCGTATTCCATTCTTTCGCTCTGGCGCCAGCCCGATGCGCAGCGCTATGAGGTGGTGGTCGTCAGCGACCGTCCCGAGCGCTTCCTGGCCTGCCTCGAAGACCGCCCCGGCCTGCACCTGCTGAAGCTCGAGGCCGCGCAGCGCGATGCCTGGCGCGGGCCGCAGGGCTACATCCACCGCATCAAGCCGCTGGCCATCCAGTGGGCGGCCCGGCAGATGCAGGCGCAGGCCTCGGACCGCTTTGTCTACGTCGATTCCGACACCGTCTTCACCGCCAGCCCGGCGCCGCTGTTCGATGCGGTCGGGCGTGGCGAGGTGGTGCTCAACGAGCGCGAGGGCAGCCTGGGCGAATTGCGCAGCAACACCCGCTCGCACCGGCGCCTGTTCGAGGCCTGCCAGGGCCGGCCGTTCCGCATCCGGGGACGCGAGGCGCAGATCCCGCTGGCTGTCGGCCTCTGGAATTCAGGGGTGCTGGGCTTTGGCGGCGATCTGCTCCCGGTGTTCGACGAGACGGTCGAACTGATCGACCAGATGTTCCCGGTGGTGCCGGTGCACACCGTCGAGCAGGTGGCGCTGTCCGTGGTGCTGCAGGACCGTGGCATCGTGCTGCAGGAATGCCTGCGCGATGTCTTCCACTACCACGTGTTCAAGGAGTTCCGGGAGGATCTGGCCCGCTACTTCGAACGCTATGGCGCCGCACCGCTGGCCGAACGCCTGGCCCACTGGCCCGAGATCGACCCGGTGCAGCGCATCCAGCCCAAGCTGGCCTTCAATGCCCAGCCCAAATGGCGTCGCCAGTGGCAGAAGCTGCTGGGACGCCGCTGGCAGCCCTTGCCCTATCCCTGGCACTGAGGCGTGCGGCGTGGGCTGGTTCCTTGTCACCCAGGTAACCGCCGGGAACCGCACAAGCGGGCAAGCTGGCGGCTGCACGCGGACGGGCCGCGACCGGCACCCAGAGGGCCTCCGGTCCACCCGTCCATTCCGACCCCCAACCCCCTCTGACACGCCATGAGCCTCCGTTCCAGCATCGATTTCCTTCTTTATCAGTGGCTGCAGGCCGAAGGCCTGAACCAGCGCGAACGCTTTGCCGACCACAGCCGCGAGACCTTCGATGCGGTGCTCGACACCTGCGAGCGCATCGCCCGCGAGAAATACGCCCCCTTCAACCGCCTGGTGGACACCCAGGAGCCGCATTTCGACGGCGAGAAGGTGACGCTGCCGCAGGCCACGCATGACGCCCAGAAGGCCTATGCCGGATCGGGCATGCTCAGCGCCGCGCAGGACTACGACTGGGGCGGCATGCAACTGCCCTACACGGTGGAGGCGGCGGCCAATGCCTTCTTCGGTTGCGCCTCGGTCAGCATCGGCTCCGGCATGCTGACCACCGGCAACGCCAATCTGCTGATGGCCCACGGAACCGAAGCCCAGAAGAACATCTTTGCGCGCAACGAATTCGCCGGTCGCTGGTCGGGCACCATGTGCCTGTCCGAGCCGCAGGCCGGCTCCAGCCTCAGCGACGTGGCCACCCGCGCGGTGCCCGATGGCGAGGGGGCCGAACTCGACCCCCTGGGCCCCCGCTACCGCCTCAAGGGCAACAAGATGTGGATCTCGGCCGGCGAGCACGAGCTGACCGAGAACATCATCCACCTGGTGCTGGCCAAGATCCCGGGGCCGGACGGCAGGCCGGTGCCCGGAGTGAAGGGCATCTCGCTGTTCATCGTTCCCAAGAAGCTGGTGGACGGCGAGGGCCGACTCACCGGCGAGCGCAACGATGTGGTGCTGGCCGGCCTCAACCACAAGCTGGGCTGGCGCGGCACCACCAACACCCTGCTCAATTTCGGTGAAGGCCGGTTCACCCCGGGCGGGCAGGCCGGCGCGATCGGCTACCTGGTAGGCCGTCCCGGCGAGGGCCTGCGCTGCATGTTCCACATGATGAACGAAGCCCGGATCGGGGTCGGCATGGCCGCCACCATGCTGGGCATGGCGGGTTATCTGGCCTCGCTCGACTACGCCCGCAACCGGCCGCAGGGGCGTCCGCTCGGCGTGGGGGGCAAGGACGCCGCCCAGGCCCAGGTCCGCATCATCGAACACGCCGACGTGAAGCGCATGCTGCTGGCCCAGAAGGCCTACTGCGAAGGCGCCCTGGCGCTGGAGCTCTACTGCGCCCGTCTGGTCGACGAGCAGCACACCGGCCGCCCCGAGGCGGCCGACGAGGCGCGTCTGCTGCTCGAGGTGCTCACCCCGATCGCCAAGAGCTGGCCCAGCGAATGGTGTCTGGAGGCCAATTCGCTGGCGATCCAGATCCACGGCGGCTACGGCTACACCCGCGATTTCCCGGTCGAGCAGTACTGGCGCGACAACCGCCTCAACATGATCCACGAGGGCACCCACGGCATCCAGGCCATGGACCTGCTGGCGCGCAAGGTGCTCATGGAAGAGGGCAGGGGCCTCACACTGCTGGCTGGGCGCATGCAGGCGACCCTCGCCCGCGCGGCCGCCGAGCCCGAGCTGGCGCCCCATGGCCGGGCCCTGGGCGAGGCCCTGGCGCGGGTCGCAGAGGCCACGCGGGCCGCCTGGTCCACCGGCGTGCCCACCGATGCCCTGGCCAATGCAGTACCCTATATGCAGGCTTTCGGTCACACGGTGCTGGCCTGGATCTGGCTCGATGTCGCACTGTCCGTGCGCGCCGCAGGCCAGACCGACGCCGCGGCAAAGGGACGGCTTGCCGCCTGCCACTTCTTTTTCCGCTACGAATTGCCGAAAATAGGTGCGTGGCTGCAGGTGGTGGAAAACCGTGACCAGACCTGCGCCGCCCTACCGGAGGAGTGCTTCTGATGAACCGCGCCAACGCCCTGAAACGATTGCAGCAGCTGATCTGGGTCCTCATCTACGGGGGCCTGCTGTCAATCGTCCTGGGCGTTGCCACCGAGCGCAGCGTGCCTGAAGCCGGGCTTCCCTATGTGCTCTGGGGCGCGATCGCGGCCTTTGCCGGGGTGGTGCTCATCGGCGTGCGCTCGCTCTTCCATCCCCACCATCCCCCGCATTGAGCAGGCCCTTCTGCGGGC
>Ga0213872_10001559_pt1 | contig 14652 bp, 15 predicted proteins | sample VelepicomBERX_R2_FD_160071 | JGI IMG/M metagenome (GOLD analysis project Ga0213872, IMG submission 160071) | Rhizosphere microbial communities from Vellozia epidendroides in rupestrian grasslands, the National Park of Serra do Cipo, Brazil - RX_R2 | ecosystem: Host-associated > Plants > Roots >...
CATCTGCCACCACGGCGCGCGCAGCCTGAACGTTGCCGCCTTCCTGGAGCATCACGGCTTCAGCAAGGTGCACAACCTGACCGGCGGCATCCACGCCTGGGCGGTGCAGGTCGACAGCGGCATGCCGAAGTACTAGGCACGAATCGGGCAGCGCTGCGCGGCGGGACGGGAGCCCTTGCAGGTTTTTTTATAAGACTAATTTTTTGATGTCCCATGGAGATTGCAATGCAGAGACCCCTTATCGCCGTGCTGCTCACCAGCGCCTTCTTGACGCTCAACGCACAGGCGGCCGACCTGATCCAGGTGTACCAGCAGGCCTTGGCAAATGACGCGACCTTTGCCAGCGCCCGCTCCGCCGTGACGGCAGGCCGGGAAGCGAGCACTCAGGGGCGTGCCGGTCTGCTGCCGAACATCCAGGCCTCGGGGCAGAATCTGCGCAACACGGGCGACTTCACGCCCTTCAACGTGGGCGCGCTGGACGTGGTCAACGGCCAGTTCGTCACCGTGGCCAAGAGCAACAACGACAACCACAGCAACAGCTACACCGTCGCGCTGAGCCAGCCGCTGTTCAACTGGGCCGCCTGGCAGACCTACCAGCAGAGCAAGCTGGTCCAGGCCGCCTCCGAAGCCACCTTCTCGCAGGCGCAGCAGGACCTGATCGTGCGCGTGGCCCAGGCCTACTTCGACGTCCTGACCGCGCAGGACAACCTGACCACGACCCAGGCGCAGAAAGTGGCCACCACCGAGCAGCTGGCCTCCGCCAAGCGCAACTTTGAGGTGGGCACCCAGACCATCACCGACACCCACGAAGCGCAGGCCGCCTACGACCTGGTGGTGGCGCAGGAATTCGCCGCCATCAACGACCTGGACAACAAGCGCAACGCCCTGCGGGTGATCGTCGGCACCCTGCCGGCCGAGCTGGCGCCGCTGCGCGCCGGCGTGACCCTGAGCGCGCCGGAACCGGCGGCGGTGGAGCCGTGGGTCGCCTCGGCCGAGACCCAGAACTTTTCCGTGATCGGCGCCCAGCTGTCGCTGGAGATCGCCAAGCGCGAGATCGAGCGCAACCGCGCCAACCACATGCCGACCGTGAACCTGACGGCCGCCGCCACGCACCAGAACCAGACCGCCTTCGGCGCCACCGACAACAAGGCGATTGGCGTGAGCTGGAGCGTGCCGATCTTCAGCGGCTTTGCCGTCACCAGCAAGGTGCGCGAAACCATCGCCCTGGAAGACAAGGCCCGCAACGACCTGGAAGCGACCAAGCGCTTTGCCTCGCAGAGCGCGCGCCAGGCCTTCCTCGGCCTGAACAGCGGCCTGGCCCAGGTCAAGGCGCTGGAAGCGGCGGAAGTGTCGTCCAAGTCCTCGCTGGATTCCAACAAGCTGGGCTACCAGGTGGGGGTGCGGATCAACATCGACGTGCTGAATGCGCAAAAGCTGCTGTACTCGACCCAGCGCGACCTGTCCAAGGCCCGCTATGACACCATTATGAACGGCCTGCGCCTGAAAGCCGCCGCCGGCACCCTGAAGGCCGACGACCTGGGGCCGATCAACGCGCTGCTGACCAAGTAAGCAAAAAAAAAGGGGACAGACCACGTTTTCCCTCTGGCCGGGAAAACGTGGTCTGTCCCCTTTTTTTGCGCCGGGCAGCGCCAAGCCTGCGGATTCGAAGACCGTCAGCTGCGGCGCCGCTGCGGCGCCCGTCCCCAGGCTGTGGGCGCCCGGCAGGTCGAAATCATAGGTCTTGCCGGCCTGGAGCGGAATGCTGAACCAGCCCTTATCCAGGCTGTATTCGAGGTGGCCGTTGATCTGGCCGCCTGTGCCCAGCTGTCCGGGGATGCCCGATGCGGTGCCGCTGCCGTCCCTCAGGATCAGGTTGCGGACCAGCGTTGCGTCCAGGGTGCTGACATTATTAATATAAATTGCATAGTCATCGCAATTTTCATGGATTTATTCTTGCCCTCTAAAGTCTGATACTGCTCCTACACCAACTCACACAGGAGCAGCATCATGAAACAAGTCGCAATCGTTACCGGCGCGTCGCGTGGCATCGGGGCCGCCGTGGCCCAGCGCCTGGCCAAGGATGGCTATGCCGTCGTGGTCAACTACACCAGCAATGCCGCCGAGGCCGACCAGGTGGTCGGCGCCATCGCCGCCAACGGCGGCCAGGCCATCGCCGTGCAGGCCGATGTGGCCGATCCCGCCGCCGTGCAGTCCCTGTTCGCGCAGACCATCGCCCAGTTGGGCCGCATCGACGTGCTGGTGAATAACGCCGGCATCATGCCGTCCAGCCTGCCGATGCTGGCCGAGACCGACGACGCCACCTTCGACCGCCTGTTCGCGGTCAACGTCAAAGGCAGCTTCCACACCATGCGCGCGGCGGCCAAACAGATGGCGCAGGGCGGCCGCATCATCAACTTTTCCACCAGCCTGGTGGGCACGGCGCTGCCGGGCTACTCGGTGTACGCCGCCGGCAAGGCCGCGATTGAGACCATGACCCTGATCCTGGCCAAGGAACTGCGCGGCCGCAACATCACCGTCAACGCCGTCGCGCCCGGCCCGACCGCCACCGAGCTGTTCCTGAACGGCAAGCCGCCGGAAGTCGTCGAGCGCCTGGCCAAGATGCCTCCGCTGGAGCGCCTCGGCACGCCGGAAGACATCGCCAATACCGTGGCCTTCCTGGCCGGACAGGACGGCAGCTGGATCAATGGCCAGACCCTGCGCGCCAACGGCGGCATGGTGTAAGGAGAAGCGCCATGGACAAGTCAATTGTTCTCGTGACGGGCGCGGCCACCGGCATCGGCCAGCTGTCCGTCAAATCGCTGGCGCTGGCGGGCCACACGGTGTACGCCAGCATGCGCCAGCCGCAGGGCCGCAACGCCGCCAGGGCGCGCGCCCTGCGCGACTGGGCCTTTGAGCACGGCGCCGACGTGCGCCCGGTGGAACTGGACGTGCTGTCGCAAGCCTCGGCCGACGCGGCGGTGGCCACCATCATGGAACAACAGGGGCGCCTCGACGTGGTGGTGCACAACGCCGGGCACCTGGTGCTCGGCCCGGCCGAAGCCTACACGCCGGAAGAGATCATCCAGGTCCTCGACACCAACTTCCTCGGCGCGCACCGCGTCAACAAGGCCGCGCTGCCGGTGCTGCGCGCGCAGCAGAAGGGACTGCTGCTTTGGATTGGCAGCACCACCACGCGCGGCGGCTTCCCGCCTTTCCTGGGGCCGTATGCGGCCGCCAAGGCGGCAATGGATTCGCTGGCGGCCAGCATGGCCTTTGAGCTGGCGCGCTTCAACATCGAAACGGCCATCGTGGTGCCGGGCGCTTTCACCAAGGGTACGCAGCACTTCTCCAGCGCGGGCGGACCGGCCGATAGCGCGACCAGCGCGGCGTATGCACGCTACGACGGTCTGATGGACATGGTGGGCGCGCGCCTGGCGCAGCTGGAGCCGCCGCACGCCGATCCCGCCGCCGTGGGCGAGGCGGTGGCGCGCGTGGTCGGCCTGCCGCATGGCCAGCGGCCCTTCCGCACCATGGTCGATTTCATCGACGACGGCGCGGGCGCGGTGACGGAAGTGGCGGAGCGCGTGCGCGAGCAGTTCGCCCGCCGCATCGGCATCGCCGATCTGCTCAAGCCAACCCAGGCCGCTTGAAAATTACAGGCCGGTAGCGGCGCCGTCGAAGGAGCGTTCGATCAGTTCGATCTTGTAGCCATCGGGATCGGTGACGAAGGCGATCACGGTGGTGCCGCCTTTCACCGGGCCCGGTTCACGCGTGACGTTGCCGCCATTGGCTTTCACCGCCTCGCAGGCCTGCACGATATTGTCGGCCGAGATGGCGAGGTGGCCATAGGCGGTGCCCATCTCGTAGCTGGTCACGCCGTAGTTATAGGTCAGCTCCAGTTCCGCGTGCTCGGGATTGCTGCCGTAGCCCATGAAGGCCAGGGTGTACTGGTATTCCGGATTGTCGCTGGTACGCAGCAGCTTCATGCCCAGTACCTTCGAGTAGAAATCAATGGAGCGCTGAAGGTCGCCCACGCGCAGCATGGTGTGCAGGATACGCATCGTGTTCTTTCACAGTGGAGGAGAAACACGCATTTTATGCCTTTTAATGCTGAGGCGCAGGCCGCGGCGTAATGCGCCACACGGCATTGCCCACATCGTCCGCCACCAGCAGCGCGCCATCCTTATCGACAGCCACGCCAACCGGGCGGCCATGCGCCTTGCCCTCGCTGTCGAGGAAGCCGGACAGGAAGTCCTGCGGCGGCCCGGACGGCTTGCCGTCGGCGAAAGGCACGAAGATCACCTTGTAGCCGGAGAAGGGCTTGCGGTTCCACGAGCCATGCTGGCCGATGAACACGCCGCCGCGATAACTGGCGGGGAACAGGCCCGCTGCATAAAACGCCAGTCCCAGCGAAGCCGTGTGCGCCCCCAGCGCATAATCGGGCGCGATGGCCTTGGCCACCAGGTCCGGCTGCTGCGGCTTGACGCGGCTGTCGACGTGCTGGCCAAAGTAGCTGTACGGCCAGCCGTAGAAGGCGCCATCCTTCACCGCGGTCATATAGTCCGGCACCAGGTCGCGGCCCAGTTCATCGCGCTCGTTCACGGCGGTCCACAGCGCGTGCGTGCGCGGCTCCCAGTCCATGCCGTTGGCGTTGCGCAGGCCGGAGGCAAAGATGCGCGCCTTGCCGCTGCTGCGTTCCAGCTGCCAGATGGCGGCGCGGCCCTGTTCCTGCTCGATGCCGTTCTCGCCCGCGTTGCTGTTGGAGCCGACCGTCACGTAGAGGTGGCGGCCGTCCGGGCTGGCGATGAGGTTCTTGGTCCAGTGGTGGTTGATGCGGCCGGCGGGCAGATCGATCACCCTGGTGGGCAGGGCGGTGATGCTGGTCTCGCCGGTCTCGTAGGGAAAGCGCAGCACGGCGTCGGTGTCGGCCACGTAGAAGTCCTTGCCCACCAGGGCCATGCCGAAGGGCGAGTGCAGGCCGCTCAGGAACACGGTGCGGCGCTGCGCCGAACCGTTGGCGTCCACCCCGCGCAGCAGCGTGATGCGGTTGGCGGATTCGCTGACGGCGCCGGCCTTGCCCATCTCCAGCTTGGTGATAAAGCCGCGCAGGCCGGTGTTGTCATCCGGCTTGGGCGGCGCATTGGTCTCGGCCACCAGCACATCGCCGTTGGGCAGCACCGCCAGCCAGCGCGGATGGTCGAGATTGCGCGCATAGGCCGTGACCTTGAAGCCGGGCGGCGCGTTGGGCGTCTGGTCCGGCTGCCAGGGCAGGGTGGGCGCGATGTTCACCGTCGGGATCAGCGACTTCTCCGGCGCCGGCAGCACCGGATCGGGGCCGAAGCCGGGCGGGTACTGCGTGCCTTGCGCGCGGGCGCAGGGCTGGGCCGCCAGCAGCGCGATGGCGGCGATGGCGGCGGCAGACGCGCGCCCGCGATATCGGCTGGTCATGCCGTTCATGGCCAGCCCCTCAATCGCGCCTGGTGCCGCGCTGCGGGCGCGCCACGCCTTCGCGCGGGCCGGGCGCGCGGGCCTGTTCCACGCCGGGCTGGTTGCGGCGGTCGGTGTCCACCAGGCCCTGCTCGATATCGCTGGCGGCCTGGCGGATCACGCTGCGCTGGCGCTGTTCCTGCCCATCGGGCGTCTCATCGCGCTCATGCGGCATGCGCTGCTCGCCATCGTTGCGGACCGGCTTGGCGGTATTGCTGGTGTGCTCCGGCATCGTAGTGCCGGGAGCCGGAGTGGTCGTGCCCATGGTGTCCACCTTTGCATGTTGATGAAGCGATCCTAACTACATGCCGCCATCTTGGTCGCGCGATTGAACTGCGTTATTATTTCTGCATGACTACTTCCGCCATCGCAGACCACAGCGTCTGCCCCAACTGCGACTCGGCCGCCTCCGGCAACTACTGCCAGCACTGCGGCCAGGAAACCCATCTGCATCCCGCCAGCGCGCGCGAATTCCTGCACGAGTTCGTTGGCCATTACGTCGCGGCGGAAAACAAGCTGTGGGGCACCTTGATGCGCCTGCTGTTCCGCCCCGGCGCCCTGACCAATGAATACATCCGTGGCCGCCGCGTGCGCTTCGTGCAGCCGCTGCGCCTCTACCTGACCCTGAGCGTGCTGTTCTTCGCCCTGCTCAAGCTGACCAACGGCTTCGAGATGAAGGAGAACACGCCGGAGGCCCAGGCGGTCGCGCAGGAGATGAAAAAGGAAGCGGGCAAATTCCCCGTGCGTCCCGAGCTGAGCAAGAACGAAAGCGGCGGCGACGCCGACGCCAACGAGTTCTACGACCTGGTCCCCGCCGCCCTGGTCCCGCGCTGGAAAAACTTCGAGCATCTGCCGCGCGAAAAGAAGAGCGAGGTGTTCATCGAAGGCTTCTACCACTACGCGCCCACGGCCATGTTCATCATGCTGCCGCTGTTTGCGCTGTACCTGAAGATCCTGTATCTCGGCTCCGGCAAGCGCTATGGCGAGCACCTGCTGTTCTCCCTGCACACCAATGCCTTTGCCTTCGCCATCTTCTCCGTGATGCTGCTGCTGGACTATGGCTTTGCGCGCTTCGTGCTGTGGCTGTGGGTGATCGGCTACCTGCCCTGGGCCATGCGGCGCGTCTACCTCAAGGGCCGCTTCGGCACCATCTGGCGCTGGCTGCTGCTGATGCTGGTCTATTCCATCACCATGGGCCTGGGTTTCCTGGGCGCGATGACGGCCGGGATCCTCACCGCCAGCCATTGAGGCTTGCAGTCTGCGCGCCCTGCCACTATACTGCGGGAAATACTGTCTAAACATACAGTATATAATCCGGGGCAGGCAGGGTCTGCGGCCGTAGCGGAAGCCCGTGTTATGGGTTACTCTCCTGCGTGTCGCCAATCTGCCCAACAGCGAGAAACCTATGCCCGTCACGCCCGCCATAATCGAGACCATTGCGCTTGTGATCCGTCCCAACACGGACGGTATTGCCGACCTGGTGCGCAGCGTGGTGCGCTATCTGCAAAAGAGCGGCTACCAGGTGGTCTTTGAAGAGAACACCGCGGCCCACGTCGAAGCCCAGCCCAATGTGCGCGTGATGAACGCCGCCGAAATCGGCGCGCACTGCCAGCTGGCCATCGTCATGGGCGGCGACGGCACCATGCTGGGCATCGCGCGCCAGCTGGCGCCCTTCAAGGTGCCGCTGATCGGGATCAACCAGGGCCGCCTCGGCTTCATGACCGATATCCCGCTGGAAGGCATGTTCGACGTGCTGGCGCAGATGCTGTCGGGCCGCTTCAAGGCCGAGCGCCGCACCCTGCTGGAAGGCAGCGTGGTGCGCGGCGAGGACACCATCCACGTCGGCCTGGCGGTGAACGACGTGGTGGTCTCGCGCGGCATGGGCGCCGGCATGGCCGAGCTGCGCGTCGACGTCGACGACCACTTCATGTACAACCAGCGCTCGGACGGTTTGATCATCGCCACCGCCACCGGCTCCACCGCGTATGCGCTGTCGGCCGGCGGCCCGCTGCTGCATCCCAGCCTGGGCGGGATCGTGCTGGTGCCGATCGCGCCGCATGCGCTGTCCAACCGCCCCATCGTGCTGCCCGAGTCCAGCCAGATCGTGGTGGAGATCGTGCGCGGGCGCGACATCAGCGTCAACTTCGACATGCAGACTTTTGCCAGCCTGCTGCCGCAAGACCGCATCATGATCCGCCGCTCGCCGCACACCATCACCTTCCTGCATCCGGAAGACTGGAGCTATTACAACACCCTGCGCGAAAAGCTGCACTGGAATGAATATCCTTCCGGCGAAGGCAAACTCACTTAACCTCACACACCCATGCTGCGTACCCTGTCCATCCGTGATTTCGTCATCGTCGAATCGATTGAACTGGAATTCTCCGCCGGCTTTACAGTCTTCACGGGCGAGACCGGCGCCGGCAAGTCCATCCTGATCGACGCGCTCACGCTGGCGCTGGGCGGCCGCGGCGACGCCAGCATGGTGCGCGAGGGCGCGGCCAAGGCCGACATCACCGCCGATTTCGCCGTCACCGAACAGGCCCGCGCCTGGCTGGAGGCCAACGAGTTCGCGCTGGAGGAGGGCGGCGCGCTGCTGCGCCGCGTGATCGACAACGCCGGCCGCAGCAAGGCCTACATCAACGGCGTGGCCGCCACCGCCACCCAGCTGCGCGAACTGGGCGATATGCTGGTCGACATCCACGGCCAGCACGCCCACCAGTCCCTGATGAAGCTGGACGCCCAGCGCGATCTGCTGGACGGCCAGGCCGGGCTGGATGGCGAGGCGCGCGCGGTCGCCAGCGCGCACAAGGCCTGGCGTGCATTGGCGCGCCAGCTGGAAGAATTCGAGACCAACGCCGCCAACGTGCAGTACGAGCGCGAACGGCTGGAGTGGCAGGTGGGCGAGCTGGAAAAGCTGGCCGTCAAGCCGGGCGAGTGGGCCGAGATCGGCAACGAGCAAAGCCGCCTGTCGCACGCCGCCAGCCTGCTGGAAGGCGCGCAGGAAGCCCTGGCCGTGCTGTCGGAAGCGGAAGAGCATCCGGTGCTGTCGCAGCTGTCCTCGCTGAACCAGAAGCTGGGCAAGCTGGCCGGCGTGGACGCCGAGCTACAAGGCGTGGTGGACCTGATCGAACCGGCCCGCATCCAGCTGCAGGAAGCGGTCTATGCGCTCAACGATTACCTCGGCCGGGTCGAACTGGATCCCGAGCGCCTGCGCGTGGTGGAAGCGCGCATGGACGCGATCCACTCCGCCGCGCGCAAATTCCGCGTGACGGAAGACGAACTTCCGGCGGAATACGAGAAGCTGTCCGAAAAGCTCAAGCAGCTGGCCGACGCCAGCGACATCGAAGGCTTGCGCAAGCAGGAGCAGAAGCTCAAGGCGGCATACATGGAAGTGGCGCAGCAGCTGTCCAGGTCGCGCGCCAAGGCCGCGCACACGCTGAGCGAGGCAGTGACGCAGGCGATGCAGGATCTGAGCATGTCCGGCGGCCGCTTCGAGATCGCCCTGAATCCGGTGGAGCCGGCCGCGTTCGGGCTGGAGCAGGTCGAGTTCCTGGTGGCGGGTCACGCCGGTGTGGCGCCGCGTTCACTGGCCAAGGTAGCATCGGGCGGCGAGCTGGCGCGCATCTCGCTGGCGATCTCCGTGATCACCTCCAACGCCACCACGGTGCCGACCCTGATTTTCGACGAAGTGGACAGCGGCATCGGCGGCGGCGTGGCCGAAGTGGTGGGGCGCCTGCTGCGTCGCCTGGGCCAGGAGCGCCAGGTCTTGTGCGTGACTCACTTGCCGCAGGTGGCCAGCCAAGGCAACCAGCACTACCAGGTGGCCAAGCGTACCGGCGACAGTGGCAAGACCACCTCGCGCATCGAAGTGCTCGATACCAAAGCCCGCGTGGAAGAAGTGGCGCGCATGCTGGGCGGCCTGGAAATCACCGCCACCACCCGCAAGCACGCCCGCGAGCTGCTGGCTTCTTAAGTAAAAAAAGAAAAAAAGGGGACAGACCACGTTTTCCCTCTGGCCGGGAAAACGTGGTCTGTCCCCTTTTTTTCCTTTTTTTACCCTGGAGCATCAGCAACGGCGACAAGCTCACCTACGCGTGGACGCTTACCTGCAAGCCTTCCGGCAGCAGCGCTGCGCTGGCATCGCCCGCCATTGCCCAGGCCAGCCTGCCTTCGCTGCTCGACACCCTCTACGCGCACCGCTATCTGAGCGATCTGGGACTGGGCAGCGGGCACACGGTCAGCAGGTTCATCAAGCCCGCGCCCGTGCCTGCAAGCGCTACCGCAGTCAGCTTCAGCATCATTGGCCAGGGCATCTCCAGCGTGCCCTACGGCGCCGCCATCACCACCTCCGTGGCGCGCAGCAGCAGCGACTGGGCCGCGCTGTGGCAGACCCACAAGGGCAGCACCAATACTTCTGCGCTGCCGCCGGTCGACTTCAGCAAGAAGACCGTGCTGGCGCTGTTCTACCCGCAACTGGGTTCCTGCATGGCGACCAGCATCACCCGCGTGTATCAGCTGAATGGCAAGCTAGTGGTGGAATACGCCAGCCGTTCGGCGGCGCCGGACACGGCCTGCACCAGCATCGCCTATTCCGCCGCCGAGCTGGTCACCATCGAGCTGGCGCCCGATCCCAACTTGCCGATCGTATTCCAGAAGACCAACTGAGTTACTGCAGCAGAAAGTGCACCAGGGTGGAGATGGTCGACCTGCCCAGCAGCACGTCGCCCTGCATCTGCAGCAAGGTCTGTTGCAGGTTGAAGTTGATGCGGCCGGAGGCGACATTGATGCCCGCGATCAGGCCGTCTGCCGGAGTGTTGTTGATGAAGCTCTGGTAGACGTTTTGCGCAGACGCAACAATCTCCGACCTGGCGTTGATCAGGGATTGCAGCTCGATCGTCAAATGATCCGCGTTGGCAGAGGCAGAGCCTTTGGCGCCCTGTGCGGCATGGGCGCTGCCGCTGTTCGCGGCGAGGCGCAGATTGTTCAAGGTGGTTTGCAGGCTGGCGATGGCACGATCCAGTTCGGCCAGCGTGGTCTGGCTGGACTTGAGCGCCTCTACCGCGTCATTGCCAAAGCGCTGCGTGATAGCCTGTGGCGCTTCGGCGACAGGCGGCGCAGGAATGGCCGGCGCCTGCTGGCGGGACACGCCCGCAGCACGTCCGGGCGCCGCCGGCAGCGCCCGGATTGTCGACAGAGCCGGCTCAAGATTGACCATGGCAACCCCCGCTTTGCAGAACTCCTTGCTATCAGCATAGGCGCTCTGCCGCGTTTTGGGATTACATTTTTGAAATATTCAGATTGCTTTGTTGCTGGCGCATCTCGGCAATCAGCGGCTCGTCGGCGGCAGGTTTCTGCGCCCACTGGTCGACGTACACCAGTTCCTCAATCGGCAGGCGCGACAGCCAGCCCTTGGCCTCCAGCTCCGGCTGGTCGTAGAAGTGGCTGACGTAGCCAAGGCACAGGTAGGCCACCGGCACGATATTGGGCGGAATCCCCAGCGCCTGCTGCAGCTCGTCCTGGTTGAAGATGCTGACCCAGCCCACACCGAGTCCCTCGGCGCGCGCCGCCAGCCACAGGTTCTGCACCGCGCACACGCTGCTGTAGACATCCATGGCGCGGTTATGCGTGCGGCCCAGCACCACCGCGCCGCTGCGCTCGCGGTCGCAGGTGATGCACAGGTTGATCGGCGCCTCCTTGATGCCCTCCAGCTTCAGCCGGCTGTACAGCTCGCGCTTGGAGCCTTCAAACATTTGCGCCGCCTCGTCATTGGCCTTCTTGAAGATATTGTGCACCCGCTGCTTCACGTCCTGCGAGCGCACCAGCAGAAAATTCCACGGCTGCATAAAGCCGACCGACGGCGCGTAGTGCGCCGCCATCAGCACGCGGCTGAGCACCTCGTCCGGCACTGGCGTCGGCAGAAACTGGCTGCGCACGTCGCGGCGGGTGAAGATGGTGCGGTACACGGCGGCCCGTTCGGCCTCGGAGAATTGATGATGATTTTCCATGGAGTCCCATTCTGGAAAAATAAACGTGGCCTGGCCTGCGGGCACCTGAAGAAAAACTGTCGGCATTATAATGGCAGGTTCTCCCGTACTGATGCCTTGTCCCATGTCCTTTAAAAAAGAACCGCCTCATCAACACGGAACGCCCAGCCGCAGCGCTGTGGTGCTGGTCAATCTCGGTACGCCGGATCAGCCGACCCGCTCGGCGGTGCGCCGCTACCTCAAGCAGTTCCTGTCCGATCCGCGCGTGGTGGAGATTCCCCGCGCCGTCTGGTGGTTCATCCTGAATCTGATCATCCTGCCGTTCCGCTCGGGACAGTCGGCCAGGAAGTACGCCTCGATCTGGACCCGCGAAGGCTCGCCGCTCAAGGTGCATACGGCGGCCCAGGCCCTGCTCCTGCGCGGCGCGCTGGGCGAGCGCGGCCACAGCGACATCATCGTCGCCATGGCCATGCGCTACGGTTCGCCGTCCCTGCCGGAAGTGCTGGACAAGCTCAAGGCCGACGGCGCCGAACGCATCGCCATCCTCCCGGCCTATGCGCAATACTCCGGCACCACCACCGGCTCGATCTACGACGCCGTATTCGACCATTTCCGCGAGGTGCGCAACCTGCCCGAGCTGCGTTTCGTGCGCAATTACCACGACCAGGACGGCTATATTCATGCTCTGCAGCAATCGGTGCTGGCGCACTGGGAGCAACACGGCCGTCCTGAAAAGCTGGTGATGAGCTTCCACGGCGTGCCCAAGCGCACGCTGCTGCTGGGCGACCCCTACCACTGCGAATGCCTGAAGACGGCGCGCCTGCTGGCGGCCCGCCTCAAGCTGACGCCCGAGCAGTACATCGTCACCTTCCAGTCGCGCTTCGGCAAGGCGGAATGGCTGCAGCCCTACACCGCGCCCACCGTGGCCCAGCTGGCGCGCGACGGCGTCCGGCGCATCGACGTGATCTGCCCCGGCTTTACCAGCGACTGCCTGGAAACCCTGGAGGAAATCGCCATGGAGGTGCGCCACGACTTCGAGCAGGCCGGCGGGCGCGAATTCCACTACATTCCCTGCCTGAACGAATCCCCGGCCTGGATCGCCGCCCTGGCGGAAATCGCCGAGCAGCACATGATCGGCTGGCCGACCCAGTTCACCCCCAGCCAGCGCGAAGCGCGCCGCAAGGAGGCCGAAGCGGGCCGTGTGGCAGCTTTACAACTGGGGGCAGAGGGCTAAAACAGGCGGTTTTCGACCCCGGGTCGTTATTAGCACTTGTCGTCGGTGAGTGCTAGCCTGTTAAAATACCCGGTTGAAAGGGTCTGTGGCATAGCAAATCCAGGCTGTGGCGAGCAGGATGTAAGCAAGAATGGATGCTGCGATCAGTGGCAACTTCATGATATCGCTCCCGGAATCAGCCTTGGTCTGTGGTCTAGATTTCATCTTAGACACTGCACTGCAAAATCCTATGTCCAGATGGTGAAGTTTTGTAACGATGGCGTTACATACAACACCGACCCGGCTGCACAATACCCCTTGAAAAAGTAGGCTATTGCCCCATTTGCAGCCCTAAGCAGTATTGAAGTGATGTCAAACAAACACGATTGTAGGAGTCTTTAGATGCAAGATCAGGAAAACCAAGCTGTCCCTAATCCAGAGGCCGACGCCGCGTCCGTGCCACCATCGACTCCTGAGCAAGCTGATGCGTCGTCGCTGGAGGCCCAGCTGGCCGCCACCGAAGCCAAGCTGGCCGAAATGCACGACGCCTTCATGCGCGCCCGTGCCGAAGGCGACAACATCCGCCGCCGCGCCCAGGAAGACGTAGCCAAAGCCCATAAATTCGCCGTGGAGAGCTTTGCCGAGGCCATGGTGCCCGTCAAAGACAGCCTGGAAATGGCGCTGAAGGTGGAAGCACCGACCCTGGAATCGCTGAAGGAAGGCGTCGAAATGACCCTGAAACAGCTGACTTCGGCCTTCGAGAAAAACCGCCTGCTGGAAATCATGCCGGCCCAGGGCGACAAGCTCGACCCGAACAAGCACCAGGCCGTGGCCGTGGTGCCTGCCGACCAGGAAGCCAACACGGTTGTTGCCGTGCTACAAAAAGGTTATATGATCGCCGACCGCCTGCTGCGTCCCGCGATTGTGACCGCAGCGCAAGCGAAGTAATTTTTAAGCTATTGAATTCATAGCTTTTTCCCACATATAAGATCCATCTGAAACTTTTAGCATAAGGAATAAAAAATCATGGGCAAGATTATCGGTATCGACCTGGGGACCACCAACTCCTGCGTTTCCATCATTGAAAACGGTCAGCCTAAGGTAATCGAAAACGCGGAAGGCGCGCGCACGACGCCATCGATTATTGCTTATCAAGAAGATGGTGAAATCCTGGTAGGTTCGCCGGCCAAGCGCCAGGCGGTCACCAACCCAAAGAACACCCTGTTCGCGGTAAAGCGTCTGATCGGCCGTAAATTCGATGAGAAGGAAGTGCAGAAAGACATCGGTCTGATGCCTTACACCATCACCAAGGCCGACAACGGCGACGCCTGGATCGGCGTCCGCGACAAGAAACTGGCGCCTCCGCAAATCTCGGCGGAAGTGCTGCGCAAGATGAAGAAGACCGCTGAAGACTACCTGGGTGAAGAAGTCACCGAGGCCGTCATCACCGTGCCTGCCTACTTCAACGACTCGCAGCGCCAGGCGACCAAGGACGCCGGCAAGATCGCCGGTCTGGACGTCAAGCGCATCATCAACGAACCAACCGCGGCCGCACTGGCTTTCGGTATGGACAAGGCCGACAAGGGCGACCGCAAGATCGCCGTGTATGACCTGGGCGGCGGTACCTTCGACGTATCGATCATTGAAATCGCCGACGTCGATGGCGAGAAGCAGTTCGAAGTGCTGTCGACCAACGGCGACACCTTCCTGGGCGGCGAAGACTTCGACCAGCGCGTGATCGACTACATCATCGACGAATTCAAGAAGATCAACGGCCTGGACCTGAAGAAGGATCCGATCGCCCTGCAGCGTATCAAGGCTTCGGCCGAGCGCGCCAAGATCGAACTGTCGTCGTCGCAGCAGACCGAAATCAACGAGCCGTACATCGCCATGGCGAACGGCGCGCCGGTCCACCTGACCCTGAAGATCACCCGCGCCAAGCTGGAATCGCTGGTGGAAGAGCTG